>Ga0210049_1000232_pt1 | contig 42737 bp, 47 predicted proteins | sample CryGeyCG2014_300_2_FD_183964 | JGI IMG/M metagenome (GOLD analysis project Ga0210049, IMG submission 183964) | Groundwater microbial communities from aquifer - Crystal Geyser CG06_land_8/20/14_3.00 (SPAdes) (version 2) | ecosystem: Environmental > Aquatic > Deep subsurface > Groundwater | place... | reverse complement strand
CGAACCCCTGCGAGCCCGAAGGCCCACTGGCTTACTTGTCTTCTATCCAGCCTCTTTATTTGGACTGTTGATCTCGAGGCCAGCGCGATAACCACTCCGCCACCCCGGCAAAGGAAACAAAGTGCTTTATTGTCTAAAAGGATTTTCATCTAGTCAGCAGTGAAGGAAAAAGCCATCGTTTGCCATTTTTGCGTTTTTCCTTATCCCATTTGTATAGTATTTTTGTGGCCTCGTTTGCGATTTTTATAGCATTTTCTTCTCCTGCTTCTGGTTTGAATTCGTTTGTGCATCTGTTGGCGTAAACTGCGCAGATGGAGCCTGCTCTTAATCCGTAGAGGCTTGCTAAAGTATATAGTGTGGCTGTTTCCATTTCAAAGTTTAGCACTCCTGCTTTTTGCAGTGCAGGAAGCAAGTCTTCCATGCGCGATGGCCATCCTTTAACTGTTGGGCGGTTTTGTCCAGCATAGAAATCTGCGGTTGTGGCTGTTATGCCAACGTGATAGTTGCTTATGCCTAAGCTTTCAGCCGCTTCAATCAAAGCCAACACAACTTCGTAGCTGGCAACTGCAGGATATTCAGGCATAACGTAACAATTGCTTGTGCAATCAAGACGTACGGCAGCAGAAGAAAAAATCACATCGCCGCAGTCTATGCCCTTTTGTATGGCGCCAGTGCTACCAACACGAATGAATGTGTGCACGCCTACACGTGAAGCCTCGTTAACAACAATAGCCATACAAGCCGGACCAATACCACTTGACAAGGCAGATATTGGAACACCCTTATATTTGCCCGTAAAACTGCGGAACTCACGATGGCAGGAAATTTCTTTGGCGGAATCCCAAAAACCAGCAATCTTTGGAACACGATCTGGATCGCCTGGCAAAAGCAAAAATTCAGCTAAATCTCCTTTTTCACAAGCAATATGATACTGTTTGGTGCCAGAAATGGTCTGATGCATAGGTATTCACCACAATTAAGATTAAGAAATCAGCATTTAATAATAGTGGAAATTCGGAGAAGCTATCTGTTGCCTAACGAACGAAAAAGAACAAAATATGACATCTACGCAGACATCATAGAAATGATTGCGAAGAAGGATCTATGCTCTTTAACCAGAATCTCTTATGGAGCAAACATGCCCGTAGATAGAACAAAGAAATCCGTAAATTTTCTAGTTTCACATGGCTTCATAAAAGAGATAACCGTCGACGGCCGCAAAAAATACAGAGCAACAAAATGGGGCCTAGAATATCTCGAAATATTCAAACGCGTGCGCAAGTTTTTCGCTGCATTAGAAGAATAAAAACAGTCACAATTTGTGACTGCAAAGGGTGTTCTCAACATGTGCGTCGCCTTTTAAAGCGTCAAAGGGCTACTTCTTTTCATCAAGAAAGAGGTGATAGGAATGGAAGATCCAATAAAAGTTGAGTTAGGTCGAAAGCAAAAAGTAAAGGGAAATTTCAGTCATACTCAAAGCGTCCTGCGATGGCTCAATAGTTATAACTTTAGCACCGGGCTTCGTTATAACTATACTACCGTAGAACTGCTTAACAATCAAGTGCAAGGGAAATTTCAGTTTAAAAACCCAAGGATTGTTTGGGATCGTTAAAAATATCTATGTTAAAGTAAAAGATTCAACATCAACAATCAATTCGCCTGCATACAAAACAATTGGAACACTTACAGAATATAAGACAAAAGTGGAGCAAAACAAAGCCAAAGCAATCGTGCTGCTGAGAAGACAACTAACAATCTAAAGGCAAAGAGGTAGTCACAAAACGTGAGTTTCCCTTTTAAATCGGTAATCACATGCTCAAATGGAGGTTAAATCATGAACAGCAAAACATCCATCCCTTCAGAAAGTACAACAACACTGGATTTTGTTAAAGGAGACTTAACGGTAGGCGAACACTCAATCATAAAGGGAACAGGCAAAACATCAACAGTGAAAGTTTCTGGAACCATTTACTGCGAAGGAGACAACACTTTTGAGGGCAACATCTTGGCAGAAAACCTAGAAGCAGAGGATAATGTGACAATCCATGGAGACCTAGAAATAGAAAACAAAGTTGAAGTCGAAGAAGGACGCCTAGAAGTTTACGGGAACATGACTGCGCGGCATATAGATGTCGATGAATCTCTATATGTAAACAAGGATCTGACGGTTGAGGAAGTTGACATCGGTGGAAGCCTAAAAGTTGATGGAACCGTAAAAGCTGAGGACATAGATGTTGGCGGAAGCTTTAAAGCCAAAGGAGAAACGAAGGCAGAGAAAATCGACGTGGGAGGAAGTGTTTCAATCGAATCTAAAGTGAATATAACAAAATTGGATGTAGGAGGAGCAGCGAAAGTTTGCGGCGGGGCAATTCAAGAAATTAATGTGGGAGGAAGTTTTGAGTCAAACAGCCCACTAGAATTTGAAAGCATAGATGTTGGTGGAACCGTTCGGCTTAATGGTAAAAACAAGGGCGGAAAAATAGAGGTGGGAGGCTCATTTCGGGTTGAAGGAGATTTAGAGTTTGGCGAAATTGATGTGGGAGGCAAAGTAGAGATAACAGGTTCAGGCGAAGGTGACGAAATGGACGTAGGAGGCAGAGTAGAAATCGGCGGGTCGTTAAAACTTTCTGGAAGCCTGGAGGTGGGAGGTAAAGCGGAAATCGGCGGAGATGTGTCAACAAAAAACATTGAAGTCGGCGGCGTAATACGCTCAAGAAAAGCCACTGTTGAAGAGAGTGTAGAAGTTGGTGGGTCGATAACAACGGTTGACGGCGTGACTGCAAGGTTTATTGAAATAGGAAAAAGAGGTGAAGTTCGCGGACCTATAAAGGCAGATCAAGTCATTATTGGTCGAGAAGCGCGCGCAGAAAATATCTATGGAAAAAAGATTTTTCTAAGAAGCGGAGCACACGCAGAAAATGTTTACGGTGAAAACATCACAATTGAATCTAATTGTCAAATAAGTGGCGAGGTACAGTACACCATTGAATTAAGAATGAACGAACATGTTTCATTAGCCAAAGCACCACAAAAAGTAGATAAACTTCCCTTCTAAAAGAGGCAATTTACAGTTTTTTCGGCATCACCAAGTCTGCTATGTCTACGCTGTGTTCATAAATTTGCCTCAGAATTGAAGCTACCGCTAGAACATGTGGCAAAGCGTCAAGAGACTGCACTTTGGCAATTTTTTCGATGCTTGCAGACATTTTTTCAACTTTTTCTCGAATAAGTCGCACGTTTTCAGCTAAACCTGTATCGCCAGCGAAAAAGGCTTTTAGAGCATTTTCATGGGCTTCAAAGCAAACCATGTGGAAGTCGACAAGTGATTTCTTTAAATCTTCACCTAGTTTTGTGCCTTTTAACTCAACCGTTTTCATCGCCACTCGCACGCATTCGTCACCAATAGCTTCCACCAAGCTCGCTACAAGTCGATAGTCTAAGCATTCGATTGGACGGACACCAAGTTTCTCGGTCAGGCTTGGATTTTGGATTATGGTGCGCAGAATGCGAACTAAAAGAAAGTGAAGCCTGTTAACTTCGTCGTCGCGGGCTATGATGCTTTTAGCCAAGTTTATGTCTCCGTCTACTAATGCATTAACAACATCGTGGTGCATACCAGCAACGATTGTGTAGCCTCGGCGAAGAATCTTTTCAGGGGGAAAGCTTGAAGGCTCTAACAAACACTGCATAACAATACGCGAATAATCTTCCTCAACAATTTCCAATCCAATTAACCGACTGACGGCATTCTTAACAGTGTCCCGAACCTCAAAGCTAATACGGTCCTTCGCCTCAACAGTGATAATGTCGAAGCCGAGCAGATACTTTCCTATAATTTCACGACTCAAATAGGCCCCAGGCTTCAAAGTAATGGTGCGGGGAGAAGGTTCAACAGCATATTCGGTGTCTATTAGGAGTTTACCATCGCTGGTTTCAGTAAGTGCTACCACGGAGCCTCGTTTCAAACCATAGCGTTCAGCCCAAGGCTTCGGTAAGCAAACAAAGAAAGTCCCACTTGGGGTGCGCTGGACCTTGCGTAATTCACCCATTCACTTCACCATACCAGTAGAGAGATGCGTCTTTGGATATAACGTATCTAAACAAAAATCCAATATATAAAAGTAGACGCGAGTGTTAGAATTGAAAGCCAAAGTTATAATTGGTATAGACTTGGCAGGAAAGCCAGAAAATCCCACAGGATGGGCGACTTGGGAAAACAAAAAGGTGAAAACAACTCTACTATACATGGATAACCAAATACTTGAAGCCATAACCCAGAATAAACCAGAAATTATAGCAGTTGACGCCCCATTTAGTCTTCCAAAAAGTGGAATCCTTAGAAAAGCAGATAGAGAGATGATAAAGAATGGCTATCGCGTTTTTCCACCAAGGCTCCCAGCAATGAGCACGCTGACAATGCGCGCCATGAAACTGAACAGGTTAATAGCAGAAAAAGGATTCAAAACAATAGAAGTGCATCCCACATCAACATGCAAAGCCCTAAGCATACCACCAAAAGACTGGGGAAAAATTCAAACAGTCCTAACGCAAATAGGTTTAGAAGGAGACCTCAAAGTGCGCACCTTGACGCCTCACGAAATTGACGCTGTAATAGCAGCTTTAACAGCATACCTCCACATGAGAAACCAGACAGAGGCTTTAGGTGACGAAGAAGAAGGCTACATAATCATTCCAAAAAAGCAAGACTGGAGAACACTTCAAATATGAGTGAGGCTGAAAAACTACAAAAAGCCGTAGAATTGACAATTGAAGCAGGATACCAAATAAACAAAGAAGCCTTTGAATTTCTAAGCACATTGGCCATTACACAAGACCCAACAGAAATAATGAGTAAGGCAATACATAAAATCGAAGCCTTAAAAGAAAAGCCATTATTTATTGACAGAAGCTTCTTGGAACATCTGGTGGAATCTTCAGAACCAAAAAAGGAGATTCCCACTCAATTATTAGAGGAACCACCCCAAACACTACCAGAATCACGCATAACAGAGGGAAAAATGCAGTTCCGCCCCTATGCAAAAGAAGTTGAACCAAACATCAAGATAATTGATGACCCAGCCGCCAAACTAAGCTCAAACGGAACTATGGAGGATTATCTGCAATACTTCCGAGATAGGTTCAAGCGAATAGAAAAGCTACTAAGACAAAGGATAGACGTCAAAAGCGCAGCATCTATTATCGACGCCTTAAAGGCTCCAGCGAACACGAAGCTCAAAATAATTGGAATGATAACGGAAAGGAGAGAAGCAAAACAGAAAATACTGCTGACTGTTGAGGATTTGAATGCAAGCACCTTGGTGCTTGTTTCTCAGAACTCCTCGGCAGAACTCCTAGAAAAAGCACGTTTACTCTTGCTTGACCAAGTTGTCTGCCTAAGTGTCGTAAAAACGAGGAGCAACCTCCTAATTGCGGAAGACATAATCTTTCCAGATGTCGCACAAAAACCTCAACATAAAGCCTCAATTCCGGTTTATGCTGTGCTCACCTCAGACATGCATGTGGGGAGCACAAAATTTCAGAGAGAAGCTTTTAGCCGTTTCATTTTGTGGCTTAACGGCAGATATGGCGACGAAAAAATGAGGGAAATAGCAAGCCACGTCAAATACGTTCTAATAGCCGGAGACATTGTAGACGGAATAGGAGTTTACCCAAATCAGGTAAAAGAGCTTGCAATCAAAGACATCTATGGGCAATACAAGCTTGCTGCAAAATACATCGAGCAGATCCCCGACTATATAGAAGTGATAATCATTCCCGGAAACCATGACGCCCCGAGAAAAGCCTTGCCTCAGCCTGCAATATCAAACACTTTCCTTGAAACGTTGCAAGAGTCGAGAAAGGTCTATTCTCTTGGAAACCCATGCTTTCTCAGCCTCCAAGATGTAGAGGTTCTATTATATCACGGACGCAGTTTAGACGATATAACCTCTACAATTCCAGGCATGGATCCTAATCACCCAGAAAAAGCAATGAAACTGCTGTTGCAGAGCCGCCACTTAGCACCAGTATATGGCGGAAAAACACCGTTATCGCCCGAAAACAGAGATTTTCTGGTAATAGAGCGCATCCCCGACATTTTTCACGCTGGGCATATACATGCGCTTGGGTACAGCAATTATCGCGGAGTTTTGGTTGTAAACTCAGGCGGATGGCAGGAACAAACAGATTATATGCAGCGGCTTGGATTCGTTCCGACACCTGGAAAAGTTCCCGTGGTGAATCTTCAAACGTTAGAAGTTACGGTTATTCCGTTCAGTTAAGAGAGCCCACGGGCAATTAATCGTGCAACACGGATTGGTTCGGGAACTCTGCCACAAACAGACAAGGATTGTATAAGGTTACAGGTCCATTCGAGGCTAGCACCTACGGTTTCAACATAGATTGGTGGTTCACCAGCAACAGCAAACACCTTGTAGACAGAGCCTAATTTCTCAAAAACTTCCAATCGCACGCGCCAGTCTTTAAAGTGTCTTTGGAGGGCTCGCTTAACTGCCTTGTTGTCAGGTTTTGTCCGCGCTATTATGATAATTGGTTTCTCGAATTTCTCATAAATTACAGTCGGATCAATTATGTTAAAACCTCCAAAAGAAACCCCAGAAAGAAGAACAACGGCAAATTCCCACTCGCTCAAGATTTCAGCGAGCTTCTTTGTTGCATCTAGTCCATCGACAGTTATTTTCGTGATCCTTACATCCTCAATTTTTAACGCTCTAAGCAAGACCGCTGCAAGAAGAGCTCTTCGTGTTATGCCCTTCTGAAAACTTCCGTCCTCAACTCCTACTATTGGCAAGTTTCGAAAGGCATTTCGGCTCATAACCAACCAAACGCCCAAGCCTACTGTCATTAGCGAAAACATCTCTAATAAGAGTACGCGTTATCTCCAACCTAATCTTTTTCGTGCGTCCATACCTTCCCATGCTTACAATTTTCGAATTCAACAGTCCCATAGAATCAAGTTCATTCACCAACGTGCTTAACCGACGTTGGGTTAATGGCGTAACACCTAATTCTCCACAAAGTTCACTATAAACTTCATAAATATCACCCGTAATGACCCGGTGGGCATCTGCTTCTCTTAGGTGGTGAATGCTTAAAACCACAAGTTTTGAATGCAAAGGCAAATTTTGGAGAGCCTCGATAACACGGTTGTGTTCAATGTGTTTTTCAGCCTCTCGAACGTGTTCTTCAATTACAATGCTTGCGCCTTTTCGCTCAGCAACTTCACCAGCAACCCGCAGCAAATCCAGTGCCCGTCTCGCATCACCATGCTCCGCAGCGGCTAAAGCCGAACAAATACTTAAAGCGCCATCAGACAAAGCACCATCATGGAACGCCAATTTAGCACGTTCAAGAAGAATGTTTTTTAATTCACCAGCATCGTAAGGACTAAAAACAATCTCTTCTTCACTAAGTGAACTAAAAACTCGAGGATCAAGAAACTCTTTCAGCCGTAGGTCATTGGATATACCCGCGAGTGATACCTTGCTTCCGCACAAGGTCTCATTTATCCTTGTCAATTCATAGAGAAGGTTATCACCATGTGCTTTTATCAAAGCGTCGATTTCGTCCAAAACTATAATAAAAATAATCTTGGAGCCATCCAAACCTGCTTTGAACCTGTCAAAAACTTCCCCAACTGATAGTCCTGTAAAAGGAACAGATATGCCTATTCTTTGGCATAAACTCGCAAAAACACGATACTCAGTTCCTGCTAAGCGGCAGTTCACATAACAGAACTTAACAGGTGCATTAAATTCCTTCGCCTTAACCTCAAGATGACTAAGCACATATTTTGTTGTAGCTGTCTTTCCTGTTCCAGTTTTTCCGTAAATAAAAACATTAGAACCTCTCGCCCCTTTCAGAACAGGCGCCATAGTTTCGCCGATCTGCCTAATCTGTTCATCTCGGTGTGGTAACTTATCTGGTAAATAGTCGTGCCGCAGAACCTCTCTATTCTTAAAGATCTTTATATTGTTAACAAATTTTTCGAACACATCGTCAAGTACGTTATTATTGTCCATTATAATTCCTCTTTAAGCAGAGGTAACGCCTTGTTTCCTTCTTCAGAAAATAAAATCTGCCATACAAAAAACTAAATCAGTGGTGCAAGAATCCTAAAAGAAAATCGAAAGGCTAATGTCAAAAGCCTAAAGAACATAGTCACACCCCTGAATTTCCAGTAGAACTCTGTTTCAGTTATTAAAATATTTATGATTTCTTTTACCTTAAAGTAAATATACTCTGAAAGATAAAAAAAGAATCACATATTATAATTATTACTGTAAAAGTTTTTAGATACTTCCAGAAAAATTACCAAAAATAAATTTCCAAAGCGTTTACTTTTTCTCTCTCCATTGGAAACTAAGGGGTGCCCCCTTTCCATCGTTAACTTTTCAACCGATTCTACGCTATATCTCTTGTTTTTATTTTCTTTCTACTTCAGGCTTTTCCCATATTTTTACTGGTGACAACAATAGATAATTGGCGCATTCGCCCAACTTTCCATATGTATTCACAGAGTTGCGAATATTCTGTGAAGTTAACTTGAGATTGCGTCTTTTTCGGTTTTATTTTGCTCATTATTAACTTCTTTATGTCGTTTTTCTGTGAAAAAGCCACCCCTCCCCTTCTACTGGAGATATAAACATAACGGCGGTTTTTTGCGTTTTTCTTGTTTAGAGAAACTGTGATGCTTGTAAAGTGAAAATCTCTGAAATTTTTTGGTATTTTCTTTTTTGCGGCTTGCTGCAACGCTTTTACTTTTTACCTTTTTACCGTAATAGCTATAACTTGTGAAGTGTAAAGTGTGAACACCGGCCACGGTGTAGATTGCTAATGCCCGCGAGAAAGATGCGTGTTGAGCTGTTCGATACTGAAGGTAATAAGTATACTGTGTCCTTTGAAGGGCAAATAACTAGGGAAAAGGCTGTTCGCCTTTTGGATTTGGTAGAATTGTTAGGCGGAGTGTCAAGCGGCGCCGGAAACCCTGAAAGTAACCCAATAGTTGCAAATAATGGGTTTTCTAAATATGAAAAAGTTCGCATGCTGATCCAAAAACATTTTCCCATAGTCTGGTTCTCTTCAAGAGAGGTCCAATCAGCCTACGAACAAGAATTCAAAGAACCGATAAGTATTAGCACAGTGGCCACATATTTTGCCAGAATGGCAAACAAAGGAATACTGGCGAAAGCCGGGGCATCTAACCGCTTGAAATACAAAGTAGCATCAAGTTTTCCACAAGCTACACTTAAACAGGAAATACCCTAATACCTACACGTATCATATGCACTGCAGATTTCCTTAAGCTTCACAAAAGATAATAAGCAAACGTGCAACAATTACTATAAATAGAGTATTTTACGTTCTAGCCATAGTGTAAGAGGCACTGCAGATGAACGACAATATCAAAACAGACTTTGCTGAAATGGAGAAGAAACTCAAGTTTTACATAGACAAAGGAAGAGTTACAGGCGCAGTTGAAGTGAAAGAAGAGCCAGTGATATCGATCAAACCAGATGCATCCTTGATAAAACCCTTGAAAAAAGTAAGCGGGTTTCTTGGAGGTTTCGTTGCCGTTGATTGTTCGACAAGAACGCTCAAGAGAGCGAACAACTGGGGCATCTACCTCATGCGGGCAGCATACGCTTCAGTCAAAGAACGTGATGTTGATTGGGGCTATAAGGAAAGAATATGCACTGCGGTCGGCGACGTACATGTACGTCGCAGTTTTTTGCAGGATTTCAGAATAGAGATGGAAAGCCAAATTGCCTTGAATCTTCTTTCAGACAATGCGCTCAAAAGATGCGACGTACATGAGGATGTACGCCGCACGTACCTGCTGCTTGATGGGGGTGGCTATTTTGGTGGGGAAAGGAAATTTCGAGTATCGCTTTATGAAAAATGTGAAAAGGATGGAATTAACCTTCTTGCTATAAGCAAAAATTAACCTTCACTGCATGATGAAATGGGAAGAGATTTCATAGCTGCTACGTACACTATGTCTCCTTATGGCATTTGGGTTTACCATCCTGTGAGAAAAGCCGATATGCACAAACATCTATACGGAGACATCGCAGTTGTAAAATTGTGTGAAGAAAGTCCACATGTCTTTCGTTGCGACATAATGGAATATTTGACTAACCGAGAAATCAACGAGATACTTTCACCTTTAACATGCATATCCGAGGACCCGAGGTGTCTTGGTTATCCCATAGCTCTTTGGTTGGCTCACGAGTTTTCTGCTCCCTCCGACTCTATGCTACTTTCTTATCACGACCAAATTGAGGAAGCACTAAACAATGTTGGTCTGCTAGAAGCCTTACGGAGAGAAGAGTTTTCTTGCAGCTTTGCTGACGAACTTCATGGAATTAAACATGCGTTTGAGTGGGAGTGGTGGAGTGAATAGTTCTGAACCTATAGGGTTTGTGTGTGGAACGAAGGGAGACTCTGTATCTTTCTTTCTCAATAAAGAAGTCAATCTTTCTTTTGGACAAATTGTTCGAATAGACTCGGGCGAAAGGAGCTTCTACGCGAGGGTTGTCAACGCCGAGAGTAGCTCTACACTTGACACAATTGAACAGCTGCGTGAAGCAGAAGGCAAGGAAGCCTTTGGACCGTACTCAGCCTACAGAAGTGTCGAAGCTATTCTTTTCTTAGAGAAGAGAGCTGGTAAGGTGCGTTCTCCAACCTTTAACCCAAACTATAAAGACAAAGTTTACACGGCCAGCGAAGACGATTGTTCCGTCCTCAAACTCTCAGGGGAGCTAGAAGTTGGATGCCTCCGCTCTGGAGAGCAACTGTTGGGATCAGCAGGCATAAACATTGAAGCCATACCGCTAATGATAGGCATGTTTGGAATGACTGGCTCGGGAAAAACAAACACCGAACTAATTCTCAATGCCCAAAGCATTGACAACAGCCCTAAAACAGTCGCTCTTATTTTCGACTTCGCCGGCCAGCTTCTTGAAGGAAAGGGAATTAAACCGCAAAAGGGCCTAAAAGATCATCCACTGTTCCACAGCAAGGTCCAGTATTATTCTGCACGTGATGGGAAAATGACTGTGGGTTTGTTCACAATCACTCCGGAGAGGCTTATTACTCTCTTTCCTGACATAGGTCTTCCTCAATTCCGGCTTGCTCGGAAACTTTACAAAAAGCTGGGCAAGGCTTGGATTCAGGAAACTATAGAGGTTTATGGGGCAGAGGGGCACGTCGGGGTAGGGCGTCTCGCAGACTACAAGATGAAGCATGTGATTGAAGCCCTGATGCTTAAATTATCATCACTTTCCCACGACCTCTTTCCAGCTTCCGATTACAGCTTTATTGACAGCGTTACTCAGAACGTATGCAAAGGAATAACCTGCCTTGTAGACATCTCAGGAATAAGCTCTGAGGAGCAAAGCAAAGTCACCTGCCTCACGACTTCAACGGTTGCAAACTATTATAAACGCATGTGGGAAGAAAATTACGAAGAGTGGAAGAATCTGCCCACGCTTCTCATAACACTTGAAGAGGCACACGAGTTTCTTGACCCAAACAAGCCTAGAACCATATTTTCTGACATCGCCCTAACATACCGCAAATACCGAGTTGGACTCAACGCTGTAACACCACGCCCTTCAAGGATTAACTTTGACGTTTTCGCTGAACTATGGACAAAAGTCATTATGAAGACAGAGCTGCGAAAAGACAGAGCATATCTGACCGAAAACACGCCTTATCTAGAGTATAGCGACACGGAAATAAAAATGCTCAATGTTGGTGAGGCTCTGCTTATATCTGAACCTAAAATCAGGTTTGCTGTACCAATAAAGGTCACGCACTATCCAGAATATTTGGAAAAAAGGGGAAAAGAAGACTATGGACTCTCAGAATCACAGAACCTGTCAGAGATGGAGAAACGACTTAAACGGCTGAGCGAACAAGACTCTCTTTCCTTGTAGTATACTATGCTGTTTCGCTTTCCACTTTTCTCAAGAGTTTTTCCATTTCTTTCTTAACACTGTACTTAAAAGGAATTTTGCTAGTTTCTCTTTCCAGATAACCACTTTCGTAAAGCTTTTTCATCAACCTTGCCGTGTGCTCTCGGCTGAGCTTGATTTTACCTTTAATTTCAGGCGCCGTCTTGGAACCTTCTAAAGATAACATTTCCAGTACAGATAACTCAGTTTCCGTTAAGGGAGCTAAGACCTTCTCTCTTTTTATGGGTATCACTGCTTCAATTTTTGCCTCGGGAAACATTGAAAACTGCTGGGCTTTTTCCTCCATCGCAGAGATTTTGGCAGTTAATGCCTCTTGTGATACAACAGTATCACGCACCTTCTTGTCAACTTCATCCAGTCTCATTAACAATTTTTCTCTGTCTCCCAAGGTAACACCAATTTTGCTTTCTAAAGGTACCAATTTTTTATCTACCTCTTCCGCCTTCCTCAAAGCTTTATCACTTTTTGAAGAAACTGCCTCAACCTTATATGCAACAAGCTCCAACTTGTCAGCTTCCTGCCTAATCTGCCTATTAAAACTCAGAACAATGTCTTCAACAACTTGTTCAGCCTTTTCGTACTCCCGCTGAACCCTTCGAAGTTGTTTATAATACTTAATTGCAGCGCCAACAGTTACAGCAAGCAAAACACCTACAAGAATTAGTATAGCCTCATCCAATTAACGCGCCTCTGTGATTTACATGTGATTACGAACGATACGCTCATGTTACATCACAAATCACAATTTTACTATAAAAGATTTAAAGATTATGGTATTTCACATTGCTTACGGAATCTATGATGTCACACATCACGCTTTAAAAAGCAAGCGTATGCTTCCTTGAAACAATAACTGGTATACTCTAAAGCTTCATTTTTCGGTTATTTTTGGATTTCCAGCGTTTTTTTATGCTAATTGCTATGCGTGCGCTTATTGTTGCTACCAGCGGTTCACTTTTTGATGTGATTTGTGACGTCACACAATGCCTAGGATGAGCTTGAAAGCTGTTTTAGGCTTGTTTCGAGCTCTTCTCTTACCATTTCTATGATTTTGAGGTGTTCGTCTAGTTCGCCGCTTTTGTTGGGTATGTTCTTGTAGGCTTCTATGTATTGTTGTAATTTGTTGGCTATTTCTAGATAGGGGTCAAGAGTTGTGCTTTCGAAGATTCCTAAGTACCCTAAGAGTAGTACGGTATAAATTGATTTTGTGACGTTTTCTTTTGCTTGTTTTAAAGTTCTGTTGAAGGCTCCACGGCTTATTTTTGCCTTTGTTAGCCTTAATCTGGCTTTTTCATCGTATTTTAGCGGTTTGCCTGCGATATTTTCAGATAAAACGTCAATAAGCAGCGTTTCTAGCTGCGTTTTTGTTAAATGGCTACTTTTTGCGAGTATTTTTGCAATAGGGTCATTTTGAGAACTTATTAGCCATGATTGAACGCCTTCTTTTAATTTCAAACCTTTCCCAGCGTAGTTTACTTCTAGTGGATACAACTTTGTATACGGGCTATCCTTTTAAAGTTATCGAGACTTTTATGTTCACTACTGCTGATTTACTAACGTAAACATTTTATGCTTATGTAAACAATGCATAATCCGGGATGTCTTTGGCTTCACGCTTTAAACCCGCGGAACGCTTAAAACGCATAAAACTCTCTGGGATACGCCGCTTTTTCGCTTTAGCCCAAGAAATACCCGACGTTATCAACTTAAGCGTAGGAGAACCTGATTTTACTCCTCCAATACACGCATTGGAGGCCGGGTGGCAAGCGGCAAAAGAAGGTAAAACGCATTACGCACCAACCAATGGGATTCCTGAACTTCGAGAAGCACTGACGCAAAAGGCTTACCGTGAATATGATCTCAGTTATGACCCAAACTCTGAAATTTTAATAACCGTTGGCGGCACCGAGGCAATTTTCTCAGCGTTGATTGCTTTAATAAATCCAGGTGACGAAGTTCTAATTCCGAATCCAGGATTTGTATGCTACGAGCCCTGTGTTCTCTTGGCTGGAGGTGTTCCTGTTTCTGTTCCATTGCTAGAGAAAAATGGCTTTAAACCTTCTATTGATGAAGTGATGTCACTTATCACAGAGAAGTCACGTGTGATGATTTTGAATTATCCGAATAACCCGACTGGTGCGGTTCTTTCTCATGATGAAGTTGCTGCTTTGGCGAAGATTGCGGTTGAACAGGACATGGTTGTGATTTCCGATGAGGTGTATGAAAAGATAATTTATGATAACGCTAACCACTATTGCGCTGCAACTTTTCCAGAAATGCGCGAGCGTACACTAGTTGTTAATTCTGTCTCTAAAACTTACGCAATGACTGGTTTGCGGGTTGGATTTGTTTATGGATCGAGGGAGCTTATTTCCCCTCTTTGGCTTGCGCATCAATACGCAGTTGCATGTGTAGATACTCTAGCACAGTACATTGCCTTAGCAGCATTAAAAGGGCCACAAGATTTTGTTAAGGAAATGGTGCAAGAATTTGATAGGCGGCGGCACTTAGTTTATAAGAGGCTTAATGAGATTGAAGGCTTTAATTGTATCCTACCAAAGGGCGCTTTCTACGTTTTCCCAAAGATAAAGGATTTCGGTATGTCTTCAGAAGAATTTGCAGAATTTCTTATAAAAAATGCACATATTGCAACAGTCCCTGGCTCGTCTTTTGGCAGCTATGGTAACGACTACATAAGAATTTCCTATGCTGCGGCGTACGAACAGTTGGAAGAAGCATTAAATCGTATAGAAAAGACTGTCAAAGCGTTCAAGAGAGCTCCTTAGAAAACGATTTTTTTGTTTTACAAGTTTTCCGCTTGATTTTTTAGTTCGTCAAAAAGTTCAGGTCGCAAATCTTTCAAGGTAGGGACAAACGTCTCTACGGGCCTTATGTCAGCGTAATCAACATCACACATCACAAGGTCTTCATCATCATATTTCGCCTGAACAAGAATTTTCCCATTGGGTCCGACTAATCTGCTTCCTCCCCAAAACTGTAACCCATCTTCTATGCCTACCAAATTCACGTAAGCTAGAAAAGCCGTGTTTTCCATGGCTCTTGCAACCGTTAATGTTTCAAAAAACGTTCGCCGAGTTGATGGGGAAGCAGAAATGCAGACTATTAATTGGGCTCCTTTCAGACGTGTTAATCGGCTTATTTCTGGGAAGAAGATGTCGTAGCATATGATTAAGCCTATTTTTCCAAGCTCGGTGTCAAATACTGCTGCTTGATATCCAGGGCGGAAATACCTTTTCTCTTCAAAGACGCTATGGGTTGGAAGGTACATTTTTCTATATTTTCCGATAAAACCTTTGGGGCCTACGAGAACCGCGGTATTGTAAATGGTTGCTTGCGTTTTTTCGCTTAATTCTGGCATGCCAAAAATGATATGTGCTTTTGTTTTTTTGGCTATGTTTTCTATGACTTTGGTTGATGGTCCCGGTATTGTTTCTGCTAGCTCATAGATTTGATCTCTAACTACGTAGCCAGTCAATGAAAGTTCTGGAAAAATTACAAGGTCTGCGGCTTGCTTTTTGGCGTTAATCACGGTTTTCTCTATTTTCGTTAGGTTTTCTGCTTTGTCTTCACGCTTGCAGCTCATTTGTGCTAAGGCTATTTTGATTTTCTCTTCCATTCACTATACTCCCCTTTACTAGTTTAATAATAACTGCGCGGAAGTCTGAAATCTGTACCTATTGTTCGGTATTCAAGTTTTGATGTTAATAACATTCGCCTTTTATGTTCTGCGGAAAGCCATCTATGCTTTACTCTATTCACTAACTCCTTCTCCACGTCCAACTGTTTTGCTATTTCCTCTGTTTTCATGAAATGTTCAAGCCCATAAAGGATGAGGTCTAACTGTTCATATTTTATGCCGAGTTCGCTTTCTGCAAGTTGACCTGGCCATAATGCTGGTGAAGATGGTTTTGCCACTATCGCCTTTGGGATGCCTATGTATTCTGCAAGTTTTCTAACCTGCGTTTTGTATAAGTCCATTATTGGCGATATGTCTGCTGCAACATCTCCCCATTTCGTAAAGTACCCCATCATCGTTTCCGACTTGTCCGAGCTTCCACAAACAAGCATGTTGAGCCTATTAGCATAATAGTAAATGTAAATCATTCGTGTTCTTGCCTTTATATTGCCCTTACACATATTATCTGTTGGGTCAAAAATGGGTATTGAGGTGTAGAAGGCTTTTAAAGTTGAGGTGACGTCAACCTTTTTTGTTTTAAAGCCAAACTTTTCGGCTACAAGCTCTGCATGCTCAGCATCTTTGCGGTTATACGTTTCTTTTTCTGGCAGCATAAGCCCTAAGACTTTGTCCCCACCTATAGCTAGTGCAGAAAGTGCAGTCACAGTGCAGCTGTCAATTCCTCCAGATAAACCCAAAACTAAGCCTTTTGTTCCAGATTTTTCCATATAGTCCTTAATAAACCGTTTTACTTTTGTCTCCACTTCTTGCCAGTCTAAATGTAGAATGGTAGGTGTCAATTCCAAGTTGATGCATCCCCATTGTTTATGCTTATAGGCAAGTATTTAAGGGCAAACATAAAATATTGGTATGCTGTGAGTTTTACGGTATAGAAGGATTTGGGCATGGGGCGAAGAAGGAGAAAAGTTGTTCGCATTCCCAAGAAACGTTTACCTAAATTTTTCTCTTGCCCTAGATGTGGGAAGGAGACTGTTAGAGTTGAGATTTTTCGTGAGGAAGGTCGCGCTGTTGTGGGTTGCGGCAGTTGCGGCTTAAAAGAGGAGTTTCAAGTTAAACCCGCACAAGGCGAGATAGACGTTTACTGCATGTTTACAGACAAAATTTACGGAGGCTCTAGAAAAGTCTCTGCACTCGAGGTCAAGGGCGCCTAGTTAGGCTGATCTTTATGATGGGGCATGTTGAAAAATACTTGCTTGAGAAAATCGAGTCTGAAGGCACTATTCACCTAACTCTCATAGACCCTGAAAAAGTAACGTCCCCTCAAGCCTCGAGAATCGCTAGCAAGGCAAAATTAAGCGGAACTTCGGCTATCATGATTGGCGGTTCAACATTTTTTTCTGCTACACATCTAGACGACGTTGTTAAGACTGTTAAGCGCACCGTCAAAATTCCGATAATTCTTTTCCCAAACAACGTGACAGGCATAAGCCGTTACGCTGATGCTATATGGTTCATGTCTCTCCTAAACTCCGCTGATCCCTACTTCTTAATGGGCGCCCAAGTTCTAGGAGCCCCACTCATCAAAAAATATCGTTTAGAGCCAATTCCTTTAGGCTACATAATTGTTGGCGACGGTGGCACCGCTGGCGTTGTAGGCAAAGCAGTTCCGGTTCCATATAACAAACCCGAACTTGTTGTCGCCCATGCTCTAGCAGGGCAATATTTGGGTATGCGCTTCATATATTTGGAGGCAGGATCAGGTGCGAGGAGACCAGTTCCTCCTGAAATGATTCGCCTTGTTAAAAGTTACATTGACGTTCCTTTAATTGTTGGAGGGGGCATCAAATCCAGAAGTCAAGCGTTGGCTGCAGCTTCTGCTGGTGCTGACATAATAGTTACGGGCAATGTTATTGAAAACGCTGAAGTCAAAAGTAAAGTGGCAGAAATTGTAGAGGGCATAAAGCGGTTTAGGATGTGAAAGTTATTTGACGGCTTTTGAAAACTATTTTAACGCTTTAAAGAAAATTTTGGGAGATGAAAACATCTATGATGTCTGGCCGGATTTTGAACCGCAATATGATGAGCAGGAATATGCATGGTCGACGCTGAGAAGTTTAGGCGAGGTTTTGATACTTAACTGTGGAGTATGTGATGGGCCATCTAATTTAAGGCATATGTGCTGTAAAGAATGCGTTGATAGGCGAAGCAAAATTGCAATAGAAGCTTATCAGAAGTCAACCGGCCACTCAAAGGAAAAATGGGGCACACTATTTTTATGTAGAATTCACACGGAGTAAAGGTTTCCAGCAGACACAATTTTTGATTTTTATTTGAGAAAAACAAAATAAACTAATAAACACAAGAGGTTGAGGAGGCATACATTGAACAGCCCAATGAGTCAAACATATCGGCGATATGTAGAAAATCTGGAAAGCAAGCTCATACAACTATACGCGATAAGTGAAAAAGCCAGGGAAAAAGGACTTGACCCAACATTAAAAACAGAATGCAGGATTGCGAGAGACCTAGCTGACCTTGTAGAAGGACTTGTAGGACCAAAGGGTGTCGCTGAAAGCATCAGAGAGTTGAGTGCAAAACTTCCAAGAGAAGAATTAGCCTTTAAAATTGCTGAAGAAATTGTTTATGGCAAATTTGGACATATGGAGGCTGAAGCTGCGGCTGAGCAAGCCATACGCACGGCACTTGCAATTCTCACAGAGGGGCTCACTGCTGCGCCTTTGCAAGGAGTAGCCAAAGTAAAAATTAAAACTAACCGTGACCGGACGCGTTACCTTGCTATTTATTTTGCGGGGCCAATAAGGTCTGCTGGCGGAACAGATCAAGCATTAACGCTAGTTGTTGGAGATTTCGTTAGGCGACTTTCAGGACTTGATCGTTATAAACCTACAGAGGAAGAGATATCACGGTTCATTGAAGAGATGAGGCTTTATGAACGTTCTGTAGGTCGCTTTCAATACCATGTTTCAGATGAAGAGTTGCGGAAGGCGCTTGAGTGGCTTCCAGTTGAAGTAACCGGCACTGAATCGGACCCCGTTGAGGTTTCTTCTTTTCGAAATCTTCCTCGGATAGAGACCAACCGCGTGAGGGGCGGAGCGCTTAGGGTTGTAAATGACGGCGTTATTGGGCGTGCTTTAAAGGTTTTGGCAATCATCGAGAAGCTTGGGATTCAAGGATGGGATTGGCTTAAGGAGTTTCGTAAAAAATCTGAGAGAAAGTCAGCTGGGTTTATGGATGATGTTATTGCTGGGCGTCCAGTATTTTCATTTCCCTCGAGACGCGGAGGTTTTCGTTTAAGATACGGTAGAGCACGGAACACAGGTCTAGCTGCTGTGGGCATCCATCCGGCTACGATGCTTGTGCTTCAAGGTTTTCTGGCTGCCGGTACGCAACTGCGTTTAGAGCTTCCGGGAAAAGGTGGCATTGCTGTTCCGGTCGATTCCGTGGAGCCACCTATCGTTCTGTTAAGAGACGGTTCCGTTGTCCGCGTCTCCGTTGAAAATTTCAAAGAGATAAAAGGTGAAATCGAGAAAATCCTTTTTTTGGGTGACATTTTAATTAGCTTCGGAGACTTTTTGTATAATAGCAAACTTCTTGCACCTTCCGGATACGTTGAAGAGTGGTGGGCTGAGGATCTGCTAAAAACTCTTACGGGAAGATTTAATGGAGACTTTGAAAGTGCCGCAAAAGCCATTAACATTCCGGCAGACAAGCTGAAAGCTTTTTTGGAAAGTCCGTTTACTAACAAGCCCAGCGTTAAGGAGGCTATATCCTTATCGTTAACGTTGCATGTGCCTCTTCATCCGGCCTTCACGTTTTTCTGGTCAAACCTTTCCTCAATTGACGAGCTTCAAATGTTAATAAAATGGCTTCTTAACTCCGAAGTGCCTTATGAAAATGGTGCTGTCAGCAAAATTGTTGGTGGAATGGAGGCAAATGTAAAGAGGGCTTTGAAGGCATTATGTCTGCCACACAAAGTTTTGGATGGCAAAATTATTATTGAAGGCGATGATGCCTGTGCATTCGCGTTTTGCCTTGGCTATGGCTCGTCCAAGAATGTGGACTTTTCTTCTGCTAAATCTCTTTTAGAGGCAATTAGTTTATTGTCTGGTGTGCAGGTTATGGAAAAGGCTCCAACACTCGTAGGTGCACGGATGGGAAGACCGGAAAAAGCCAAGCGACGTGAGATGAAGCCTCTTGTTCATGTTCTTTTTCCAGTTGGCTTAGCTGGGGGCGCCCCAAGAGATATTGTGGAAGCAGCGAAAAAAGAGCCTGTTGTCGTTGAAGTTGTTAAACGTAAATGCCTAATTTGTAATACTTACACTTTTAGGGTTAAATGTCCTGTTTGTGGCTCTGAAACAGTTTATGAGAAGGCTTGTCCTCGTTGCGGGAAAAATTTGAAGGAGGATGAGTGCCCAATCTGTAAATTGCCCGCTAAAAAATATCAAAGGCAAGTTGTTAATTTCAGGGAATTGCTTGAGCGCGCATGTAGTCGTCTAGGAGTTTCTATGCCTAAGGTTTTAAAGGGCGTAAAAGGTTTAACAAATGAAACGAAGACTCCAGAAATTATTGAAAAGGGTATTTTACGTGCAAAATATGATTTATCAGTCTACAAGGATGGAACAACACGTTTCGATTCCACAAATGCTCCACTAACTCATTTTAAGCCCGCTGAAATTGGGGTTCCAGTTGAAAAGCTTAGACAGCTCGGCTATGCTCAAGACGTTTATGGCACGCCATTAACGGATTCAAACCAGATATGTGAACTAAAGCTTCAGGACGTTGTCATTCCCATGAAATGTGTAGAATATTTCATACGAGTTGCGAACTTCATAGATGAGATGTTAATGAAGGTTTATGGGCTTCCACCTTACTACAATGTCAAGCGGATGGAAGACCTTGTCGGGCATTTAGTTGTTGGCTTAGCTCCTCACACTTCTGTTGGCATTTTAGGTCGCGCCATCGGCTTCACAAATCTAAACGTCTGTTATGCCCATCCAATTTGGCATTCAGCCAAGCGGAGGGATTGCGACGGCGACGAAGACGCTTTAATGGTGGCGTTAGACACCCTTCTTGACTTTTCGCGTGGTTACTTGCCCGCGCAAATAGGCGGAATAATGGATGCTCCGCTGCTCCTAATTCCAATCGTTAATACGCAAGAGGTGCAGAGGCAAGTGCATGATGTTGACGTTGCCGAAGTTTACCCCCTTGAGTTTTATGAGAAAACATGGGAGAATGTTGAAGCAAGACATGTTAGCCGCCTCATAGACCTTATTGAGTATCGGCTTGGCACTGAAGCACAGTTTGAAGGCTTCAAATATACGACGCCTGTTTCGAACATCAACATGGGAAATGCTGAAAGTGCATACAAACAATTTAAAACAATGGTGGAAAAACTGAACAGCCAACTTGAATTAGCTGAGAAAATCGAGGCTGTAGACGCCAAAAAAGTGGCCTTAAAAGTTTTAACTAAACACTTTATGCGAGACATCGCTGGAAACCTGCGGGCCTTCTCAACGCAAAGTTTCAGATGCAAGTCATGCAACAAACGTTTTCGACGTCTGCCTCTACGCGGCGTATGTTCAGCTTGTGGTGGGCCATTAACCTTAACCGTTTATCGCGGTGGCATCGAAAAATACTTGAAAGTAGCACAGCATTTGATTGATAAATATGGGTTACCGAGGTATTACGCTCAAAGGCTTTTGCTTATGAAAGAGGAGATCAACGCTCTGTTTGAGGGTAAAAAGCCAAAGCAAATAACCCTAGCAGACTTTGCTTAAGAAAACTTTTCTAAGGCATTAGCATAATTGTTCTTGGTGAAAATGTTCAAAGAGGCTTATCACCCTAACGCTTACTTATCGAATATAAAAAACAACAGGCTTGGTCTACAAGCTAGAACCCGCATATTAAACGTTTTAGAGAGGATTTCCGTTGATGCTAAAACCATCGCCAAAGAAACAGGAATGCATTATGGAGTTGTTACGCACCATCTGAGGCTTTTAAAGGCAGAAGCAATAGTCGAGCGAAAACTCGATAAACCACATATTTGGGTGCTTACTGGTAGGGGACAGAAACGTTTAATGAACTTGGGCTAAAAAGTGCATTGACAAGGTGAGTGCCTACACTTTGGACATTTATCATCATATTTGTTAAGGGCTGCCTTTTCAAGGTCTATGTTGCTAATGTTTGCAAGTGAAGCTAACCATGCGATAACATCGGCGAATTCATCTTCCAAGGCTTTTTTGTCATTCGATTCCAGTGCTTCCCCTAGTTCTTTCACTTCATCCACAAGCCAATTGTACGTTCCCACAGTACCGCGTTTTGAATCTCTATGGAAATATAGGCGGTGCATCATTTTCTGAAACTCGGATATATGCAAACTTTCACCCGCAGTATCTGAAAAAACGAGTAGTATTTAAGATAAAAAGTAATCTAAGCTTTTAATTCAGGTGAAACAATGTCAATTCCCCTTGTAATTCGGAATTATTGGGAGGATGATAGAGAGCAGTGCCGCTCTTTGTGGCGAGAGCTAACTGAGTGGCATCGTGAAATCTATCAAGACCAAACCATTGGTGGAGAACACCCAGAAGACTACTTTGACAAACACTTGGCCAAAGTTGGTTCAGAAAGGCTTTGGGTAGCTGTCGATGATTCTAGGGTGGTTGGGCTTGTCGGATTAATTGTTGAGGGAAACGAAGCTGAGATAGAGCCTCTCATAGTTAGCAAGACCTACCGCAGCAAAGGGATAGGAAAGCAACTGATAGGTACGATGGTTTCTGAAGCCCGCAAGATAGGGGTAAGATTTCTCTGCGTAAAGCCAGTCGCCCGAAACATGAAAACAATAAGATTCCTATACAAGCAAGGTTTCAAGAATCTAGGAGAAATTGAGCTATTCATGTGTTTCTCTGACTACGCGTGGAAGGCTGGGCCTGAAATTTTTGGATGCAAATTTGACTTCTAAAGGATAACGTATACATACCTCATAGTAACTTTAGAAAGGCATCTACAGAGCGGTTACTGTATTCAATAGTCCATATTGTGATCTGCAATGTTACCGCTTACGTTTCCAGTCCTTAAGTATTGACTTCACTAAGTTGTCTAATCTGTCTCTAACTCTTTCATCCTCCATTAGATTCCCGTATATTGACCCTTTACCATATTCATCAGCTTGCAGCAGCACTGATTGCAGTGGGTATTTGCAGTCTTTATGGTCTAAAATGACTGTGTGATATGCAAGGTCGCCGCCAGCAGGAATATTTCCTATCACGATTGATGCTATAATTTTGTCCAGTATCGTGTTTTTGAATTCTTCATAGCTTTCGAAAATTCCTTGTCCTCTTTCTGTAAAAGCGCAATATAGGCTTGCAGCTTTTCCGCCGTATGTTGGAACCGCGAGCACAATTATATCTGCTTCTTTCATTTTGGCGTAAATCTTTGGGACGTCATCTCGAATCGGGCATTCTTCTTTTTTGTCCCTTAATTCTTTGGCAAAGCATTCATAGTTGCAGTGACTACAAGGTTTTATCTCAAGGTTGTAGGCATTAATGACTTCGATTGCGAATCCTTGCTCTTTCAGCTTTGTCAACACATATTCTATGCAATTCAGACAGTTGCCTATTCTGCGTGCACTGAAGGCTATACCAAGGGCTTTCATATTTTTCTCGCTTTAACGGATTTTTATGTACTTGTAGGCTTCTGTTGAGTTTTCGAAGCAGTAATGTACTGTCTGATAATCTTTTCGGAACTCCGCTGCGTCCGCTCTTACCTTTTCTAATGGTTGTTTGTCTATTATTACGCGTTTGATAAATTCTGCTATTTCAGTCATTTCAGACTCTTTCATTCCAAGCCTTGTAACTTCTGATACGCCTAACCTTATGCCGCCTGGATGCATGAAATGCCTTCCCTCTTTAATGTCCCACGGCAGCAAGTTTCTGTTTATTATTATGTTTGCCTTTTCCAATGTTTCTTCAATTGTGCCGCCATCGCCATATTTCGTTATGTCTATTAAAATTACGTGTGATTGTGTGAAGCCCTTATGTTCCGCTAACACGTTGAATCCCTTTTCGTAAAGTGCCTGGGCCAGGGCTTTGGCGTTTTTCACTATCTGACTTGCATATTCCTTTCCGAACTCAAGCATCTCCGCGCACGCAATTGTAACCCCTGCAACTGCATGCAAATGATGGTTGCTTACCATTCCTGGAAAAGTTGCCCGTTTTATCTTTTCAGCGTTTTTCTCCCATGATAGAACCCCGCCGTGCTGGGGTCCAAAGAATGTTTTGTGTGTGCTTAAACTGGCGACATCTGCTCCTTCTCTAAGAGGGTCTTGAAACTGTCCTCCAGCGATTAAACCCGCAACATGTGCTGCATCATATCCAACTGTTGCACCTACTGAATGGATTGTTTCGGCTAACTCTTTAACAGGATGGGGAAACGGGAAAACGCTTGCGCCGAACATGACAAGTTTAGGTGTCCTCCCTTTTGCTGAGAGCTCCGTAATCTTGCTTTTCGCCTTCTCAACATCTATGTTTAATTCCTTATAATCTAAGGGTAAATATTCAACAACTAAACCTCGCACGGCTCCTGCTGTGCCACCCAGCTCTTTTTTTCCTGTTGTGATGTGCCCGCCGCATGGAATCGACAACGCCATCATGGTGTCTCCGGGCTCTGTGAAAGCAGTGTAAACAACTAGGTTTGCCACGACGCCTGAAATTGGTCTAACGTCTACAAACTCTGCGTTAAAGAGTTTTTTCATGAGTTCGATGCACTTGAACTCTACTTGGTCTATAAAGCGGCAACCAGCGTAGACACGTTCTCCAGGCCACCCTTCTGCATAGCGATTTCCAAAATCTGTTGTGAGGGCTTCGCGGACGGCTGGGCTTGGAATGTTTTCACTTGCTATAAGCGGTATACATTCTTGAAACCATTTGTGGTGTTGTTGTAGAAGGTCAAGCACATGATTATATTCTTCTCGAGGATTTGACATTACAAACACCTTTTGCATAAAACTATCATCCATTCACAAATAAAAATTCTTTTGAAATGGCGCAACATTAATAATGGAGAAAATCGTAGGAGTTAACTGAATTTGTAAAAGGGTGTTTCTGAATGAGCAAGAAAAAGAAAGAGAAATCAGCGCCGATGCCCGCCGCAAGCGCAGGGCTGCTCAGATTCTTTGAAGAGGAAACCGAAGGAATCAAGGTTAAACCAGAAATCCTTGTGGCCTTGGCAATAGCATTAATAATTGTATGTGTTTTAGCAAATGTGTTCCACTAGACTGGTAATTTTAACGGCGAGAAGTTGTATGCAAAATTTCTATTCGCTGGACAGAGTTAAGGTGGATGAATATTTCACTTCTTTCTTCCCTGCCTGCAACCTGTGGAATAGGCTGGGCAATAGTCGCACGCAGTATGAGGGCTTCGGCGTCTGAAAGCCATATCCCCGCAGGTTCATGTGTTACAGCCACCAACGTCCCTTCAAAACCATAGGAGGGATCCATAATCACACGTATTTTCTTACTTAAATTTTTCTCGAGCATATGAAATATTGTTAGTGGTATACTTTGTTCTGGCATAGGATTCGCAAAATCTTATAATTGACGCTTTAGAGATAAAACAGTTGCCCTTCCTCAAGTATTATTGCAGTAATGTTGCGGCAGTATGCGCACTATGGTTTATTGCCACCCGGTTTTTAATCGTTCATGTTAAAAGCGAAAAACTGCTGTATGTAATGGTTATTTAAAGAGTGTTTTAACTTTGCGTGATAATTATAAGCGACTTCACGACACTTTAATATGTTTGTGCTTCTTTTATACAAAAATTCACTTGGAGGATGGATGCGACGACTGCAGGTTCATTAAGTCAGTCTATGGATAGAGCAGTTAAGCATTATTCATCTTTATTTATGATTCCATCATACAAAAAAGTGCTTTTGCTTCTAGCTTTGACCTGCATAAGTGGGGGGCTGTTTTCTACCGTTATCCTTTTTCCCTTTCCCGAAGGGGTAGTTAATGGCTTGCTTCTGGGTTTTTCTCTATTTTTTGTGAATTTGATTATTGACTATGCAGTGAGCATGTTGATTTTAAGGCGAGATCCAATTTATGGTTTGAGGCGAACTGCGGCACTTTCCCTTTTCAGCTGGGGTTTGTGGTTTCCTTTCATTTTTGTAGGCGTTGCGTTTGGTTTGCCGTGGGGGATTAGGCTCTGTCTTCTAGGGTTTTCAGCAGCGATGATTTTGCGTTTAATAGTGTTATTTTCAACATCTTCTAAAGGTTATAAACGGCTTTTCGCGGCTTTCCTTCAGCCTTTTTCCTGTATAATTCCGTTCCTCGTGTTTTGGACAAGAAACGGATGCACCATAGCATCTATTATGTTCTTCTTCATTTTTTCACTGGCTATAAGCCTCATTTCCAGTCTAACCTTCATTTCTATTTTAAACCGCGTAGGAATCCAAGCACTGGGGGTTCCATCATTACCTCTTTTCAAGGCGTTTTTGCTTAACTGGATAGCGGGCTTAAATGTTCCATTCGAAGAATTTCTTGAAAAATTAGGCAAAAATCAAGATGTTGAAGTTTCCTTAATAAAGTTTAGTTCCTCCAAACCTAAAGCAGTTATAGTCGTTCCCTCCGTTCATCCTGGGCCATTCAAAAACGTCGGAAGTAGTCTTTTGCCATCAATGCTTAAAACCGCTTTAGAAACGAAACTTAACTGTGTTGTGTGTGTTCCTCATGGCTTGCTTGGTCACGAGTTTGATTTAGCTTCTCAGATTCAAAATCAAAAAATAATAAACCGAGTTGTCGAGTTCGCGAACCTCGAGGTTTCTGTGGCAAAAGCGACACCATTTATCAAGGTTAGTAATGGTTTGGCTACTGCATGTTGTCAAGCTTTCGGTAATTTTGCTTTTCTTTCGTTTACTCTTGCACCTAAGACAACCGAAGACTTGCCACAAGAATTAGGACTGTTTGTTCGTCAAGAAGCAGAAAGGCATAGGTTAACCTGCTGTGTTGTCGTTAACGCGCATAACAGCATTGATGGAACAACAAATATGCAAGAAGCTTTAGATGCGTTAAAAACTGTCGCAGTTGCATGCTTGGAAAAGGCGGTTTCTCTGAAACGGTTGCCTTTTGAGATCGGTGCTGCTACAGTTATTCCGAAAGAGTTCGGTCTTAAAGAAGGAATGGGCCCAGGCGGCATCACCGTGGTCGTTGTTAAGGTTGGGGGGCAAAAAACTGCTTATGTGGTTATCGACGGTAACAATATGGTTTCTGGACTGCGTGAAAACATCCTTTCGGCACTTCATTCAATAGGAATTGATGAAGGCGAAGTTTTCACAACGGACACTCATTCCGTAAATGCCATAATATTAAACGATCGTGGATATCACCCAGTTGGAGAAGCTATAGACCATGAAAATTTGATTGCGTATATTAAAAGGGCAACGTTTGCTGCTTTGTCCGATTTGGAGCATGTTAAAGCTGCCTGTCGTAGCATAACGATTCCTGAAGTCAAGGTTATTGGAGAGAAACGGCTTGAAACATTATGCGTTCTCATAGATAGAACTCTTCAAAAAGCAAAGAAAGTTGCTGTCCCGATTTTTGCAACCAGCGGCTTACTTTTAATGTTAGTTTTGATGTTTGTTTAAGCTAACGCTAATAAGTCTGAACCATCCCATTTTCATTTCTCTCAATAGAAGGGGGAAGCATTGCTTAAGGAGATTAGAATTCATGGTCGTGGTGGACAGGGCAGTGTCACTGCCGCAGACTTATTGGCGCACGCTGCTTTTATGGAAGGTAAATGGGTTCAAGCTTTTCCATACTTTGGGGCAGAACGGCGAGGCGCTCCAGTAAAGGCATTCGCAAGGATAAGCGACGAACCCATACTTGTGCACAGTCAAATTTACACCCCTGATTACGTAATAGTGCTTGACCACGCAATTTACAAGGTTGTAGACGTAACTGAGGGTTTGAAAAAAGATGGAATAATTATTGTAAATACAACGAAGAGGCCTGAAGAAATAGGGTTGAAAGGTTGGCGGATCGCAACTGTTGATGCAACTGGAATAGCCCTTGAACTAAACTTGCTTGTTGCCGGATTACCTGTCGTTAACACCGCAATTGTAGGAGCATTTGCCAAGGCAACGAATGAAGTTAAGTTGGCAAGCGTCTTAAAAGCCATAAAAGAAACATGGACGGGCGGTGCTGGTGAGAAAAACACAAGGGCAGCAGAACTAGCCTATGAACGTTTAATAAAAGGATGGTGAAATTAAATGAGTTCTATTCCTAAAACTCGTAAAGAAATGCCCCTTACGCCAATATCGTATCCAACAGTCGGTAGCATGGGAAAAACAGGGTCTTGGAGAACTTTCCGCCCAGAAGTTGACTATTCCAAATGCACGCGATGTATGCTTTGCTGGGTTTATTGTCCAGACGCAGCCATCTCGTGTCAAGAAGACAACTCTCCAAAAATAGATTATGACTACTGTAAGGGCTGCGGAATATGCGCCAACGAGTGTCCCGTTAAAGCAATAGCAATGCATCGGGAGGAAGAGTAAATGGCACAGATGCTAATCGATACAGCAAATCACATTGCTGGTTACGCCGCAAAAGCAGCAAGAGTTAAGGTTGTTGCGGCATACCCCATAACTCCTCAGACAACAGTAGTTGAAAAGATAGCTGAATTTGTTGAAAGCGGAAAGATGGACATTGAATACATTCGCGTAGAATCTGAACATAGCGCCATGGTAGCTTGTATAGGCGCTGCTGCAGCTGGAGTCAGAACTTTCACGGCAACTTCCTCCCATGGATTAGCCCTTATGCATGAAGCTTTGCATTGGGCTTCAGGTTCACGTTTGCCGATTGTAATGGCTGTTGTTAACCGTGCTATGGGCGCTCCTTGGAGTATATGGCCAGACTTCAGCGATTCTCTTTCTCAAAGGGACACTGGGTGGATGCAGTTTTACTGTGCTGACAACCAGGAGGTTTTCGACACCATAATTCAAGCTTACAAGCTTTGCGAAGATGAGCGAGTCTTTTTACCAGCCATGGTTTGCCTCGAAGGCTTTATTCTGTCACATACCTATATGCCCGTGAAAATCCCTGAACAAAAGAAAGTTGACGACTTTCTGCCGCCATATAAATCTGGATGGATTTTAGACATTAACCGTCCTTTCTCCCATTCCAATCTTGTTTCACCGGAGTGGTATATGGAGTTTCGTTATATGATTCAAGAAGCCATGGAAAATGCAAAACACCTCATCCCAGTAATCGATAAAGAATACGGCGAAACCTTCGGTTTCGAACACGGTGGATTGGTTGAGAAGTACAAGTGTGAAGATGCAGATTTGATACTTCTCACCATGGGAACCATGGGCAGCGAAGCAAAAATAGCGGTGGAGAACCTGCGCAAAGATGGGCTAAAAGTTGGATCCGCAAGAGTTCGAGTTTTCCGTCCATTTCCAACAGAAGAAATCGTAAAACTTGCAAAGGAAGCACAGATGTTTGCAGCCATAGACCGCCACATATCATTTGGAATGGAGGGTTTTCTTGCCACAGAAATTAAGGCATCCCTATTGAACCAAAAAGACCCGCCCTTAGTTGCAGGGTTTATTGCTGGCTTAGGGGGAAGAGATGTAACCTTTGACACAATTGGAAAGATTGCTAAAAAATCGCTAAAATGGATGCATGGTGGCAAGGTGGAAAGAGAAACTGAATGGGTTGATTTGAGGGAGTGAAATTAATGGTAACAATAAAAGAACTTCCAAAAGAAGAATATTTACTTAAGGGGCATGCCGCCTGTGCTGGCTGTGGCACAGCCATTTCACTTCGCTTACTTTTCAAAGCATTAGGAAACAAAATTGTCTTAGTCGTTCCTGCTTGTTGCACAACGGTGATTCAAGGACCTTATCCCTACACTTCTTTTGTAGTTCCACTCCAAAACATATTATTCGAATCAACAGCTGCCGCAGCGTCAGGAATTGTCGCCGCTCTGCGTCAAAGAAATCTTAAAGGCATAACGGTTGTCGGATGGGCCGGAGACGGTGGAACCGTTGACATTGGAATTCAAGCGTTGTCTGGTGCTGCTGAAAGGGAAACAGACTTCATTTATATTTGCTACGATAACGAAGCTTACGGCAATACAGGAATGCAACGGAGTGGGGCAACACCTTACGGTGCATGGACCACGACGACGCCTTCTGGAAAGAGGGAGCGGAAAAAAGATATGCCTTTAATTATGGCTGCCCATCGAATACCCTATGTTGCAACAGCCTGTCCATCCTACCCCATAGATTTGGTAAACAAGCTTAGAAAGGCTAAGGAGATTAAAGGTACAAAGTACATTCACATTTTAGCGCCATGTCCAACAGGATGGCGCTATGATACAAGCAAAACCGTTGAATTGGGAAGACTTGCCGTTCAAACGGGTTTATGGGCTCTCTTCGAAATTGAGTATGGAAAGTTTAAACTTAATCCTCCTAGCGACAGGTTGATTGATAAGGCTAAACGTAAACCAGTTAAGGAATATTTGACTTTGCAGGGTAGATTCCGCAGCTTAACTGAGGAGGATGCTGAAAGAATTCAGAAATGGGTGAATGAGGACTGGGATAAATATCGTAAACTAGCGTCAAATAGTACGTCTGATTTTGCACCGTATGGAAAAATATAAGAAGCTCAAAGTTTATGATATAGTCTGCTTTGCGTTGCCACCCACTTTTTAATCACTATATAAAGGAGGTAAAATATGGCAGAGGAGAAAAAGAAGAAGCAAACTGCAGAAAAACCAGCAAAAGCCGCACGGACCACGCAAGCCGACGAGAACATTGTGCTTATCGGCAAAAAGCCAGTGATGAACTACGTTGTTGCCTGCCTGACCTTCTTTAATTCTGGCGCCAAAAAAGTTGTTGTTAAGGCTAGAGGGCGGGCAATCTGTAGAGCAGTCGACACCGTTGATTGTTAAGACGAGCTTTTATGAAAGACCTGCAACTACAAGGCATCGCTATAACAACAGAGGAAGTCACGAGGAGCGAAGGCCAAAAAGCAAACGTCTCAGCCATCGAAATTACAGTGACTAAGCCATAATACGCTTCTCTTTCCCTTAAAGTACAAACCATACCTTGATGCATTATTTCAGAGTATTAACTGTTTTTTAATGTTCTTTTTTGAGAAAGGGCATAGGTAATTATATATAAAACTGCTTTTTCTAATCGTTAACCCCACTGGTGATGTGAATATGAGTACCTACCCGAAAATAGTTGTTACTCCACCAGGACCCAAAGCCAGAGAGTTAGTTAAAAAAGACGAAAACCTAATTTCACCCTCCTATGTGCGGTTTTATCCGCTTGTGGTTGAGTATGGCAAAGGTTGTATAGTGAGGGACGTCGATGGAAACGAATACATAGACTTCAATTCTGGCTTAGTATGCTTAAACGTTGGCCATAACCATCCTAGAGTGATTACAGCAATAAAGAATCAATGTGACCGATTTTTACATTATTCCAACACGGATTTCTACTATAATGAAGTCGTTGACCTTGCTGAAAAACTAGTAGAAATCACGCCTGGAAACTTTGATAAAAAGGTTTATTTCGGCAACAGTGGAGCCGAAGCAATCGAGGCAGCGGTTAAACTTGCGAAATGGCACACCCGAAAGCAATTGTTTATCGCATTCATAGGTGCCTTCCACGGGCGTACAATAGGAGCCCTATCATTTACAGCTAGTAAGCCCGCTCAACGGCGTTACTTCTTCCCGTTAATGCCAGGCGTCACTCATGTGCCATATCCATATTGTTACCGTTGCCCTTTCAAACTAACTTATCCTGAATGCCATTATTGGTGTGTAGACTTCATTGACGAATTTGTCTTACAGAAGTATGCGCCTCCAGAAGATGTCGCCGCGATACTCTTGGAGCCAATTCAAGGCGAGGGCGGATACGTTGTTCCACCGCCTGAATATTTCCAGCGGTTAAAGAAGCTTGCTGACAAATACGGCATATTGCTTATAGATGATGAAGTTCAGGCAGGCGTGGGCAGAACTGGAAAATGGTTTGCAATTGAGCACTGGAACGTTGAACCAGATATCATATGCAGCGCAAAAGCACTAGCTTCCGGACTCCCATTAGGCGCAACAGTCGCTAAAGCAAAAATAATGGACTGGGTTGGCGGTTCCCACGCGAGCACCTTTGGCGGTAACCCGCTTTCATGCGTTGCAGCAAGCGCAGTTATTGACGTTATTAAAGAGGAAAAATTACTAGAAAACGCAACCAAACAAGGCACCTACATCCTAAAGAGACTTGGAGAATTGAAAGAAAAAAGTGAAATAATCGGTGATGTGAGGGGCAAAGGCTTAATGATAGGCATGGAAATTGTAGAAAACAAAGAATATAAAAAGCCATCATCTAAAAAATCCTCGGAGATTATGATGCGTTCATGGAAACGTGGAGTCGCCGTTATCACTTGTGGAGTTTCAACCATAAGAATTGCGCCGCCACTTAATATCACGAGAGAACTCGTAGACGCAGCACTAGAGATAATTGAGGATGTTGTAAAAGAAGTTGAGAAGGAAGCTTAACCCATTAGCGTGTTTAAATGGAAATCCGAAAACTAACAATAAACGACTACGAAGAAATCATAAAACTTTGGTCAAGGGCAAGGTTACCCTACAAACCAAAAGGAAGAGACAGCAAAGAAGCAATAGCAGCACAAATGAAAGCGAACCCAGAATTTTTCCTAGGAGCCTTTAAAGATAACCGTCTTGTTGGCATGGTCATCATAAGCTGCGACATGCGAAAGGGCTGGATTAACCGCCTAGCAGTTGATTCAGATTACAGGAACCGCGGTATTGCCGCGGCTTTGATTGCTGAATCTGAAAAGATATTAAGAAAGCACGGTATCAGAATTTTCTGCGCCTTAATTGAGGATTACAATACTGTATCAAAAGAACTCTTTAAGGAATGCGGTTATGTGGAACATCGTGACATAATATACTTTAGTAAAAGGGACAGCAATGAAGTCTAACCATTTTTTCATTTAGAAGTCATGCGGCTTTGCTATAATTTCCCTTATCTTTAAATCGAAGAATCTTGCGGCGTTTGCTGGGCATATTCGAAGCGCTGTATCTGCGCCTTTACCCGTCCCAGCTATAGCAACAACATCCCTGTCAACCGGAATCAAACCGGCATCGGCTGCCATCAAGGTAATTTCTACACATACTTTTGTTCCTTCTCCCATAAGTCTGAGCACATTGGCAATGAGTTCCAAAGGCTGGATTGTCCCAAAATCTTTGCGCATTGCTCGTTCTGCGCTGCTTAAAGCATGAACACCAGTAAAAATCTTCGCTCCATTCGCCAGAATTTCTTTTCTATACCCTTCCAGTAACTCGGTTTTCCCGGGTTCTTGGAAACCGAAGCAATGTGTAACTATAATGACGTTATATCCTTTGAAGGTTTTAGATACCTTTGCTCCTGTTTCTCCAGTCGTTGAAGCAATTACTATGTCTTTTATGTCTTCTTTTTCTACATACTTTTTGACAGATCGCAATAGAGCATCAGTATTTTGCCCGCCTGCTTCTTTAAAATAGGTCACTTTTCTCTCAACCAAGCTCATGAATTTTCCCTCACTAAATTTAATCAATAAAGCCTAATCTTTGTTTTATATTTTTGGAAAGGTGCTAATGATTAAGCAGCTTTTTTCTTAATGGGTTTTCTTTTTAATTCCGTACCGCATACTTCACATTTTCTAGACTTGTAATCCGCTGGATATCTTCTATGGCATGCTGGGCAATATCTTATCCATTGTAGGCGGAAACGGATGCCAAAAGTAGACAGTGAAGCAAATTCTATGCTCAATTGGTCTGCAACATTTTGTATAGAGTAGTCATCAGTAGCAATTAATGGGGAATAACCATGCGTCTTAAGTTCTAGTGCTAATGCTAAAATTTGGAAGTCTGTTTTGGACAGAAAAAACGTGTCTCCGATGATGTTTGCTGACTTTTTAACCTCATCCAAAAAGGTTTTATCTGGCGTTTTTACTTTCAACTTTCCGCTCTCCACTGCTGTTTTAAACCTAACCCAAGGCATGGAGCCTCCCATTATTTCATCTTTGACCATGGGAATAGTGTATTGTTCTTCGCTTATTGAAAATGGGTCAAAGCCGGCTAAAAAGGCGGATGTATCCAAAACCATTACTCTTTTACCAGTCTTAACAGTTAGATTTTTCATTACATTCCCTTAAAAAGAAGTCTGCTTCTTAAACGATTGTAAAAGTTTTCCTTAAACCTTATGAAAGATGTTTCATGTTTGGAACGTGTCACCGTTAGGCTTGGAATTTTAGAACTTATGATTTGACGGTGATGCCCATCAACTACTATAAGCACTTTTCTCGGTCTAATAACATCAACTGTGAGGCTTGAACTCGCTGGGAAAACAATTGAACGGAAAACGCTTAGAGCACATATTGGTGTCAAAACAAAAGCATTTACGCCCGGGTCTAAAACAGGTCCTCCAGCCGAGAGCGAATAACCAGTAGAGCCAGTTTGTGTAGCTACCATTAAACCGTCTGCCTGACAGTTTAAAATTGGTTCCCTATCCTTTAAGATACGAGCGTAAAGCAACTTTGCTGGCTCACCGGCTGATATTAGTACTTCATTTAAGGCGTCTGGAAACTTTACGTTGTCTGCAGTTATGGAAAGCTTCATGCACTTTTCAATTGTGAATTGTCCTTTCAAGCATTTGTCTACTGCTGTAAAAGCCTGTTTCGGCTCCACTTCGGTTAGGAAACCTCGAACACCCATGTTTATCGCGAGTATTGGCGGTTCCGGTTTCGGAATAGAGACACATGTTCTTAAAATTGTTCCATCTCCGCCAATTGTGATTATGAAATCCGTTTTCATTTTCTCTAACGAAGTACTCTTTTCTTTTATGTCTATTTTCTCCGCTAGCGTGTCTTCCACAAAAACCTCTAATCCCTTAGCTCTCAAATGTTTAGCCAAATCTTCCGCGAGTTTTACGGCTTTCTTTTTGTCAAAGCGGGCGATCAAACCGACGCTTTTAAACAACATTTTCACCCTTTTCACCTATTAGCGACACCTTAATCTATATATGAGTGTTGTTTAAAATTGCTATGAATGAAGACGGTAATAAGTAGGTGAGCGCATGACTAAACCAGTTGACGTTGGAAGTTTACGTGTGGGCGGCTACATGATTATTGATAAAGAACCATGCCATATAGTCGATATAACGAAGTCAAAACCGGGAAAACATGGCTCAGCCAAAGCAAGAATAGTAGCCATAGGTATTTTTGACGGCGTGAAAAGAAGTTTTGTAAAACCCGTGGACTTAAACGCTGAGGTTCCGATAATTGATAAGAGAATGGGTCAAGTTTTTGCAGTTAACCCTTCAGGCATTCAAATAATGGACTTGGAAACATACGAATATTTCGATGCCCCTTTTCCTGAAGACGAGGATTTGAAAGCGAAACTGGTTCCCGGCGTTGAAATTGAATATTGGCGAATACTTGGCAAAGTGAAAATAATAAGAGCAAAATAGGATTAGCGAACAGTTTAAACAGGCTTTGACGGAATCTCCGCATGTTATCCTCTTCATGAAGTGAGAAGGAGGCGTCTTTTGGATATTGCCCACATTAAATTGAAGGATGGAAGAACCCTTCTAATAAGAGAATTTCAAATCGAAGATAAACAGAAATTCATTAAAATGTATGAGAGCCTCTCGGCTGAAGCTGTTCACTGGGGGATGCCGCCTTACAATAGAGAAAGACTCGAAAAAGGATGGTTAAGCAATTTGCAGAACCTGATTTCCATAGTAGCCTTTTACAACGACAAAATCGTGGGACATGCCCAAATCTTCAAGTTTCCTCATCCACGATTGAAAGCCACAGGCGACTTGATCGTCTACCTTCATCAAGACTTCCACAGTGTGGGATTAGGCACGGCAATGCTGTCCAAGTTAATAGAGTTGGCAAAAAAGGAAGGATTGCATAGAATAGGCTTGACCGTTGTTACCGACAACAAACCGGCAATAAATCTATATAAAAAATTTGGCTTCAAAATCGAGGGAGTAAAGAGAGACGCCTACTTTGGTGAAGACGGAAAATATCATGACGAAATAGTAATGGGTTTAATACTGGCTAACTCCACCAGTCCCAATTGAGTTTTTTAAAGCCTAAGTAAAGGATTAAGAGGATTACTCCCCAGCTTAATGCAATGCTTGCAATCTTCAGTAAATCGTTAGGTACATAAGCGTAGCTTGTCCAAGCACTTACCCCACACAAACCCACCAATATAAGAGTGAACGTAGCGAAGTGAATTGCCCGCTCCACAGTCAATTATTTTCACCCGTAAATTGTTCTAGATGTTAATGTGTCTTAGTGTTAAAAGATTTTTCATCAAAGTTTATTTTGTTGTCTTTGTTTAACATCTTTGAAGCCGATGATGCGAGAAGAGCCGTCTGATTTGTGACGACATTTATGGGCTGAGGCTTCGACACTATTCTACTGGAATTTCATATTCATGTTTGCGTGGTAGACGAATCTCTAGTATTCCCTTCTTGAAGCGGATTCCCATCTTCTCCATATATACCGGTACTGGAACACGTAAGTGACAGTGTAATTTCTGGAATTCTCCTTTGTGATGGGTTATGCCGAAGTCGGTGAACCGTATTTTCCGTTTCATGCTTGCCAATATTTCGATAGTGCTTTTGTCTACTGGTTTAACTTGTATGGAGTTTTCTTTTGTAAGAGGTAAATCGACAGTCACTATCACTTCTGTCGGGGTCACTCTCACATTGCGAAGCGGCTCCATCGTGCAAGCTTTCTGATTCCAGCTTGGCCTTTCTATCAGCGTCTCTCTCCATCTTTCAAACTGTTCTTCTAATTCGTCAAAGTAATTGTCGAGTATATCCATGATTGAGCGTTTTCTTTTGATTGACATTGTTGTTCTCCTCCCTATGATATGTATACTGGGATGTCGTACTCCTGACTCTTCTTCATGTTAGACATCTCTTGTTGTGTTCGCTTCATCACATCTCTTGCCTTTAAGCGAATTTCTTCGCCTTTTTCTAGAAGTTTTGCAGTATCCACTTTTATTCCCGTTACAGTAGCTAAACCCTTTAGTACCTCTGCTGCTGCTTCTGGGTCTGGATAGTTGAGGAAACACTGTGCTAGTAATGTTATGGCTGGCAAGTCTATCTGCGCGCAACGCAGAAGCATAATCGCTTGAGGACCAACCATGTATCCTTCCATCAATGCTTCGATGCCCTTCTCTTGAACTTTTTTCAGCATTTCTGGATTTGATGCGGCTGCAAACACTTTCAATTCTTTTGCATCTTGCCTGTCTTCAATGGGGATGCCGCTCAACGAAATCATCATTTTAGCCTTTTTGTTTTTTCCCCAATCAATCAAGGCATCCATTACTTGATAAATAATGTCTGCAGATATTGGTGTTTCAGAAACTGCTAGGAGAATGCTATGGTTGCCGAAAATCCTTATCGAAGAATGCGGTAACCCTTCATGCAAAACGATGAGCGGTTGTAGCAATTTTGAATCCATGTATGCCACTTCAGCTAGGTTAAGTTCTTCGATTAAATGCGAAGCGGCTATAACGCCCACTAACCCAACATCTGGGAAACCGAAAAGCATAATGGCTCCGGATGGAACTTCTTTCTTCTCTATGATTTTAACTTCTTCACTCAAATTTAACTCCCTCAAATACTTCTTAAAAAGCGTTGGATGTAAAAACTTTATGGAGCGTAAGCGTTGAGAACGGAATATCTATTTAAAGGCGTGTATGGTTTTAAATCTGGAGAAAACCATGGCTTTAGAACACTTAGGATCCTCGCTTTACGAAGCCCTAAAAAAGGTTTTGAGGGCCCCCATTGTAGATGAGGCCACTGTTAAAGAACTTGCTCGTGATGTGCAAAGAGCCCTCCTACAGGCGGATGTGAACGTTAAACTTGTACTTGACATCTCAAAACGAATAGAAGAAAGAGCATTAAAAGAAAAAGTTCCTCCGGGCATTTCAAGACGTGAACACGTTATAAAAGTTGTTTACGAAGAATTAACACGTTTCCTCGGAGAAAAGCCCGTTCCAATAAAAATGGAGCCTGGGAAAAGAAAGGTGATGATGCTTGTTGGCATACAAGGCTCTGGAAAAACAACAGCCGCAGCCAAACTTGCAAGATACTTCCAAAAAAGAGGTCTGAAACCAGCTTTAATTTGTACAGACACTTATCGGCCGGGCGCTTATGCGCAACTCCAGCAACTGGCAAACAGAATTAACGTATCATTATATGGCGAATTGAAAGCGAAGGATCCTGCTAAAATAGCCCTTGATGGTTTAAAACAATTCAATGACAAAGACATAATAATCATCGATACTGCTGGTCGTCACAAAGAAGAGCAAGAGCTAATCAAAGAAATGATAATGCTTGAGAAAAACATCAAGCCAGATGAAGTTATGCTAGTAATTGATGGAACAATTGGTCAACAAGCAATGGCTCAAGCAAAAGCCTTCAACGAGGCAACACCCATAGGCTCTATTCTTGTAACAAAACTAGACGGTTCAGCCAGAGGCGGAGGAGCTCTCTCAGCAGTTGCGGCCACAGGCGCTCCGATAAAATTCATCAGCACTGGCGAAAAAATTGAAGATATAGAACCTTTCATTCCTTCTCGTTTTGTTGGCAGACTTCTAGGCATGGGCGACCTAGAAACTTTAATTGAAAAGGTGCGTGAGGCAGAAGTAAAAGTTCCCGAAAAGAAGGCTAAAGCTATCTTAAGCGGTAAATTCACTTTAACAGACATGTATGAACAGTTCGAAGCCATGAAGGGAATGGGACCCTTCAGAAAACTTTTGAAAATGTTGCCTGGCATGTCCTACGACATACCTGAAGACATGCTAAACATGGCTGAAGACCGTTTAGAAAAATGGCGCGTTGTGATTCAGTCTATGACACCTGAAGAAAAGAATGACCCAAAAATTTTCAACTCTTCCAGGATAAAACGCGTGGCTAGGGGTTCAGGAACAAGTGAAAAAGAAGTCAAGGAACTTCTCAAACAATATTCGATGATGCGCCGTATGCTAAAAACACTGCGGAGAAAGAAGAAACTGCCTTTCTTCGGCAAAGGACTGCCAGTCGATTTCAAATAAACCTAAGCAATGTTGAGAAGGATTGCATCATGGACATTTTAGAAAAAGCACAGAGAATGCTTGAAGAATACCCCTTATGCGACCACTGTCTAGGAAGACAATTTGCCCTTCTCGGACATAGCGTAGAAAACGATGAAAGAGGAAAGGCGATAAAACTAGCTTTAACGCTCAAAGCGCACGAATTGGCTCTTTCCAAAAACAGGGAAGGCGTAAGAATTCTCAAAATCCTTGCGACAAACGGTTTCTCCAAAGCAGCAGGAGAAATACTGCAAAAAATGAAAAAACGTATTCCGCGTAAAAATTTTCCAAAGACATGCTTTTTGTGTGAAAGTAAATCTGAAAGCTTTGATGACTTGGCGAAAAAAGCCCTTAAGGAGCTTGAAAGTTATGAATACAACAGTTTTTTGGTTGGAATAGAGTTGCCCATTACAGTTGAGGAACGCGAAGATGAGTTTAAGGCCAAGTTTAATGTAAGCTATGGCGAAAACATGCGAAACGAGTTTGGAAGAGTAATAGGGAAGAAAATTGCTGAACATAGCGGAAAAATTGCGGACTATAGGAAACCCGAGATTGTTGTGCTTGTCAACCCTTTCGCTGAGAAAATAAGTCTTCAAATAAATCCGCTTTACATTGCAGGCCGTTATAAGAAACTCGTTAGGGGTATACCACAGTCAAAATGGTTCTGCTCAAACTGTCAAGGAAAAGGTTGCGAAAAATGTAATTGGACTGGAAAGATGTATCCTGAATCGGTGGAAGAATTAATTGCAACCCCACTCTTAGATGTAACTAGCGGTATAAAAGCATCCTTTCACGGCTCGGGAAGAGAAGATATAGACGCACGCATGTTAGGCAAAGGTAGGCCTTTCGTTATAGAAATCACAAAACCCCAAAAACGATTTTTAGACCTTAAAAAACTAAAAGAAGTCATTAATACATATGCTAAAGGAAAGGTTGAAGTTTTAAACTTGCAGTTTGCAGACAAAGCTGTTGTTAGAAGGTTGAAAAAAGCAGAATCTGCACAAAAGGAATACCGTGTACTCATAGAATTTGAAAATAAAATCGCCACCAAGGAACTGCGTCTTTTAGAAGAGAGGTTAACGAATGTTATGGTTATGCAGAAAACGCCACTCCGTGTTTTGCATAGGCGAGCGGATTTAACGCGGGAAAAGTACATATACGAGGTGAAAGTAAAGAAATTGTCGCCTAAAAAGGCTGAAATGAAGGTACGATGTCAAGGAGGACTCTACGTCAAAGAATTGGTGACTGGAGATGAAGGGAGAACAACACCGAGCGTCTCAGAAATTCTCAAAAACAGAGCGAAGCCTATAAAACTTGATGTTTTAAACGTGATTATGGAAAGTTAAAGGGGTAGAAAAAATGAGGAAATCTAGGGGATACCGTGCGGGAACACGTCGCCTTCTAAAAAAGGAACCTAGGGAGCGAGGCAAGATAAGAATAAGCAAACTACTATACGAATACCAGCCTGGAAGTCGCGTGGTCATCATGATAGACTCAAGCATCCAAAAAGGAATGCCCCACAAACGTTATCATGGTAAGGTCGGAACAGTCATTGATAAACGCGGCCGAAGTTTCATCGTAAGTGTCACCCAAGGAGAGGCTACCAAAGAAATAATTGTTAGACCAGAACATTTAGAACCCTATAAGGTGTCATCATAAATGTCTGAAAAGGATGTAGGAGAAAAAAAACTTACTCTTCCACAAGTTAAAAAGTTGTTAGAGTCGATGGGCGAAGAAAATCTTGATCAGTTCCAACGCCGCACGCTTGATTATCTTTCCAAGTTTTCTAAAGTGGATGCTGAGGCAGCTGAAAAGCTTGTAGAAAAGCTTGTGACAGAATTTGGTTTGGAAAAAGATGAGGCTGTTCAAATTATTAATTGTATGCCAAAAACCGTTGAAGAGTTAAGGGTTTTTCTAGCTGGCGGCCGTAAAATTATTGAAACATCAAAATTGGAAGCCATAGTTACCCTTTTAAATGAGCATCGAAAACTGAAATAGGCAAGTCTACTACTATTTTTAAGCAACAAAAAGGGTAGAATAAAGGCGGATGTGATGGAAAAGCGATACGAAGAGTACGGTTACGTCCTAGATTTCTTGCAGCATGGTCGCCCAGGGGTGCGCCCTTCTGGGAGGGCTGGTTATCGAGCGGGAGCCCTAGTTCAGTTGATAGGCGAAGAGTTCTTCACACTTTTAGAAGCATTGGTTAAAGAGGGTGTTATTCTTAAGCCCTACGACCGCGTTTATGTTGGCAGGGAGAACCGTGAGGAAATCACGTATATAATTGGGCGGATAGGCTATGAGGAGTTAACTGCCGCTGCGAAGATGGAGCTTCCAACGGTTATCAGTAGAATCGTATTGAACCGTGAAAAATGGTTCGCCGACTTTTTCAATACTGCAAGGGCTATAACACCAAGGATGCATGCGCTAGAACTGCTTCCCGGAATAGGAAAAAAGTACATGTGGCAAGTTGTAAATGAGCGTGAGAAAAAACCATTCGAAAGTTTTGATGATTTACAGAAGCGCACAGAGTTGCCCAATCCAGTCAAGCTGATTACTAAGAGGGTTTTAGAGGAGTTGGCTGGCGATAGCAAGTATCGGTTGTTTACGAGGGCTTACTAGCATATTTTAGTTGGTTAGCGGGGTAATATGAGTCTTTTAGAGAGAACGAAGTTTCTTCTTCGAAGGTATCGAATTTTTCCGAATAAATTTTTAGGGCAAAACTTCATGGTTGAATCTTCAGTTTTGCAGAGTATGGTAAATTATGCTTCACTAAACCAGAACGATGTAGTTTTGGATATTGGTGCCGGTTTAGGTTTTTTAACGCGTTTTCTGTCGAATAAATGTAAGAGCGTTTTGGCTGTTGAGTCTGATGCGCAGCTTGTGAAAATTTTGCGTGAGCAGCTAAAGGATTTGCCCAATGTCAAAATAATCGAGGGTGATGTGCTCAAAGCACGTATTCCACAATTTAATAAAATGGTTTCAATTCCTCCATATCATATTTCTTCGCGTTTACTTTTGTGGCTTTTTAGCAAAAATTTTGATTGTGCAGTTTTAATTTTTCAAAAGGAATTCGCAAACCGACTTGTAGTTTCTATTGGAAGTGAAGACTATGGATGGTTGACAGTTTTTACCTATTACCATGTAGAAGTTGAACTTTTAGACAATGTTCCCAAGTGGATGTTTTATCCGCAGCCAGAAGTGGATTCGATTATTATACGTTTAAAACAGCGGAAGATGCCGCCTTTCAAATTGAAGAATGAAGTGCTATTTAGGCAATTGGTTCAATCACTTTTCACGCAACGCAACAGGAAAGTTAGAAACGCCATATTGCCTTTCATGAAAGGTATACCTGCAATCGCAACAGAAAAGACTGTTAAGTTGACTGAGGCTTTTCCATTTGGTGATAAAAGGGTGAGAGAATTAGCCCCCGAAGACTTTGGAGCGTTAGCAAATGCCCTCTCCGATTAAAAAGGTGTTTTTTTGAAGATTACGTCTTCTTCGTTTCAGAAAACGTTTACGAGCCTGCTGAAGACTCGTTTCTTTTTGCTGAGAATCTAGTGGTTAGAGAAGGCGATGTTGTTCTTGACATGGGAACTGGATGTGGCATATTAGGCGTAGTCGCAGCGGAAAAAGCGGCGAAGGTTGTTGCTGTTGATGTGAATCCTTATGCTGTTCGCTGTGCAAAGAAAAATGCGAAATTGAACGGTGTTTCGGATAAAATTTTCTTTGTGCAGGGAGACCTGTTCACAGCAATAAGGATTGGAGAAAGATTCGATTTGATTCTCTTTAATGCTCCATACTTGCCTTCAGAAAGTATTGAGGATACGTCTTGGCTTGGGCGCGTTTGGTCTGGCGGGGTTGCTGGTAGACAGGTTATTGACCGCTTTATTCGTG
>Ga0210049_1000229_pt1 | contig 43001 bp, 47 predicted proteins | sample CryGeyCG2014_300_2_FD_183964 | JGI IMG/M metagenome (GOLD analysis project Ga0210049, IMG submission 183964) | Groundwater microbial communities from aquifer - Crystal Geyser CG06_land_8/20/14_3.00 (SPAdes) (version 2) | ecosystem: Environmental > Aquatic > Deep subsurface > Groundwater | place... | reverse complement strand
ATTATCGGCGGTTCTGATTGTTTTATGATATTAGGTATTGCAATTATCTGGAGTTTAACAGGGACATTCCAGATGGATAAAATAAACATAAATCTAATGATGGCAGGTAAATTACCTGCGATTGCATTCCTGTGCCTCGTTATAGCCTCTTTTGCCAAAGCAGGTGCTATGCCTTTCCATACCTGGATACCGGATATATCAGTCACCGCCCCTGTTCCCGTAACAGCATATCTTCCCGCATCATTAGATAAACTACTCGGTATTTATTTACTTGCACGGGTCTTTATGAATATGTTTACTTTGAATTCTCAATTATCTATACTTATAATGGTTCTTGGTTCCATAACAATTATTGCAGCAGTATTTATGGCTATGATTCAGCACGACTTAAAGAAACTTTTATCCTACCATGCTGTCAGCCAGGTTGGGTATATGGTTTTGGGAATAGGGACAGGAAATCCAATCGGCATAGCGGGCGGTGTTTTTCATATGTTAAACCATGCAATATATAAGTCCTGTCTGTTTCTATGCGGTGGTTCGGTTGAACACAAAACCGGCACTTCTGATCTGGATAAATTGGGTGGGTTAGCGAAAGTTATGCCTATTACCTTTATTACATTTTTAATTGCTGCGTTTTCTATTTCAGGTGTCCCGCCGTTCAACGGATTTGTTTCTAAATGGATGGTTTACCAGGGAATAATACAGAGGGCATCTGTCCCCGGGCCGTTTTCGGTTATAAAGTGGCTGTTTTTAATATCAGCAATGTTTGGCTCGGCACTGACACTGGCAAGTTTTATGAAATTAATACATGCGGTATTTCTTGGAACAGGTCTGATAAATCAGACCGCTACAAAAGGAAATGTAGCGTCCCAATTCATTGGGACGAGTAGAGATGTCCACTGGACAATGCAAATACCACAAATAGTCCTGGCTCTCCTGTGTATTATTTTTGGTATTTTCGCATTCCAGATACCATTAAAATACTTTATACCTGTCCCGGCATATTTCTCAGGTATATGGCAGCCGGGTCTTGCAACCACACTGATTGTCGTTGGACTTATAGCGGGGCTTATCATATATCGTATATCCGGTTCTAAACATCGTGAGACAGATACTTTTATCGGAGGAGAACCATTGCCCGAAGAAGTTCGTGTGACAGGCACGGATTTTTATCAGACAATAAAAGATATGGGGTTTTTCAAAAGCATGTATATTCTCGCAGAAAATAAATTTTTTGACATATACAACTGGGGGAAAAACATAGTCCTCTCATGTTCAACAATTTTATCAGCCATGCATACTGGCAGATTGCCCACATACTTATTCTGGTGTTTAATAGGAGTGGCTATTTTACTTTTTATGTTTATAAAAGGCTGAAGCCTTAATTCCAAATAAGAGTTTCTGGAGTTAACCCATGTTTATAAAAGGCTGAAGCCTTAATTCCAAATAAGAGTTTCTGGAGTTAACCCTTCAGGGTTTTACAAAAGGTTAAGTTATGATTCAAGTTCAAGTTTTATTAATTTTTATGATTATTGGTGCTGTAATTGCAGTTGAGTTAAAAGATTTGCTCGGTGCAATTGTGGCTGTGGGTGCTGTAGGACTTGGTCTGGCAGCGGCATTCCTATTCCTCCAGGCACCTGACCTGTCAATCGTTCAGATTGTAGTTGAAATTCTTGCCCTGATAATTTTAATTCGTGCTGTCGGACTGACAGAAAAAAGTTCTGTCAGAAAAAGTAACTGGGTTTCACCGGCACTGGCTTTAATGTTTATTGCAGTGCTGCTTGTATTTGCATATAAAGCATTGCTGGACATTCCGGGTTTTGGCAGTCCGATATTAAAAGTTTCACAGAGATACTTATTTCAGGGTTTAAAAGAAACAGGCGCTGCAAATTTAGTCTCAGCAATTATACTGGATTACCGTGCATTAGATACTTTAGGTGAGGCAACAATATTGTTTACTGCAGTAATAGGTGTCCTGGCAGTAATAAGAAAAATAGGCAGGAAAAAATGACCAAGCCGGAAAAAGGTATGACTCTTATTGTCAAAACAATAACCCGCTATACAGTGGGACTAATTCTCCTGTTTGGAATATACATTGTGCTTCACGGACACTTAACACCGGGCGGTGGGTTTGCAGGCGGCGTTATTATTGCATTGTCTTTTATTCACCTGATGCTTGCTTTTGGTAAGGAGACCGCACTTAAGAAAATGTCGGAAAAAATGAGCGGTGTCCTTGAAAGTCTTGGCGCCATTATGTTTGGAACGATTGGAGTGCTGGGTCTAATTTTAGGCGGCTATTTATTTCTCAATTTCATAACAAAACAGAACCCCAACCCGAGCAGCTTTTTTAAACTATTTAGTTCTGGTATCATTCCTCTGTGTAATATTGCAATCTGTTTAAAAGTGGGGGCTGGCTTGTTTGGTATTTTTATTGCACTGGTATTTTTCAAACTTACGGAGCGTAAAGACAATGACTGAGTATTTTCTCTGCTGGATATTATTCTGTGTCGGACTTTACTGTGTTCTTACGAAAAGAAATCTTATTAAAATAATAATTGGCCTGGGTATAATGGAATACGCAGTAAACCTGTTTTTCATATTACTCGGATACAAAAAAGACGGGGTTTTTCCAATATTATCAAAAACTTTAGAGACAAAACCTGAAATGATGGTTGACCCGCTACCCCAGGCGCTCATTCTTACATCAATTGTAATAGGACTCGCAACGACTTGTCTTCTGGTATCTCTTGCGATGCACATATATGAAAAATACGGCACTTATGATGTCAGGGAATTAAGAAAACTCAAAGGATAAAAAAACGTCCCGATGAATCGGGACGCTACCCCACGATGTTTTACCGGGTAAAACATCGTGGGGTAGCGTCCAGTTTTAACTGGACGATCTTGTAAAGGATAAATATGATAACACTTTTTGTTATAATACCACTGTTAACAGCATTTATAAATTCATTAGTCGGAAAATTCAGCGAATGGTTATGCGATGTGCTTTCTATTCTCAGTACATTTATTCTTGTCGTCCTATCCTTTATGTCATTCAACTTGCTCAGGTCCGGAGGGTATAAACCGATAGTTCATACTATGGGCAACTGGCTCCCGCCTTTTGGTATATGTTTTGTTCTTGACGGATTATCCGCATTGGTTCTTATTGTACTGAACATAATTGCATTTATCGCAATTATATTCTCAATCTCTTATATGGAGAAATACACTGATAAATGGAAATATTACACTCTGTTTATGCTTATGCTTGCAGGTATGAATGGTGTTGTCATAACCGGAGATTTATTTAATTTATTCGTATGGTTAGAAATGGCAGCTATTGCTTCTATTGCGCTTGTTGCCTTCGGTGCCGAACATGAAGAACTTGAAGCATCATTTAAGTACGCTGTGATGAGCAGTGTTGCATCGCTGTTTGTCCTTATTGGAATTGCCTTGTTATACTCATACACTTCCACGTTGAACATGGCAGATATTGCACAGATACTGTCGACTATACCCAGAAAGTCCAGTGTTGTTAATTTTGTCACTGTCCTGTTTATATTCGGGTTTGGTTTGAAAAGTGCGCTCGTACCGTTTCATTCCTGGCTGCCGGACGCACACCCTTCTGCACCAGCACCGATTTCTGCAATGCTTTCAGGTGTACTGATTAAAAGTTTAGGAGTGTATGCACTAATACGAATTTTATTTAATGTAATAGGAATATGAATGCCCACCCCGAATGTCCGAATTCGGACAAAACATCGGGGTATCCAAAAGGCGGATAAATGATATTACAACTGTTATGTATTTTGGGTGTTGTTTCAATGATTATTGGTGTCCTGCTGGCATTATACCAGTGGGACTACAAACGACTGCTCGCCTATCATTCAATAAGCCAGATAGGCTATATTATTCTTGGTATAGGTTTGGGAACACCGTTAGGCATACTCGGTGGATTATTTCATTTAATCAATCACAGTATTTTTAAATCGCTATTATTTTTAACCTCGGGTGCTGTTGAATATGCTACAGGCACAAGAGATTTAAGGCAGATGGGTGGTCTGAAAAATAAAATGCCCACCACTGCAACAACTTCACTTATCGCATCTATGTCAATTGCAGGTGTCCCGCCTTTAAACGGGTTCTGGTCAAAACTTATCATAATCCTTGCCTGTATTCAAACAGGCAGATACTGGTTGGGTTTCATCGCTGTTATTGGAAGTCTATTAACCCTGGCAAGTTTTCTCAAGGTCCAAAAATATGCTTTCTTTGGCCCTTTGAATCCAAAACTTGAACATGTCAAAGAAGTGCCTTTTTCAATGAGAATATCAATGATTATACTGGCAATCTTTTGTATACTTATGGGATTGCTTTTACTGCCGCAAATTAAAACTATAGTCTTTGACCCTGCAGTTAAAGTATTAATGGACGGTATTGATTACGGTCGGATAGTCTTTGAAAGTGTTCCAAAATGAAAAGCAGAATTCTATCATTTATATTGTCTCTTATAGCATGGTTAATCCTGACCTGGTCGGTTGACTGGCAGCATTTGCTAATTGGACTGTTGGCAAGTATATTCGTCAGCTGGGCGGTCGGTGATTTGTTTACAGAAAACCCGTGGAAGCTCAAGGACCCCAAAAGATACCTGTGGGCAGTATATTATATAATTATTTTAATCTGGGAAATGATAAAAGCAAACTTAGATGTAGCCTATAGGGTAGTTCATCCTGGCATACCTATCAAGCCTGGAATTGTCAAAGTCAGGACAAAACTTAAGAGTGATGCAGCACTGACTTATTTAGCCAATTCCATTACTCTTACACCCGGAACTTTTACAATAGACATTGATAAAGAGAATGGCTTTCTATATATACACTGGATAAATGTTGTTTCAGAAGACATTGATAAGGCAACAGAAGTTATTGTGCAAAAGTTTGAAAGGATACTTGAAAAAATATTTGAGTAAAATCCCCCTGTATCCCCCTTTAAAAAAGGGGGAATAAAAAGGGGATTAAATAGGTGCGGAATGAGAACATTGCGCTGGATTATAGGTTTGATTTTGTTTGTAGGATTATTGATACTCAATCTGACTGTGGAAATGTCAACACTGCTCAGGGTTCTTAATCCACTGATAATTTCCTGTTTTCTCTGCCTGTGGCGGATAGGTATAGGTCCAACTCCTGCTGACAGGGTGGTCGGGATTGACATTTTAGGTATTCTCATAATAGGTTTCTGCGGTATCTTTGCTGTATTTACAAAGTATGACTTCTTCATTGATATCGCAATAGCCTGGGCTTTGCAATCATTTATATCTACCATTGCACTGGCAAAATTCTTAGAAGGACGGGCGTTTGATGAGTGAAACTATCGGGTTAGTATTCATTATTACTGGATTAGCATTTGACTTTTTAGGTTGCCTTGGTTTGGTCCGGCTGCCGGATTTGTATAACCGGCTCCAGGCATCTACAAAATGTGTTACTTTCGGAACCTGTGGTATTATGTTAGGTATTTTTATAATGAATGGATTTACAGGTATGGGCATTAAAGCATTATTATGTGCAGTATTTCTGTTACTAACCGCTCCTGTCTCTGCCCATGCCATTGCAAGAGCAGCACATATAGCAGGATTCAAACTCTGGGAAAAATCAGTCTGCGATAAATACCAAGAGGATAAAGGAAAAGGATAAAAATCCCCGTACCCCCTTTGATAAAGGGGGATTGAGGGGGATTAAAAAATTCAAATGAAATACCCGAAACTACGAGAACTAAAAGAAGCAGTAATAGCATTAATCAAGGGACCCTATACTACAAAATTTCCTTTCAAACCCCACACACCTTTTCCAAAATTCAGAGGTAAACCCACACCTGACGAAAAAGAATGTATAGGCTGCGGTGCCTGCGCTGAAGTATGTCCCGCAAGAGCAATTGAAGTCAAAGATACAGTAGCAGATGGCAGAGCAACACGTTCTCTAATCTGGCACTATGACCTCTGCATATACTGCGCACAGTGCGAACGGTTATGCACCACAGAAAAAGGCGTCAAATTAACAAACGAATATGACCTCGTTACATTTGACAGGAAAACCTCTTTCTCGGAAATTACCAAAGAACTTGTTTTATGCGAAAACTGCGGTGAAATAATAGCTCCCAAAGACCAGATTCTCTGGGTTGCAAAGAAATTAGGCCCTATGACATATGGTAACCTATTAGTGTTCGGTACTTTACAGAAACACCTCCATGTAAGCACGGAATATACCCAGCCAGAAACCGACCTTCCTGCAAAAAGGTCTGATATGTTCAGACTGTCCTGCCCCAAATGTCGTCACCAAATCTTTGAATAAATGGGGTCAGACCTTGAAATGTGAATTAATTGACAAAGGCTTAAAAAATAACTAATATATATTATGGCTAGACCTTATAGATTTCAAGGAGAACATTGTTTCTATCACATTACAAGTAGAGGAAATGATAGAAAGAAAATATATGAAAATAATTCTGATTACAGAAAATTTCTGGATTACATATTGAAAGCAAAGGAAAAATATAAATTCTATCTTTATGCATATGTACTAATGCCAAACCATTACCATCTTTTACTTGAAACCATTCAACCAAACATTTCCAGAATAATGCAATATATCAATACTTCTTACACAATATACTATAATATAAAGAACAAGAAATACGGACATTTATTTCAAGGTAGATATAAGTCTATTTTAATAGATAAAGATAATTATTTTTTAGAATTAACACGATATATTCACTTAAATCCTGTTCGTGCCAATATAGAAAAACAACCTGAAAAATATAAATGGTCAAGCTACAAGGGTTACCTAGCGAAAAATGGGGATGGATATATAGACAAGGAACAATTAGAAAAGAATCTTAATATGGAACCAGAACAATACTGGAAATTTGTAATAAATGGAATGGGTAAAGACGATAAACTATTTGAAAATATTCATGCAGGATCTGTATTAGGAAAAAAAGAGTTCTATGAGGAAAAGGTTAAGAACATAAGAGAAAAAATAAAAGATAAAGACTATTCTTACAGAAAAACACTAAATGCCAGTATAGAACCTGAAGAGATAATTGCATATGTATCAAAGAACTATGCTAAAGAAACAACAGCATTTTGTACTACAAAAAGACGTTCAATAAAAGAAAAAAAGATAGCAATATATTTATTGAAAAGACTGACTGAATTGACTAATAAAGAGATAGGAGAAAAATTTGGTATAACTTATTCTGCAGTCAGTAAGGTTACAGTGAATATAGAAAGAATATTGGAAAGGGACCAATGTACAAAGCAAGAATTGGAAAGACTAATTTCACATTTCAAGGTCTGACCCCAATTAGACCAATTAGAATAATTGAGAGCGAAGAAATTATTGATTCACAGTTTTCAGATTATCTGAAAGATGAATCAAAGTTTACCGGTGGAAAAGTTCAATACCTGGCTTTCCCTGAAACCGAACAACAGGTGAGCGAATTTCTGGTCAGGATGAACCGGCAGAAAATACCTGTGACAGTATCTGCCGGACGGACAGGTGTGACAGGTGCAGGAATACCTTTAAGCGGTGCATTAATGTCAGTGGAGAAAATGAATAAGATTCTTGGGATAAGAAAAAATGAAAAAGGTGAATGGCTTATAGCTGTACAACCCGGAGTCATACTGGGTGATTTTAATAAAATGGTGGAAGAAAAAGATTCATCTCTTTTTTATCCTGTGGATGTAACGGAAACAAGTGCGCGTCTCGGTGGAACAGTATCAACTAATGCTTCGGGTTCAAGAAGTTTCCGCTATGGACAGACCCGCAAGTGGGTAGAAGGGTTGAGGGTAGTGTTAACAAACGGCGATGTACTTGACATTAAAAGAGGCCAGGTATTTGCAAACGAAAAAAGGGAATTTAAAATATTGCTGACTGACAATAAGACCTTAACGGTCAAACTGCCGGAATATACTATGCCTAATGTAAAAAACGCCGCAGGATATTATGTTAAAGATAATATGGATCTCATTGATTTATTTATCGGTTCGGAAGGGACATTAGGGGTTATAACCGAGATAGAATTAAAAATAATAAAAAAACCTGAAAATGTATTGCTTGTGATTGCTTTTTTCCCTACAGAAAACGATGGGGTAGAATTTTTTCTTCAGGCAAAAGAAGAATTCCGTAAGGAAGCAAATGTATTTGAATATTTTGATGAAAATGCGTTAGAAATTCTCAGAAAAAAAAGAAAGAAAGACGGTGTTTCGTCTAATCTACCTGAATTTCCGGAAAATGCAAATTCATCAATATTTCTTGAACTGGAATATACCGATGAAAACTTAAACAATCTCCTGGAACAACTGGAAAAATTACTTATAAAACATAATTCGTCAATGGAACTGACCTGGGGGGGGACAGAAAAAAAGGACATTGAAAAAGTAAAGTTCTTAAGACATGCATTACCCGAAGCAATAAATGAACTTTATTCGGAGAAAAAGCGTAAATGCACTGCCATACATAAGATTGGGACCGACATGGTTACACCGATTAAATATTTAAAAGACATTATTTCATATTATAAAAAAGTTATCTCAAACGAGAAACTTGACTATGCTATATTTGGACACATAGGTGAAAGCCACCTGCACGTAAATATATTCCCGTCAACAGAAGAAGAACTTGGCAGAGCAAAACAGTTATATATAAATTTCAGCAGGAAGGTTACTCAATTAGGCGGAACAATTTCAGGTGAGCATGGTATAGGTAAAACAAAACACGCATATCTGGAAGTTATGTATGGCAAGGAAGCAATCAGACAAATGGTTGCTTTAAAAAAAACGCTTGACCCGAACTGTATTCTTGGCAGGGGCAACATTTTTCCCGAAGAATTGTTAATATAGAGGGGCAACGTTTTTTGTATCTATTGACATTATTGAATTATTTAGTTACAATTATTGTGCTACAATAATTGTATTGCAATAATTGTATTACAATAACCAAGTAAAATCCTGAAGGATTAACTCCAGGAATTAAGGGTTTACCCTTTTATACTAATAATTAAAAACAATCCAGGAGAAAAAGTGAAAAATCCATTTTATTTAAAACCATTACCATTAGCTGCGTCTTTCTGTAACAGAGAAAAAGAAATAGAAGACCTCGTAAGACATGCAAAAAATTGTACCAACGTGGTTCTTTCTTCGCCAAGAAGGTTTGGCAAAACGTCACTGGTTAAACGTGTTCAGAAAATATTGAAGAAAAAGAATGTTGAAATTATTTATATTGATTTTTTTGGTGTCGCCAGTATAGAAGAAGTTGCATCAAAACTGGCCGCGGGGATTTATTCAATTGTTTATAAAGAGGAAAATTTATTAAAAAAGACACTTAAATTCTTTTTGAGTTTAAGACCAGTAATTAAACCAGACCCTGAAACAGGAATATCTATGACTATGGAAGTTATAAGAGGAAAAAATGGCCCTGAATTACTTGAGGAAACGATGAAGGGACTTAGTGATTTTCTGGCGGCCAGCAGGAAAAAATATAATGTCGCTATAGATGAATTTCAGGAAATAACAGAACTGAAAGAATCATTATCTATTGAAGGAATTATGAGGACATATATTCAGCATCAACAAAACGTATCATATTTCTTTATAGGAAGTCGCAGGAGAATTCTTTCAGACATTTTTAATAATAAAAAGAGAGCGTTCTATAAAAGTGCAATAAATTATTCACTTCCTGCTCTGCCATCTGATGCCACGGTCAAATATATAATTGATATGTTTAAAAGGTATGGAAAAAGTTGCTCTAAGGACATTGCAAAAAAAATCTATGAAGTTACAAAAGGATATCCTTATTATCTTCAAAAACTTTCTTATTATATTTTTGACATTATAAAACATGTTGTCCGAAATAAAGAACTACATCAGGGAATTATGGAACTATTAAATGAAGAGACAATGATATTTGAAGTAATGCTACAAAATTTGAAGCCGGGTCAAATATCCTTCTTATATGCCCTTGCGAAAGAGCCAATAATCACACCATTTAATATAGATTATTTAACCAGACACAGGTTAGGTTCTATCGGAGGAATACAATCAGCAATAAAAAAATTAGTATCTTTAGATTATATTGAAAAAACACCTTCGGGATGGAAGGTTATTGATCCAATTTTTGCATTATGGTTGAGAAAAAAAGAAATAATAGAATAAAGGGGGATAGGGACACGTCCCATTTTTTATAATTTCCACGAAGCATTGTTGATATAGACAGGCTTTTTCTCAACCATAGGTTGACCTACTCGGTCAAAAAACTTGACATAAGGATAAGGATTTATATATACTCTTCCTTACAGTAAGGAAAAAGGGGCGTTTAAAGGTATATTTCCATATAATAAAGAAGAGGTAAAAATGGGAGATTTCGAAAAACACATCAAGATTGCTAAAGAAAAGATTGGAGCAACAAAAGAGGCTTTTGCGAAAAAGAATAACACTGTTGTGGGTGATCTTGCCATTAAGGTTGTTGAGCAGTTGGTTGAGGCAGATATTGCCCGAAAAGGCGAGCATTTTGGAGACCATAAATCAAGACATGCGTACTCCAATAAAGAGTTTCCTGAGAAAATAAACAATTCTATGAGAAGAATATGGTTTGCTTATGGTGATTTGGGGTATGATGGAGTAAATGGAAAACGAGCAAAAATAGTCATGGAAAACCTTGAAATTGTGATTAAGTTCTTTGAGGCAAGATTTGGGGTGAAAATTCAATGAATAGAATATTTAAAAAAATAATAAAAGAGCTTTCAAAAATTGATGATGTAAGGACTGTAATACTGTATGGCAGCTTTGCCAGAAAGGAAGTAACTTCAAGATCTGATATAGATTTGTTTATTCTTACCACAGAAAAAAAGACTGCCAGAAAAATTGAGGATAAAGTCATTAACCTAGAATCAGAAACTGGAAGGAATATACAGCCGACAATAAGGACATTAAAAGAACTTGAGAAAACAGACAGCGGATTACTTCAGAATATATTTCAGGAAGGCAGAATACTTTATCTCAAAGAACCGACAGATATTCCTTCGTCAATGCTGCTTGAACAGAAACCCCTATTGATTTATTCCTTTCAGATAAGCAATCTAAATCAGAATGAGAAAGCCCGGTTTAACAATGATTTTTATGGCAGAGTCAAGGGAAAATACAAATATAAAGGGTTGCTTGAAGGAATCGGCGGACAGAAATTGTCGGCCGGATGTGTCTTTACTCCCTATATAGAAAAACAGAAAATTGAGAAATTTTTCAAGAAATTTAAGGTGCGGTTTAATCAGTTAAAAGTTTGGAAATAAGCAATGGCTGGAAAAACGGGTTAGCGAACCAACAGTAGGTTCTTTAGGAAGGATTAAACGTCCAGTTAAAACTGGACGCTACCAGAAGTAGGTTACTCCAGTAACAGTTTTTTTAATAGTTTTATGCACGAAGTTAATGTAAAAAAAATTATAGATTCTGTCAAACAGTTGTGTATGTCATCAAACTATTATCTGCCCGAAGATGTCATGCGGCTACTGGTAAAAGATTACAAAACAGAAGAATCACCTATTGGCAAAAAATGTTTGGAGCAGATAATAGAGAATGCCCGTATTGCCGAAAAGAAGAACATGCCTATCTGCCAGGATACCGGCATTACCTGTGTTTTTGTTGAATTGGGTCAGGATGTGCGTATTAGCGGTGGAAACCTGGACGATGCAATCAACGAAGGAATCAGGCAGGGCTATACAGAAGGCTATTTAAGAAAATCTGTTGTTGCTGACCCGCTGAACCGCAAAAATACAGGTGACAATACACCGGGCAGCATACACATAGATATTGTACCTGGTAACAGTTTAAAGATATTTGTTATGCCCAAAGGTGGTGGTGCAGAAAATATGTCAAAAATATCAATGTTGCCGCCGTCAGCAGGTGTTGAAGGTGTGAAAAGATTCGTTCTAAACACTGTTAAATCCGCAGGACCTAACCCCTGTCCTCCGATTATTGTCGGTGTCGGTATAGGGGGGACATTTGACAGTGTGGGAATTCTGGCAAAAAAATCACTATTGAGATCGCTTGATTCACCGAATCCCGATATCTATTATGCAAATTTGGAAAGAGAACTCCTTGAAGAAATAAATGATTTGGGTATAGGACCTCAGGGACTCGGGGGAAGAATTACTGCCCTCGCTGTCCTGATTAGAAAACATCCCTGTCATATAACGAGTATACCGGTTGCTGTAAACATTCAGTGTCACGCTGCAAGGCATAAAGAAATTGTATTATGAAAGAAATGAAATTAACAACGCCATTAACTAACGAGTCAATCAACCAATTAAAATCAGGCGATAGTGTCCTGTTAAATGGCATAATCTATACTGCCCGTGATGCTGCACATCAACGGCTCATAACACAAAATGACAGACCATTCAAACTGCAGGGAGCGGTCATTTACTATACAGGACCTACTCCGGCAAAACCAGGAGAAATTATCGGCTCCTGCGGTCCTACGACCAGTTACAGAATGGATGAGTATTCTATCCCGCTTATACAGGAAGGTTTAAAAGGTATGATTGGCAAGGGTCCAAGGTCGCAATATGTCATTGATGCAATGAAGGAATACAGAGCGGTATATTTTGCAGCTCCCGGCGGTGCAGGCGCATTCCTTTCAAAATTCATAAAAAAATGTGAACTTGCTGCATATGAAGATTTGGGACCGGAAGCAATATATAAATTGGAAGTTACAGACTTTCCGGTAATTGTCATAAATGATATATATGGCAATGATTTTTATAACGAAGTAAATCCCCTATAATCCCCCTTTATTAAAGTCCACAGGATGAAACAGGGGAAATAAAAGGGGGATTGAAGGAGGTAGAAACTATGTTCAGGATGATGGCAAAATCTAAAATACAACTTGCAAAAGTTACAGCAAAAAATTTGAGGTACCTGGGTTCAATAACAATAGATAAAGCGCTAATGGAATTCGCAGATATTTATCCCTATGAAATAGTTCTTGTGGTAAACCTTACAACAGGTGCAAGGTTTGAGACCTATGTAATAGAAGGAAAAAGGAATTCCGGCAAAATAGAATTAAACGGCGGAGCTGCGCGTATGGGAGAGATTGGCGATGAACTTATAATAATATCATCCGAAATGGTGGAAGAAGAAAAAGCAAGGAAATATAAATCAAAATTGATATTTCTTGATAAAAATAATCACGCGGTGAAAAAATGATCTTCTGGCTTCGCATAATTGGTTTAATATTTACGGGATTTATACTGCAGAAACAGAGGTTTATACCCTCCAATATTATAAGGGCAACTATTGGTTTTGCCATATATTTCCTGATTCCTTTATTCATACTTACAACAATGTGGAATAGCAGATTCAGTATTGTATCGGCAACTAATCTGGGACTGGTTATTTTCTTTGTAATCGTCATAGGAATTTGTCTTGCATTGTTATTTGCTCATATATGCAAACAAGATTTTCATGAAGTCGCCCTGCCAATAGTTATTATGAATTCCGGATATTTAGGAATACCTGTCATAGTATCTTATTTAGGACAGCAGGCACTTCCTTATGCTGTTATCTATGATGTACTTATTGTGCTTATCAGTTCCACCCTCGGAGTGTGGATAATAGGAGGAAAAGGGATTAAAGAAATTTTTAATATACCATTTGTATACGCTTCTATAATAGGGTTAATTCTTAACTTTTCGGGTGTGCCTATACCGGAGTCCCTTATAAAAATTAATTCAATTCTACTTAAATTTGTTATGCCTGCTATGCTTATTCTTGTAGGATACAGTCTTGTCATAACAAATTTCAATATGATAAAAATATCCATTGTTGCAGGTTTTTTGCGTATTTTCGGCGGTTTTTTGACCGCATACGCTGTTGTATTGATAATAGGATTAAAGGGGACAATAGCAGATGTTGTAATACTTGCTTCAAGCATGCCGTCAGCCGTAGTTTCATATATACTTTCAGAAAAGTATTCTTCAAATACAAATTTTGCTGCAACAACCGTTTTTATCAGTACTCTTGCCTCTATCCTATTCATCCCTTTGATTGTTTTATTTATCCAAATCGGTGTCCGGTAAATATGAAACTATAACCGATTGACAAATAATAGACTTTTTTGTAAAATGTACTTATGATTGATAAAAAAATACCTCAGGATCTATTGCCTCGTATATTTCTCAACTCTTTAAAAGAAGATATTAAAGGGGATGAAATAACTTTGCTTCTTGGCGCCAGGCAAACCGGTAAGTCAAGTTTAATATTTTTAGTGTTAAATTGGTTATTACAGGAGGAAAAAAAAGACCCGAGCCAATTTTTTTATTTTGACTTAGAAAATATTATTGAAGCAGAAACTTTAAATCAAATCAGGAATTTCGATGATTTTCCAAAAATGCTCAGGGACAAGGGAGCTGATTTGAGCCATAAGACATGGGTCATTATAGATGAAGTACAATATCTTGACCATCCTTCTGGTCTTTTGAAATATGTTTACGACCACTGGCGAGGTAAAATCAAGTTTATAGTTTCAGGTTCCTCAACCCTTGAAATAAAACAAAAATTTACAGACCGTTTAACCGGTCGAATCCACACGTTCCATGTTCCCACTCTTTCTTTTGAAGAGTATCTTTTGTTTCAAAAACAGGACAATTTACTGAATAAAAAACGAGAATCCAATATCTTTTCTTTAATTAAGAACAAGAAAATGGAAGTCCCTTCCTGGGCTGACGTATTAAAGAATGATTTCCTGGAGATGGTGGAAAACTTTTGTATTTTTGGTGGTTATCCGGCGGTGGCGCTAAAAGAACTCCCGCTAAAGAGGAAAACCGACCTTTCAGGACTCTACTCGCTTTATGTAAGAAAAGATATAAAAGACTTAGCCCATATAGAAGATATCAAGGGATTTAATAATCTGGTGGGTATGCTGGCACATCAAGTTGGCTCTTTAATTAATGAGAGTGAACTTTCTAATGGAACAGGGTTATCCAGACCAACCATACGGAAATATCTTTCTATTCTGGAAAATACTTTTGTTACCGGGATGTTAACCCCCTTTTTTACTAATGCCCGCTTGGAATATATAAAAAGACCTAAGGTTTATTTTCAAGACACTGGTTTGAGAAATACGGTCATTAACAATTTTAATAATCTGAGGGACCGCTCAGATACAGGACATTTAATAGAGAACGTTGTGTTTTCTGAAATTGTTAAGAGAAAACCGGAACTATTTGAAGTGCACTTTTGGAAAAGCGAAGGTGGAACTGAAGTTGATTTTATAATAAAAGCTGAGGAAGAAAAATTAATTCCTATTGAGGTAAAGTATCAAACTTTCCAGACTCCACGGATTTCCAGGGGAATGAGGAGTTTTATTAACCGTTATTCTCCGGAAGTGTCATTTATCGTTACCAGGGATTTCTGGGGACAGTCGCAACTCAACTCTACAAAACTTTTTTGGATTCCTGTTTGGTCAATATGAGGGTTTGACATTGGGGGAAATATTAGATAAAATAATATTATTATGAAAAAAGATTTTATATCAATTGCTGACTTATCACAGAAAGAAGCCCTGGAGGTTCTCAATTTAGCTCTCAGTATTAAAAGCAAAAATAAGAGAAGACTAAAGTTTCAACCTCTTAAAGGAAAAATCCTTGCTATGATTTTCGAAAAGCCTTCCACAAGGACAAGGGTTTCTTTTGAAGTCGGAATGTTGAAGCTTGGCGGGAATGCGATTTTTTTAAGTGATAAAGAACTACAGTTGAAACGAGGAGAAACTATCGTTGATACTGCCAGAACTTTATCTCAATATGTTGACGGAATAGTAATACGGGCAAATAGACATAAGGACATTATAGAACTATCTACACATTCAGATTTACCTGTAATAAACGGATTAAGCGATTTGGAACATCCCTGCCAGGTATTGAGTGATGTATTTACTGTCATAGAAAAAAAATCTGAAATAAAAAATAAAAAAATAACTCTTGATAATTTCAAAAATATAAAAATCACATACATAGGAGATGGGGACAATATAGCTAACTCATTGTTACTTGCATCTGCTATTTTTGGAATGCAACTGACAATATGTACACCAAAAGGATATGAACCAGACAGGGAAATAACCGTGAAATCCAAAAATATTGCTGAACAAACCGGTGCGGTTATAGAATTATCTAACAACCCGTTAACATCAGTCAAAGATTCTGATGTCCTCTACACTGATGTATGGGTTTCTATGGGCAAAGAGACAGAATATGAAACCAGACTAAAAATATTCCAGCCATATCAGGTTAACCAGAAACTATTGAATATGGCTAAGAAAAACCTGATTGTGATGCACTGTCTGCCTGCACACAGAGGGGAAGAGATAACATCTGAAGTCCTTGATGGGCCAAATTCAGTAGTATTTGACCAGGTAAAAAACAGATTATATGTCCAGCAGGCAATACTTACATATTTATTCCGGTAATCGTCCATCTGAAGATGGACGCTACTGCCTGCCCCCGTGTATTGTTTTACCCGGTAAAACATCGTGGGGTAGCGTCCAGTTTTAACCAACAGTAGGTTCTTTAGGAACTGGACGATTTTCTTGAAATGATTAGAGAATTCTGCAATATAAAACCTGAAATTGACCCGACATCATATATTCACAAAACAGCAGAGGTCATTGGTAAAGTAAAAATCGGCAAAGAAGTTTCTATCTGGCCGGGTGCGGTTTTGCGTGGTGATGTTGAACAAATCATTATAGGGGATAAAACAAACATTCAGGATGGTGTTTTGATACATACAGATTATGGCTTTCCGACTACTATCGGTAAAAACGTCGTTGTCGGGCATGGTGTGATTATTCACGGATGCGAGATAGGAAATGACTGTTTGATAGGTATGGGAGCAATTATACTCAATGGTACGGTTGTCGAAGACAACTGTATTATAGGTGCGGGGAGTGTTGTTACTGAAAATACAAGAGTAAATTCAGGCAAGTTAGCCCTCGGAGTGCCGGCAAAAATTGTCAGGGACCTTAGGGAGGAAGAAATTTTACAAATCAGTAAAGGTGTGGAACACTATATAGAAAAAATCAAGGAATACTGCACGGGTCAACCTGAATGAAATGAAGGGTCTATATATCGTAGTATTTGTAACCTGCTCAACAGAAAAAGAGGCAAAAAAAATTGCCAGAACCCTTGTCGGAAAAAAACTTGCAGCCTGTGTTAATATAATCCCCAAAGTAAGTTCGCTATACCGGTGGCAGGGAAAAATTGAATCTTCCAAAGAACTGTTACTTGTTATAAAAACAAAGAAGACCCATTTGAAAAAACTTATTAAGGAAGTTAAAGCAATTCACATCTATACTGTTCCTGAAATCATAGCACTACCTATAATTGAAGGTAACAGGGACTATCTGAACTGGATAGATAATTCAATAAAAGGGAGTTAATTATGGCTATGTTGCAGATAATAAAGTATCCAAATAAGATATTGAAGAGAAAGACTGTGCCTGTCCATGGATTGACTTCCGAGATAAAGAAACTTATTTCTGATATGATTGAAACAATGTATGCTAATGGAGGTGTCGGGTTAGCCTCAAACCAGGTTGGAAAAAATCTCTCTATAGCAGTCTGTGATATTTCTCAGAATAAAAAATCACCGATGGTTTTTATAAATCCTGTAATAACAGAAAAAAATGGGGAAAGTGTTGAAGAGGAGGGATGTCTATCTTTTCCGAATATCCTGCTGGAATTAAAAAGACCTGACTCCATTAAGGTCAAGGCGTTAAACAATAAAGGTAAACCCTTTGCAATTGAAGCGGAAGGGATTCTGTCAAGAGTTATACAGCATGAACTTGAACATCTTCAGGGAAAGGTATTCATAGATAACCTACCGGTTATAAAAAGGCTGATGGTCTGCAGGGAAATCAAACAAAACACTAAGAAAGCCCGATAAATCGGGCAACTCCAAGGGATCCCCCAATTTATTGGGGTTATAATTTCCTTGTATGCTTCAAGAAATCGTCTGCAATATCGGTAATGCGGTTTAACTCAAGTTCAAGTTCTTTAGTTTTTGCCTCTATATTATCTTCTTTTCTTACCACTACTGGATTGCCATAAATAATTATACATTTGTTGAAAGGGAAGGGAAAAAGGTACTTGTCCCAGTTATCAAATATTTTTTTATGCTTAGCAGAACTGCTGACGGGTATAATAACACGGCCCGTTTTTTTAGCGGTAAAAATTACACCGGGTTTTGGGATAAATCCCGGGCCGCGAGGGCCATCTACGGCAAATGCCACATCTTTAAATTGATTCGCTTTTTCTATTAATTTAATCGTCCCTTCAACCGCACCGCGTTTTTCTGCTGAGCCCCGGACTATATCATACCCGAATTTAGACATAATTTTTGTCTGCAGCTCACCGTCTTCCGAGAGACTTGTCATAATAACCACATCTTTAAATGCGTGGACAAACAGCGGTATAAACTGTCTGCCGTGCCAGAATGCAAAAATTACATTTTTATTTTTTTCCTTATTTTCTCTAAATATGTCTTCGTTAATTTTTGTTATACCTGAGGTTCGGCAGACAAAGTTTATTAAAAAACAAATAATATTTGAGGAAATTTCATTTTTGAATATTTTATTCATAGAGGAGGGGGTAGGCTACCGTTTTTTACGGGGAACCCATTTTGCCAGTCCGACAGCGGTATAAACCGGCTTGACCTGATTATTTTCAGTTACATACACATTTATTCTTTTTGCATCAAATTTCTTTATAATTTCTTTTTCCATATCACCTGATATTTTTTCGTTTTGCAGTAATTCACTTTCTTCCTTCCGTGCATCTTCGTTTAATATTTTGTAAATAAAGTTTAAAGTTGAATTCAGGGCTTCCATGCCAATAGCATTTATGATTTGGGAAATTATTTTCTCATCCCTGTTGGTTGCATTCTCGATTTCTTTCTCTATATCCTGGCCGACAGTTGCTATAATTATGCTTATTGATGACACCTTTAAAGACTGTTCTATTTCCAAGCCGAATTTCTCAATTGACTCTTCCACTTCAAACGTATCAAATACACTGGCGGGAGATAAATATTCTTTTGCTCTCTCCATTTCTTTCCGGACAGCCTCCTGGAGTTGTGGTGTAAATTCCTTTATTTCCGTAATAAGTTTCAGGTTATGTATTACTTCGCGTTCACGCAAATTTACCTTGAAATTTCTTATTTTTCTCATTTGAAAACGCCTTTTTTTCAAATGTCCCCCCTGTTTTGATTTCAAAGAAATCAAGGGGGGACTATTTTTACCTCTTTTTTTTACTACGATAGGTCAACCATTCATATACTATTGGACTTGCAATGAAAACCGAAGAAAAAGTTCCGATTATTATACCGAACAGGAGTGCAAAAGAAAAGTCGTGCAGAACTTCTCCGCCAAAAAAGAAAAGTATTATAACTACAAGTAACGTGGAAACTCCGGTTACAACAGTCCTGGAAAGTGTCTGGTTTATGCTTGCATTAATAATTTTACCTAATTCCTCCCGTCGGATTAACGAGAGGTTTTCTCTGATTCTATCAAAAACCACGATTGTATCATTTATTGAATAACCTGCCAATGTAAGTATGGCAGCAATAACTGTAAGCGTTATTTCTTTATTTAACAACGAAAACACACCGACAGTAATAAATATATCATGCACTAATGCTATAACACCGGAAACACCCCATACAGTTGACTTAAACCTGATAGCAACATAGATAACTATACCTGCAAATGAAAGTAAAATTGCAAGGAGTGCTTTTTTAACCAGAAACTCGCCTACACGAGGACCGACATATTCGGTACGCTCTATACTGAACTCAGTTGAATACCCGGATACCGCATTCATAATATCCTTTGAAACCTTTTCCTGTTCAGTACTCTTACCTTTCATATTTATTATTACAGAATTGTGCCTGGGAAAATCCTGTAATTGAAAACTATCCAGTCCCGAATCTGTTAAGGTCTGACGCAAATTACTCATAACAACAGGTTTTTCAAATTTTATCTGAGCTATTAAACCGCCTGTAAAATCAATACCAAGGTTAAGCCCTCCTTTTAATACTATAGATAGAATACATATTATCGCTAAAAAAACTGATATACTAAAACAAATATATCTCAGACCAATAAAATCAAATTTTGTATTAGAAAATAAACGCATACCTTTTCACGCCTCTCTATCAGACTGTGTCGTAACCCGATTGGAATCCCGCGAGGAATCCAGTATGGAATCCCGAACTTGAGTTGGAATCCCGAACTTGTTCGGGTAAGAAGTACTATCAAGTTTTGTCATGTTTTGATTTCTTTTGTTATTTTTTAGCCCCAACAAGTTGGGTAATCCGGTTGCGACACAGTCTGTATTCTATGGTTTCAAATTCAAAGTTTTAAGTATTTTCTTATCAAATAAATATTCGTAAGAAACTTTCGTCACAAAAATTGCAGTAAACATGCTGATAAGTATGCCTAATGATAGTGTCACTGCAAAACCTTTTATAGGACCTGTGCCAAACTGAAAAAGAAACAAGGCAGCAATAAGTGTCGTAATATTTGAATCAATAATGGCTGACAATGCCCTGCTATATCCTAAATCAATAGCAACCCGCACAGTTTTATTCAGTCCCAGTTCATCGCGAATACGTTCAAGTATCAAAACATTTGCATCCACAGCCATACCAAGTGTAAGAATAATTCCTGCAATACCGGGTAAAGTCAAAGTGGCATGAAACATGGCAAGTGCACCGCATAAAATTATAAAGTTCATCAGCAGCGCTATATCAGATATTACACCTGGTATACGATAATAAAAAATCATAAATACAACAACAAGCAAAAATCCTATAATGGAAGATTTAATCCCTGCATTGATTGAATCCCTGCCTAAAGAAGGACCTACAGTGCGTTCCTCAATAATACTTACAGGCACAGGTAATGCACCGCTCCGGAGAACATTGGCAAGAAATTTTGCCTCTTCATCAGAAAACCTTCCCTCAATAATGGCTTTTCCGTCAGGTATCCGTGAACGAATAACCGGTGCAGACTGCACAACTCCATCCAGCACAATCGCTAAATTGTTTCCGATATTCGCTTCAGTAATACGGGCAAACATATTTGCTCCGTCCCTGTTAAACTCCAGCCCCACATATGGCATACCAAACTCGCCGCCTGTCTCTACTCTTGCATCAACTAAATACCCTCCGGTTATTTCCGGGGAGGATTTGGCAAGATAAAAACCACTTTTGTCTTTACCCGGGAGAAGGACATAACCCGTCGGTACAAGTTTAAGAACAGATGAACTTGTTAAAATACTATCAAACTCCAGATTCATTTCACGGACTTTCTGGGCAATATTTGTGAATCTTTCCTTTAAATCAACAAGTCTGAATTCAAGCAACGCCGTTTTACCTATAAGTTCCTTTGCCCTTTCAGGGTCCTTTATACCCGGAAGTTGCACGACAATCCACTTCTCACCCTGCTGGGCTATGAGGGGTTCGGTTACACCATACTGGTCAATACGGTTGCGGATAACCTCTTTTGTCCGGTCAAGAGCATTAGAAATTTTCTCGTCTTTCATAAGTTTCGTATCATCTATTTCAAGTAAAAGATGTGTCCCTCCGCGCAGGTCAAGTCCAAGAGGTATTATTTTATTCAATATTTTATCCCTTGATTTCTCTCTATTATCTTTCTCATCCTGCGACATACTGTACCATTGAATTGTGGGAAATAAAAAATATAGCACTATCACTAATACAGCACCAATTACTGAAATCTTTATCTGCAATTTTGTCATGTTTTGATTTCTTTTGTTATTTTTTAGCCCCAACAAGTTGGGTAATCCGGTTGCGACATAGTCTGCAAGCTCAGGGTGATCCCGCCATGGCGGGGTCATTTTACGATTTCTCCTGTTACGACTTCGCCCTGCTGTTCGGTTTTGTTTATCACCTGCAGGATGAAACTCCTTCCTAACTGAACCCTGGTGTTTTCATCAATTTTCAGTTCGATGGTCTCGGGTTTTAAATTTACGACCATCCCGTAAATTCCACCAGACGTGATTATCTGGTCACCCTTCTTGAGCGCCGAAATCATCTGTTTGCGCTCTTTTCCTTTCTTTTGCTGCGGCCTTATTACAATAAAATAAAACACAAAAAAAATAAGTATCAGCGGTAAGAAACTGCCGAACAAACTTCCTCCTGTCTGTGATCCCATAATTCCTCCTATTTCTTTTTCTTCTTTTCTTCTTTTGTTTTGCTTTCCTGTTCTTTATCTAATAAACTTTTACGGTCTAATATACGCACAATTGCACCGCAAATATTTAATTTAATAATTTCATCTTTTTCCTCCTCAAAAAGTTTTGCCAAACCATCAACAGCATTATCCCTGCCAAAATCAGCCAGTATCCTTATTGCCTTCAATCGTGCATCAGTATCAGTGTCAGATGTTTTTAGTGTGTACAATAAAAAATCCTCGCCGCTGAAATCCTCCAGACGCATTAAAGACTCACACGCTAATAATCTGACAAGACCATTCTCATCCTTCAAGCCTTCTTTAATCTGCGGGATGAACTCTTTATCTCCTATCCTACTCAACGACTCATATACTGCCATACGTACTTCTGCATCCTTATCATTAAGTAAATCAGCTATATCCTTTGTAGATTCTTTATCGTTGATTTTTCCAAGAGCGATACATGCCTCAGCACGTACATCCTTATTCCAGTATTTCAATAATCTTTTGAGTTTCTGCACTACAATTTCTTCTCTCACTTCACCTAAAGCTTTACATGACTGGACACGAATGGAAGGGTCACTGCTGTCAAGCCCGGAAATAAATACCCCTACACCAGACCTGTCTCCTAACTTTGCCAGAGATATCAACGATTTATCTACTACACGGCCATCATCATCCTTTGTCATTTCTTTCAGGAGGGGAATATACGATTTATCGCCAATTTCTCCAAGCATCTCCGATGCCCGCGCTCGTACACTACCTTGCGCCAGAGCTTTTGCCCGCTCAATAGGTTTAGGTTTGTCGGAAAGTTTTGGTTTAGTCCTAAGAATTCCGGCAATTACCGGCAAACCCGAGTTGTCACCCAACTTATGCAAAGAAAACGCTGACTCTATTTTCACCTTATCCTTACTGTCGTTTAATAACTTCTTTAAATATGGCAATGCAGAACTATCTCCAATCTTACCTAACATCTCTGCTGTCTCAACCCGAGTTGTAGTCCACTCGGAATTGACAAATAAGTTAAGTTTTTGAAAATAAGTCAACCTTAAATCTTCTTTACTATTTACAGGACAGGTTAATATAATTAAAAATAAAATCGTCCAGTTAAAACTGGACGCTACAAACAAGGTGTAGCGTCCCAATTTATCAAAAATGTAGCGTCCCAATTTATTGGGACGGATTGTTTTATAATTTCCCATAGTTTTCAAAAAACTTCTTTTTCTCAGAAACGAATTTGCCGCTGCGTATGGATTTTTTAATTGAACCTACTAATTGTATCAAAAAATATAAATTATGTAAAGAGAGCAGTCTTAAAGCCAGTAATTCTCCTGAACGGAACAGGTGATGAATATACGCTTTTGTATATTCGCGGCAGACTTCACATGGACATTCACTGTCAAGCGGGCTGTAATCATTCTTGTGGACTGCGTTCTTCAAGTTAAGTTTACCTGAAGAAGTTAATGCCTGCCCATTACGGCCGTTTTTCGTAGGTATCACACAGTCAAACATATCAACACCGTTTTCAATGCAGGTCCAGATATCTTCCGGTGTACCCACGCCCATAACGTATCTTGGTTTTTCTTCCGGCAGGAGCGGAACGATTTCCGTAATAATCTCATCCATTATCTCCTTCGGTTCTCCGACAGACAACCCGCCGAGCGCGTATCCGTCAAATCCCACGTCTGTAAGTTCCTGAACACTTGTCCGGCGTAAATCCAGATAGGTTGAACCCTGTACTATACCAAATACCTGCTGTTCTGTATCGACAGGATGCGTATCCAGAAAAAATTTTTTACAACGTTTTGCCCACCGGAACGTTAATTCCATTGATTGTTCGGCATAGTCACGACTGCAGGGGTACGACGTGCATTCATCAAAACACATCATAATATCCGAACCAAGGTGATTCTGTATTTCAATAACCTTCTCAGGTGTGAAAAAATGCGTGGACCCGTCAATATGTGATTTGAATTCAGCACCTTCGTTATTAACCTTACAATACTTTGCCAGGCTGTGCAACTGAAATCCGCCTGAATCAGTTATTATTGCCCTGTCCCAGTTGATAAATTTATGGAGCCCACCTGCATTTTTTATTACATCCATCCCCGGCCTGATGTAAAGATGGTATGTGTTTGAAATGAACAACTGAACACCGATGTCTCTTAACTCGGAATTAGAAACCGCCTTAACCGTCCCCTGTGTCCCTACGGGCATGAAAACCGGTGTTTCAACCTCACCATAAGCAGTAATAATCCTGCCTACCCGCGCCTTTGTATCCCTGCATTTTTTTTCTATAATGAATTTTTCCATAAGTGTTTATGGGGTCAGGTCTCAACATTCAACATTTTCAAGAAAACTCGTCCCGATAAATCGGGACGCTACAGGGATTCCCCAATTTATTGGGGTTACCCAGGAATTAAGGGTTTACCCTTTTATCCGCAGGATTATCTTATTTATAATTTCCTATACTTTGAAAAATGTGAACACTTCTAATTTTGCTTTTCATACTTTTTGTTGAATGTTGAGACCTGACCCCTACAGCACTAACATGGCGTCGCCGTATGAGTAAAACCTGTAATTATTCTCCATAGCGGATTTATATAATGACAGAAGTTTCTCTTTTCCGGCAAACGCAGATACTAAAATCAAATTTGTGGATTTGGGCAAATGGAAATTTGTCAACATTGCATCAATAACCTTGAATTTATAGCCCGGATAAATATAGAGTTCGGTCTCTCCTTTTCCCGGAATCAAATTACCGTTAACATCCGCCTGTGATTCAAGTGCACGGACAGTACTCGTACCCACTGCAATTATTCTTCCGTCTTTTTGACGGCATGAATTTATCTTATCTGCAGTCTCTTTTGTTATCTCAAAATATTCAGGAAGCATTTTATGCTCATTAATATTTTCTGCGGATACGGGTTTAAAAGTCGCCCATCCTATGTGGAGAACAATATATTCAATTTCAATACCCTTAGCTTTTATTTTTTTCATAAGTTCCAAAGTGAAATGTAATCCTGCAGTAGGTGCAGCGACTGCTCCCTCAGATTCAGCATAAACAGTCTGATATCTTTCTTCTTTACCGGGATAATGTCTCTTAATATACGGTGGCAAAGGGGAATGTCCGTATTTATTCATCAACTCATAAATATCAATCTCACCCATAAATTCCAGTATATATTCACCATATTTATTTTTATCCACTACCTTAACTTTAGAATTTCCATCCGGTAAGATTAATTCCTTACCCGATACATTTTCCCGGCACAGCGCTGTCCAGGAATTTTCAGAAATCTTTTTCAATAAAAATAATTCAATTTTACCTCCGGTATTCTTCCTGCAGTACAATCTTGCAGGTAAGACCTTGGTTTTATTAATAACCACGCAATCACCCGGCGATAAATAGTCCATAATGTCACTGAACACTCTATGCTCAACAACATTTTCCCTGCGGTCAAACACTAAAAGTTTACTCTGGTCCCGTTTATCTGCAGGGTGCTGGGCAATAAACTTTTCAGGCAAGGCGTAGTCATAACCTTCTAACTGTAAATCATCAGCCACTCTTAATATTCCCATTTGTCTATTTTTGTACCGGGATAATAATATTTTAAAATACCTATATAATTATATCCCTTTTCAGCCATACCTTTTGCACCCCACTGACACATACCAACACCATGTCCCCAACCGTGTCCGGCAAAAATAAATGAATCTTTTTGCTTTGTAATACTGACAATTTTTGTGCTTTTAATAACGTTCGGGTCAACAATCATCCTGAACAGATTTCCCGTCAATTTCAAACTCCCCCCGGTGTGCTTAACTATTATAAACCGCACGCGGCCTGAACTCGTTTTTCCCTGAATATTTATTGATTTTATCTGACCAACCTTATAGCCTTTAACATTGAGTTTTTTTCTAATGTAATTTTCTTCTAAAAGTTTCTTCCAGGAATTATGTGAGCTTTTTGAACAAAACGGACATTTTACACCACGGAGATAACCATACCTTCCACTATTATTACCCTGCCATACATTAGATACATCCTCTGTATGACCTCCGCAACAGGCAAAAAAAAGTGCGTTAATGGGTTTACCGTCATATACCAGCACTTCATTAACTGTCGCATCCACTGCCTCGTTACTCCGTTTTTTTTCGCTGTCACGGCTCCCGTACACCTGGGAATATACTGTATTACAGAAATCAAAACCTTCGCTTTCATACTTTCCTAAATTATACATCGCATAAGTTCTTGAAACCACAGCCTGCGCCTTCAATGCTTCCAGGGGCCATTCAGGATTTACCTCGTGAGGGAGTACTCCATAAATATAGTTTTCCAGACCAATTTCATTTATAACAGTCAGTTTACTCTCCCGGGACTTTTTTATCATTATACTGTCACGATACCTTTTTCCATTAATCTTTACAAAGTTTTTTTCCGATTTTGGAATCAGTCTTATTAACGTGGAAAAAAATTTTTCTTCATTCAACAACATGCCGTCCTTAAAGGGCGTGATAAGATAGACATTCTGTTCCATGAGACGTTTCTCTTCGCCCTTTTCCATGTCATATATGTAATATTCTCCTTCACAACTTAAATTCACGCTGTTGACATTTCTCAATATGCCTATCTTAACAATTGTTTCCGGCAAACGTTGCGAGTAGGAAGACGTTGCAGTAGTAAAAATCATACCTAAAAAAATGAAGAGTTTACCAAATTGATTCATTATTTTTTATTCCGTTCCTTTAACGAATAAACACACCCGCAATATTTTTGCATGTATAATTTTTGGTTATAAATAACGGTCTTGCCTGCATAAAACATCGGTCGGAAATCTCTATAAACAAACTCAACACCAACCTGTCTGGCTATCTGTTCACCCAGTTCCCTTATAATCTTATGTTCCTGATACGGACTCACAAGAAGCGTTGTCGTAAAATAATTGATGTTATCCTTTTTGGCTTCCTCGGCACAGGAACGTATTCGTCCATCATAACAAAACCTGCATCTATCAGTTTTAGAAACAGAAATCCCTCTTTTTATTCTCCCTTTATTCCTACGGAACCTACTTCGGTCAAAGGGAGATTGAGAAGGATTTTCACTTATAATAAGTTCATATTTTTCCTGCCGGGAATATGTTTTCAGTGCGTCAAGCCGTTTTTGATATTCCTCCTCAGGATAAATGTTCGGATTAAACCAGTAACCCGTAACGTTGTATTCTTTTGTCAGTGCTTCAAGTACTTTCGGAGTACATCCTGCACAACAGCTATGTAATAATAGTTTGGGAAATACATTTATCATCGGGTCATTTTATCAAAATATGTATATTATTGTCAAAAAATGCTATAATAATAAAAGTAAAGAAAGCGTCCGAATTCGGACGCTACTGGGATTCCCCAATTTATTGGGGACGGATTGTTTTATAATTTCCTATGCTTCAAGAAAGTCGTCCCGATGAATCGGGACGCTACATTATACGATTATCGGGACGCTACATTGAGAGGTGCAAATGACTAAAATAAAAAAAATACAACATAGTTTTACTGAAGAAGACCCGTGGCGAATATTTCGTATAATGTCAGAATTCGTTGAAGGGTTTGAGTTATTTTCTAAAATTAGTAATGCGGTGTGTATATTTGGCTCTGCACGTACAGTAAGAGGAACAAAATACTATAAATTAGCAGAAAAAATTGCTTACCTTTTAGCTAAAAAAGGATTCGTTATAATAACCGGCGGTGGACCGGGTATAATGGAAGCTGCCAATAAGGGAGCCAAAAAAGCAGGCGGAGAGTCTGTTGGATTAAATATAGAAATTCCTACTGAACAAAAACCTAACCGCTATGTAACCACTTTAATGAACTTCAGATATTTCTTCTGCAGGAAAGTAATGTTTTCAAAATATGCCAATGCTTTTATAGTCCTGCCGGGAGGCTATGGTACATTAGACGAATTCTTTGAAGCCATAACTCTGATTCAGACAAAAAGGATTAAACCTTTTCCTGTTGTGCTTGTAGGTAAAAGTTACTGGCAGGGATTAATTGACTGGCTAAAATCTTATGCAGTAAAAGAAAAATATATTTCAAGAAAAGACTTGGATATATTTAAATTAGCAAATACCGCTGAAGAAACCGTTTCGCTTGTAAAACCCTTATAACAAAACAAATTTTATTATATTTTTACAACGTCCTGGGCTTTGGGTCCTTTTGTATCTGAAATTACTTCAAATTCAACCTTATCTCCTTCATTAAGGGATTTGTAACCTTCCCCCTTGATAGAAGAATGGTGAACAAAAACATCCTGCCCCTCTTCTGTAGTTATGAAACCATACCCCTTCTTTGAATTAAACCACTTAACTGTGCCTTTCATACAAAAATACCTACCTCCTTAGTCTAAGTAAAATCCTGAAAGATAAAACCCTAAAGGGTAAATTCCAGGAATTCCCCGATTTATCCGCAGGATTATCTTATTTATCGGGGTGAAACTCCGCTGGTGTTTAGAATAGCATTTTTTATTTATTTTGTCAATAGACTTGACTATATAATTTCAAATTAATAGAATATAACCCTTTAAAGTAATCGTCCCGATAACTTGCCTGACGGCAGTCAGAAATCGGGACGCTACGGGGATTCCCCAATTTATTGGGGTTATAAAAAAGAGGGACTAGAAAAATGAACACAAACATTGAAAGTGTATTTTCACCAAAATCCATCGCTGTTATAGGAGCATCCAGAAAAGAAGGTTCTGTTGGAAGAGTGGTTTTTTCTAATATTCTTTTAGGAGGGTTTACCGGATTACTTTTCCCGGTAAATCCAAAATCAGAAAGCATTATGGGTGTCAAGTGCTATCCGAATATTAATGCCATTCCGGACCCCATAGATTTAGCAGTCCTCATAGTTCCAAATGAAGTTACTCCCTCGGTCATAAAAGAATGCGGCCAGAAAGGAGTTAAATCCGCAATAATAATTTCAGCAGGTTTTAAAGAAATCGGAGGCAGAGGGATAGAACTTGAAAAAGAAACGGTAGATATCTGCAAAAAATATAAAATTTCTCTGGTCGGACCAAATTGTTTAGGAATCATTAATACTGACTCCTTAGTATCTATGAACGCAAGTTTTGGAAAGGATATGCCAATACCGGGCAACATTGCATTTATCTCACAGAGTGGGGCATTGTGTACTGCAGTTTTAGATTATACTAAAGGAAAAAATATAGGCTTTTCAAAATTTATTAGTATGGGTAACAAAGCATATCTAAATGAAATAGACTTTTTATCATACTTAGGTAAAGACCCGCAGACCAAAGTTATACTGATGTATGTAGAAGACATATCAGATACAAAAGAATTTATGAAGGTGGCAAGAGAAATAACAAGTAACAAAAACATTTTCAAGCCAATCATCACCATAAAGTCAGGAAGGACAAAGGAAGGAGCAAAAGCAGCATCCTCTCATACAGGAGCACTTGCAGGCTCTGATGAACTATACAGTGCATTGTTTGTCCAGAGCGGAGTCCTGCGGGTTGAGACAGTTGAAGAACTTTTTGAGAATGCAATAGCATTTGCAAACTCTCCTATACCCAAAGGTAATAAGATAGCGATTGTCACCAATGCGGGTGGACCCGGAATTATGGCAACGGACGCAAGTATAAGATACGGGTTAGAACTTGCTAAATTAGAAGAAAACACCATTACTGAATTAAAAAAATATCTACCAAAAACCGCAAACTTCAATAATCCTATTGATATAATTGGAGACGCTCTGCATGACAGATATGAGTCTGCACTCAAAAGTGTATTAAAAGATAAAAATGTTGACGGAGTAATAGTCATTCTCACTCCACAGGCGATGACAGATATAGAGAACATTGCAAATACTATAGTAGAGGTAGCGAAGAAAAACAAGAAACCGGTCCTGACTGGTTTTATGGGAGTAGTGGATGTGTCCAAAGGAATAGCGATATTAGAACGAAATCACATTCCACATTATAGATTCCCGGAAAAATCAGCCAGGGTATTAAGAGATATGTACAGATACGGAAAATGGGTTGAGAAGACTGACCTCAAATCTGTAAATTACGATGTTGACAGGGTGAAAACCAGAAAAGTCATAGACAGGATTAAGAAAGAGGGGAGAAATTATCTTCCTGAAATAGAAGCATTAGAAATTCTGAATGCCTACGGGTTTCCGACTCTGGAATCAAAATTAGCCAAAAATGCAGACGAATGTGTCCAAACAGCAAATGAAATTGGTTATCCTGTTGCCATGAAAATAGTTTCTCCTGATATTATCCATAAATTTGATGTTAAAGGTGTTATTCTAAAACTGAAAACTGACGCACAGGTAAAACAATCTTATAAAAGTATGATGAACAACATTAAGAAACTAATGCCCAGGGCAAACATCTGGGGTGTAAATATTCAGCAAATGGCAGGAGGTGACGGAGAAGAAACAATTATAGGAGCAAAAAGAGACGAAATATTTGGACCTGTAATTATGTTTGGATTGGGCGGTATATTCGTAGAAGCAATCAGAGATGTCACTTTTGGATTTGCTCCTATAAGCCCATGCTTTGCACTAAATATGGTTCAGCGGGTGAAAACGTACAGAATATTAGAAGGGGTGAGAGGTAAACCTCCTGCGGATATAAAAAGTATAACGGAATGCCTGCAAAGGTTATCCCAGCTTATATTAGATTTTGAAGAAATATCTGAAATAGACATGAATCCTCTGATAGTCTACCAAAAAGGATGTAAAGTCGCAGATGTCAGGATAATATTGAAATAGAAACCCCCGCAGTTTCGCAAGGCTAAACTAAACACGGGGATTATAAGGAGAAAATGTGTATGAAAAAGTTTGAGGAATTTATTAAAGAACTGGTTTTAAAAGATTTTAATCGTCCGGCAAAAGTAGAGTATGATTCCGACAAAACTCTCCAGAAACTTATTGACGTCGGAACAAAACAGTGGCTTGATACCGGACAATTAGAAAAAGCAAAACCACTCTGGAAAAAACAATTTACAGCATTGACCACCAACAACACGCTTGTAAACCAGGTTATCCAGCAAGGAATATTTGATGACCTGATTCCAAAAGTCTCAAGTGAGATATCTTCTTTCAAAAAAGACATCTCACAAGATGAACTGATAACTGAGATAGGTTTTATATTGAACTGCAGGGTTGCAATGAGACTGGTGGAAAACTTTAACTGTCTGGTAAGCGTGGAATTACACCCTAAATTCGGGCAGGATATTGAAAAATCCGTTTATTATGGTACAAGATACTACAATGTACTCCCCACTAATTTTATAGTAAAGGTTCCACTGACCCCTGAAGGGTTTATCATTGCAAGAAAACTATCCAAAAATAATATCCCTGTTAATTTCACACTGGGGTTCTCTGCCAGACAGAATTATCTTGCAGGAGCCATTTCTAATCCTGCCTATGTAAATGTTTTTATGGGAAGATTAAATTCTGTCATTTCCGATAATAAATTAGGTGACGGGAATTACGCCGGGGAAAAAGCTACTATGGCAACACAGGTCTGCTTGAACGAATTGAAGAAAAAATACAAAGATATAAAAACACTGCTAATTGGTGCGAGTATCAGAAGCGGCCAGCAGATGGCAGACCTTGCGGGTATTGATGTATTTACATGCCCGCCGAAGGCAGTGGAAGAATTTTACAAACTTAATCTTAAGCCCGAAGACATTAAAAACCAGTTGGGACGTAAATTCGAAGTTAAGTTTAACGACAGCAGTATTGAAAAGAAATACGGTTTTGACGCTCTCTGGAATATATCGGACGAATTCAAAAAAGTAATTGACGATTTAAGAAAAGAGAATCTTGATGATTACGACGGTAAAAAACTTGTGAATTTCTTATCCAAGAAAGATGAAAGCAACATACTATATGAATTTTCGGAACAGGATTTAGCAGAGATTAAAAAGGACGGTAAGATTCCTAAATTAGACAAGTGGGTGGAACGGAAAGCACCATTGGACTATCTGATGACAGTCTCTGCAATAAAATCCTTTGAAACTGACCAGGAAGCTCTGGACAACAGAATAAAAGAAAAAATCTAGTAACTATTGGTACCATCCATCAGCACAGTTAACTTGACAAAATGTTTAATATGTAGTAATATTTAGATATAACTAAACAGGTATACTTATATGAATACATATTCATACGATAATTTACAGGTTAGGGAAGTGTTCCATATTGAGTTTCTGCGTGCCTTCACGAAGAAAATAAGACCATCTTTTTATACTCTCAAGGGCGGAGTCAATATGAGACTGTTTTTTGGCAGCGTCAGATACTCGGAGGATATGGACATGGATGTCAATACGGTCAGTGTTAGTGTATTGCGCGATACGGTAATGAAAATCATCGTTTCAGCCTCTTTTCAAAATGAGCTGAAGGTTTTCGGCATAGAGAAGATTTTACCTCCGGATATGACAAAAGCCAAACAAACTCAGACGACACAGCGGTTTAAGATACATCTTATTACTCATCAGGGAGAGGATCTATTTACAAAAGTAGAATTCTCTCGCCGCCAGCCTTCGGGTAATGCTATTGTAGAATCTGTTTCGGAAAAAGTTCTGCACTACTACAGGATATCTCCGCTAATTATAAGTCATTATGACGCAATAAGCGCTATCACCCAAAAGATTAATGCTTTGGTCAACAGAAGGATGGTTCAGGCAAGAGATATTTTTGATCTCTACATATTATCAACTCAGATTTCAAGCAAGGTGAATATTACTCCGGTAACTGCTAAAGCCGCCAGTGAAAACATATTTTCAGTAAGTTTTCACCAGTTCCGCGATACCGTCCTGAATTATCTTTCAGAAGAAGATCGATTAACCTACGATAACTCTGGTCTATGGGATGAAATCAAATTAAATGTAAATGAACTGATATGCGTGAATCACAAAAAATAACAATTGAATATATTAAACTACTTGGTCGCCAGATTTTTACTACCCGTGAAATATCGGATATGTCGGGTAAAAGCATGTCTGCGGTGACTCAGTCATTAGGATATCTTGGCCGGCACAACGTGATAGAAAAATTGTACCGTGGTGTCTGGACAGAAATTACTAATAAACTCATAAGCCCTTTTATGATAGTACCCCATTTGTTCAAGTCAAGCCGGGTATATGTTTCCTTTTTAAGCGCTCTGCATATGCACGGTATCATTGAACAGATACCACAAACCATAACATTGGCTTCAATATTACACTCAAGAAAGATAAAAACGGCAATCGGTATCTTTGTGGTCCATCAAATATCTCCGGGATTCTTCTCAGGCTTTGACTGGTACAAAGGTTCGGGAAGTTTCCTTATAGCAGAACCTGAAAAAGCACTGGCTGACTGTCTTTATCTGTTTACAAGAAAAAAAAGCAATACGGTTATTTCCCGGAACTTAATCTGCAAAAACCTTTTAGCGTAAAAAAAGTCAAGAAGTGGATACAAGAAATACCGGATAGAAAAGCCAGTATCTCGGCTATGGAAAAGTTGGATGAGATACTCAAGTTGCCTTAATAAAATTTACTACAATAAAACCTGAAGAATCATGAAACGTCCCCAGCTTCTCTGATGACAGTCTCTGCCATAAAATCTTTTGAAACCGACCAGGAAGCCCTGGACAACAGAATAAAAGAAAAAATCTAGGGGGTCAGGTCTTGACATTATAGTTTACTAATGTTGTTCTTATAATATATGAAACAAAAACCAAATCCAGATTTTGAACAAATGAAAAAAGTGTTACTCAGACAGGGAGAACCAGAGAAAATTCCTTTTTATGAACTCTTCGTAGATGGCAGGATAGACGCAAAACATTCATATGAAGATGCAATAATGCCGGTCACAGAAGCCAAAAAGAAATATGGAGAGAAAATAGCAATACTGGGTGGGGTGGATGTGGACAGAGAGCCGAAGCAATAAATGTCATTTATTTGGAAAAAGAAAACCATGAACACTTAAATCTTCATCCAGTTCTGGCCAGTGAATACCATATCCGGCAGGTGATATTTTGAAGTTTTCCAACTGTCTTTTAGAAGCTGTTGCTAATTTAGGATACCAAACCAATGGTAGGGATAATATTCTGCCATCACTTAATTTTACCTGTATTTGTTTGCCTTCAAATTTTAATCCTAATATCATGGGTAATTTTGTTTTTTCAACTGTTAAAGTATTCATTCCATTTCTCCTGTATCATTTTTTGTTTTTCTTTTACTATATTTATTATTTCATTTATCTTTGCCTCTCCTCCATAGCCTATTATATGGACATGACACGATTCAAATCCTTCATTGCTATAAAAGAAAAATCTGTATCCTTTTACTCTGAATATAGTTGGCATAAAATTTTATAAATAAATTTCTGTATATATACTATTATAACATATCAATGCTTAAATATCAAGGATAAATCTAGGGGGTCAGGTCTTGCCTGCCTGCCGTCAGGCAGGACTTTATAGTTTACTAAAAAATATAATTTGTTGAATGTTGAGACCTGACCCCTTACATCAAAGGTTCAATTCGGATTGTATCTACGGGTTTTGCTTCCTGTGTGGGCAAACTTAACGAGAGTTTATATTTTTCTGCAAGTTTTTGAATGTGTTCAAATATTTTTTTGCTGTATGTCAATGCTGGTAAATAATCTCTATCGTAAAGCGCCTTATACCTGCCTGCAATTCCCTTATAGTGCTTATCCAGTATACCGAATATACGCTTTTCTACAGATTTAAGTTTAATAGCTAGCCCGGATGGAATAATATATTCAGCCCCAACTTCTTTAACTGCCTTGAAAACATCTTCTAATTGTCTCTGTGAATCATTCACATACGGGATAATAGGTGCAAGTGATACACCGCAAAGAACATCATGTCTTCTTAATTCTGAAATTAAATTTAACCTTTCTCCGACACTCTGTGCCTGCGGTTCAAATAATTCGTTAACACTCTTATCAATAGTGGATATTGTAACAGTCACAGCACACAGGTCCTTCTGTGAATATTCACTTATAAGGTCCATATCCCGTAAAATTAAACTTGACTTGGTAAATATCTGCAGGGGATTATTGTTTTCAGCAATAATCTCTATACAGGTGCGGGTAATCTTAAATTCCTCTTCAGCAGGCTGGTACGGTTCGGAAACAGCGCCAAGTGCAACCGGTATTTTCTGAATAAATGCTGCCAGTCTATTCTTCAGCATGTTCGGCAGGTTTGTTTTTACGCCAATTTTGGGACGGTAAGGCTCCGGTATTTCTTCGTCCCCTATACCATAACAATATTTACAGCCGTAATAGCAACCTACATAAGGGTCCACTGTAATCTGTGACAAAAAAACCTCATGAGGTTTTTTCAGAAAGTTTATTGCAATGTCTGGTTTTAGAAGGCGGTATCCTGAAAGACAATTCTTTTTAGCCATTATAACATTTTTTGCTGGGTTGATTTTGGGATAATTCCAAGGTGTTTATAGGCATTTTCCGTTACAACTCTGCCCCGGGGAGTCCTCGTAAGGAATCCTGCTTTTATCAGGAATGGCTCATAGACGTCTGTAATTGTGTCCACTTCTTCTGATATTGCCACTGAAAGTGTTTCAGCACCGACAGGTCCGCCGGAAAATTTCTCTATTATTGTGGTTAATATCTTTCTATCCATACTATCCAGTCCGATTCTGTCAACTTCAAGAGACTCCATTGCTATTTTTATAATATTGTTATCTATTTTACCGTCAGATTTAACATCTGCAAAATCTCTTGTCCGACGCAACAGACGGTTTGCTATTCTTGGTGTGCCCCGTGAACGTTCACCTATCTGTCCCGATGCTTCGTCAGATATTGGTATCTGCATGATTTTACTTGACCGCAGTACAATGGTTTTGAGTTCACTATCTGAATAAAAATCCAGATGTTCTATAATGCCAAACCTCTCTCTCAAAGGACTTGTAAGCAATCCTGCGCGGGTCGTCGCGCCTACAAGCGTAAACTTCGGTATGGGCATTTCTATTATCTTAGCGGAAGGACCCTGCCCTATGACTATGTCTAACCTGAATTCTTCCATTACAGGATACAGCGCTTCTTCAACAATATGATTGAGTCTGTGTATTTCATCAATAAATAATACGTCTCCTTCAGATAAACTTGTAAGTATTGCTGCCAGGTCACCTATACTCTCAAGAACCGGTCCTGATGTTGACCGCAGATTTGCTCCTGATTCATGAGCAATAATATACGCTAAGGTAGTTTTGCCAAGACCCGGCGGACCGTAGAACAGGCAGTGGTCAAGGGGTTCCTGACGCTGTATTGCTGCCTGAATGAATACTCTAAGATTATTCTTTAACTTGTCCTGGCCGATAAATTCATCTAAAGTTTTTGGCCTTAAAGTCAGTTCAAACTTTTCTTCTTCAGGCACTGCGGTTGGGACTGTAATTTTTTCCTCTTTCATAGTGTTTCAATGCAAGGGTTATAAGTTCTGCGGTTGAAGGAACTTTATCAAGACCTGCCATTGCTTCTTCAACTGCGAACCTTGCCTGCGATTCCCTCAATCCTAAAGTAACGAGTGCCTGGATGGTTTCTTCGTGCACACCACCCGGCACTTTAACCCATTTCTCTTTTCCGGAAATTTTCACATCATCAAGTTTATCCTGTAGTCCTGCAATGATTTTTTCTGCTGTCTGCCTGTGGAAACCGAAAATAGACGTCAGCAGTTTAAGGTCTTTGTTCACCACGGCCCGTCGGAAATCAGCCAGGGACTTCATCGCTTTATCTAAATATTCAAGTGCTTTTTTTGCACCGGTGTTTTTCAGACTGTTTTTGAAAGAGATAAATATTGCCTTTTCTTCAGTGGTCAGAAAACCATAAAGGTTTACGCCGCCACCGTACATTCCGGTAGATTCTATTATTAAAAGTTTAACAGACTTGCCCGGAGTGGGAAGTCTGTTATATGTTGAAGTTGAAATGTTTACTTCATACCCTACACCGCTGACATTAATTACCACAGAATCAAGTGATTTTGACTCAATTATACCTTCTAATGTAGATATCAACTTGTTACACTCCGAGCAGTATTTATGTGACACAGGCCGACAGCTACCGCATCAGTTATATCATCGGGTTTTGGTATAGATTTCACTTTCAGTAAATATTTTACCATATTTCTTACCTGCTGTTTGTCAGCCGAACCATATCCCGTAATAGCAACTTTTACTTCTTTTGGATTGTATTCATTAACCCCGATATTGTTCTTTGCTGCAGCCAACAATATTACGCCCCGTGCCTGGCTGATGGACAGAACAATCTGTGAATTCTGGTAAAGATACTGTTTTTCTATGCAAAGCACATCCGGCATGTATTTTTCTATTACCTCATTAAGTTCTGAAAAAATTTGAAGCAGTCTTTGCGGTAAGTTTGTATTTGCATCTGTCTTTATGCATCCGCAATTTTCAAGTTTTAAGTTCTCCCCGCGGGGACTTCTAATTTTCTCTATCACCGCCCAGCCCGTATGGGCAAGGCCCGGGTCAATACCTAAAACTATCATGCAGAAACCTTTTCCATTATCTCTTCAGGTATATCAAAATTTGCATAAACATTGTTTACATCATCATGGTCTTCAAGTGCATTCATTAAACCCAACATCTGTTCCGCTTCTTTACCGGCCAGTTTAATGTAAGTTTTCGGAAGCATCGTCACTTCTGACTGGACAATATCTATCTTCTGTTCCTTCAGGGAATTAACTATTTTATCAACCTGCTCGGGTACTGTTGTTATCTCGTATGTCTCTTCATCATCACTTTTGAAATCCTCAACACCTAAGTCAAGTGCCAGTGTCATAATCTTTTCTTCCTCATATTTTGTCTTGTCCAGGGTTATATATCCTCTCTGAATAAACATCCATGCGACACAACCACTTTCACCTAAGTTACCGCCGTACTGACTGAAAAGACGGCGAAGTTCGTTTGTGGTGCGGTTTTTGTTATCGGTCGTCGCTTCTACAAGAACTGCCACTCCACCCGGCCCGTAACCTTCATACGAAGCATCTTCGTAAGTTACACCCGGTAATTCACCTGTCCCGCGGAGTACTGCCTTCTTAACATTATCCTGAGGCATATTGGCTTCATGCGCCTGTTCAATTGCCTTACGCAAACGCGGATTATTCTCAGGGAGAGGCCCTCCCTGTCTCGCTGCAATACTTATTTCCCGGATAATCTTTGTAAATTTCTGGCCCCGCTTTGCATCCTGAGCCATCTTGTGATGTTTTATACCTGCCCATTTTGAATGTCCTGACATTTCAGTGCCTCCTGATTTCAAATAGTTTGAGTTTGTGACAATGTTGACTTCAACAACAGTGTTAATTATATTAAAATATCATAACAAAGTCAAAGGTTTTCCAAAGATCGCATCTCATTTCCGATGCCTTCTTTATTGGCTCTTCTGGTTTTATTGTAGAACAATATTTATGTTAATTTATTGTTAACGGATTCTTATCTAACAGGCTGTGTCATAACCCGATTGGAATCCCGAACTTAAGTTGGAATCCCGAACTTGTTCGGGTAGTACTATCAAGTTTTGTCATGATTTCTTTTGTTATTTTTTAGCCCAACAAGTTGGGTAATCCGGTTGCGACACAGACTGGGGGGTCAGAATGACACAATCCTTGCAAATGTTAAGATTATGTAATAAATGGGGACTCTCCCCATTTATTTTTCTCTTTTTGAAAGACAAATCAATATTTTTATTAATTGATTTCATAGTATTTTTTTAGTATAATTTTATTGTGGTAACCTACACAAAACATTGTGAAATACGCATTAAACAAAGAAACTTAAAGAAATCATACATTGAACAAACAGTTTTGAAGCCAGACAAGACAATTGATTCATTCGGTAAAAGAAAACTGGCACAAAAGAAATTATTTGATAAAACATTAGAAGTTGTCTTTATACAAGAAAATAACGATTTTATCATAATTACAGCATACTGGCTTACGGAGGTAAAAGAATGAAAATAAGTTTTGATGAAAAAGCAGATGCAATGTATATTCAGTTCCAGGAATCCAATAATGCGATAAAAGAGACAATAAAAATTAAAGATGGATTTCTTGTTGACATTGGAACTGATGGAAAGGTTTTTGGAATTGAAATTCTTGATGCAAGTAAAAAAATTCCCAAAGAAAATATTGGTAAACTTGATATTGATTTTCCTGTAAGGGTTGCTGTTTGAGAAAACATCTGTATCAACACCCGTGGGATAAACCTATTTTAGATTATTTCCTATCCAGTTCAATCTTTCCCTGGCGAGTTGGTTCTTCGGGTCAAGTCTTAATACTGTCTCAAATTCTTTCCTTGCATTCGGATAATCCTGTTTCTGATAATACGCCAGCCCTAAATTTGTATGGGCGTAAACATTATTTCCGTCAATATCCAGTGCCTTACTATATTCTTCTATTGATTCATCTATCTGTCCCAGGGTGAACAAGGTATTTGCTAAATAAAAACGTGCCTTAAAACTTTTTGGGGAAATGGAAATTAACTTTTTACACAACGGGATAACCTTATTCCAGTCCTTTGCGGATATTCTTTCCTCAACCTGACTCATAATTGTTCCATAATCCAGCATGGGATCAGACATGTTATTTGACTTCAGTAACTGTGCTAAATTATGTCTTGCCAGTTCAAACTCAGGATTGAGTTCCAATGCTTTGTGGTATGCATTTATTGCCTTCCTGACTGCTTCAGGAGTAGCCTTTTTAGTATAGAGAAAACCTAAGTTGTTCCATATATCCATATTTTCAGGATAAAATATTACAGATTTTTCAAATAATTTAATGGCGTTTTCAAGATACACGTCTACGTTTTTCAAAAAGATATTACCCAACGCAAGGTATGACTCCTGGGACATCGGGTTTATGTAAATAGATTCACTGTAATTCATCATTGCATTCCTGAAATCCTGTTTTCTGGCGTAAATTGTTGCCAGGTTAAAATGTATTTCATCATAACCGCAGTTTGCTCCCAACGCCTGATAATACGCACGGACGGAATCGTCTATCTGATTTTCGCGTGCATAACAATTACCGAGTTCGTATTCGCTATTGACTTCAGGGTAACATTTATGTGATTTCTCTAAAAATTTTATGGCATGCTTGATTTCGCCACGTTTTGAATATTTAAACCCGGCGAAATAATTTACTTCACCCATAAACTGCTTATAAATTCTAAAAATCAAAAAACAAAGAAATATAGCGATGCAGAAGGTAAGAAATTTAATGCCTTTGGTTAACTTTATCTCATATATTTTCCTTGACGGGTCTAAACTCACTAACATACCCAGGTTCCACCAGCAAAGAAATGCAGGAACACAGAAGTGAATGGACACATTACCAAAAATATTATCAACAACCATACCGACTATTGAACAGAGCAGTGCAATAGCAATAATTTTCTTTTCGCCGGAATAATGTTTTATAATTTTTTTTCCGTAGAAAAGGACACAGACAATAAACCATACGTATATTCCAAACCCTATAGTTCCTGTCTGCGACCACACTTCTAATATTTCGTTGTGTGCATTATTTGCATGCGTCCTGAAATTTCTCAGCATCTCAAGGTAAAGATATTTACCCTGGTAGAACGGATAAAACAATTCAAATAAACCCCAGCCCCTGCCTAACAGTGGATACTCACTCACCATATTCCAGGCACACGACCATATCAACTGCCTTTGATGCACAGGACCGTAAGTGGTAGCCCTGACAGGAAGATTTTTATCAACATTAATCACCTTTTTTAATTCCATTATTCTTTCAATCGTGCTCGGTCCTGCAATAGTGCTCTTTGGCCAGAAAAGGAACATTAATAAACCTATACCTGCCAGGACAGCAACCAATTTTAATCTTTGTTTTGACAACTCTTTTTCCCTGAACAAATACCATACCATCAGTGACATCGCAGCAAACAATCCTATCCAGGTTGACCTGGTAAGACTGCACAGTATTGAACCGAAACAAGCCAGTAATGCCACTATATAAAACACCTTGTTTTTTGAATTAATAATAAATGCTAAAATCACCGGGCACAACAGAAGCAGGTATGAAGAAATAAAGTTGGGGTTGCCGAAAGTTGACACGGACCTTCCGCCAAAAGGGCTGAGCACCTGTGGCCATATCCATTCTATACCAAAATATTGAAATATACCATACCCGGCAGCAGCTACCGCTACGGCAAAAAGCACATTATAGACTTTCTTAAACATATTTTCGTCAATAAAATTTGATGCAATCCAGTAAGACAGCCATACGTTCACTAAAGTGAAAATGAGTTTTTTTGTCCCCTCAGAAACCATGCTTAAATGCAGGTAATCAAACTTAAACATTTTTTTGCCAGTATCTATGATTTCGGGCATTAAATACTGCTGTTTCATAATCAGGGCGACTATGAATGAAATAAACGCTATTCCAAAAAAACATAACAGAGGGACATCAACAGGAGCTATGTAAAGTTTTATTTTCTGTTCCTTATAACTCCTGAATAAGAAAAGGAGCCATATAACGAGGACAAGAATATTCAAAAGAGCAATCTGAAAATAGTAGGGATTCCGTGTAAGGTCGGTAAAGAAAAAAAGCGGGGGGACAACCAGCAGGTAATAGATAATAGATTTAATCTTTGTCTGGATTTTTATAAAAGGATAAACAATAATGAATGCCGGAATGGCAAGTAGAAAATAGGATATGTGTAACTGCGTCGTGTTCATTTCTGCCGATTAAAAACTCTCTGCACATCAGGGTCCTGGGGATTTAAGAGACGGAGTCTGTTCCATACAGATACAGATTCAGCTTCGCGGCCAACTTTCCCGAATACTATCGCAAGATTTTTAAGTGCATTAATGTAGTCAGGAACCATTTCAAGTGCTTTACTGTAATACTTTTCAGCACCTGAAAAATCATTTGTCAAAAACCTTAAATTGCCTAAATTCACATATGTCTCTGCATATTCTTCCTTACGTCTTCCGCCCCAGTCTTCCCATGCTAAACTGTGATAGTGACCATCGTGTATATCCGCACAGAACTGCGGTCCTACCTCCCTGCCTAATTGCTGGCTTAAAAACGTTCTTTCACTGCCGTCGTTATGAATTAACTTGTCAGAAGTATAAATGTGTCTAAAATATGTTTCTTCAGCTTTTTTCATATCGCCCAATTGCACATATACCCATGCCATACGATGATAATTAGGTGCGAATATCGGGTCAATCGCGTGATATTTTTCAAATTGTTCAATCGCTTTCATCCATAATTCCCTTGATTTTTCCATATCACCCTTAGCGCGTTCCATCTCGCCCCATTTCAAAAAGACAAGTCCTGCCTGGTGGTGCGTCTGGACATAATTTGGTGCCAAACTCCACACATCTTCATATTTCCTTATAGCGCGTTCCGGGTCTATACTCGGCTCCTTATCATGCCATTCCGGGTGAAATTCCCTGTTTTGACTCCACCTGTCATTGAACACGTTGCCCATAAAATAATGTGCCATAATAAACCCCGGATTGTTTTTTACCACTATATCGTAATTTTGAAGTGCCTGGACCCACTCACCTCGTTTTGAATGGAATATAGAGATGTTATGATGTGCATCAGCAATAAAAAATCCACGAAATTTATTCATAAGAACGATGGCTATTACAATAATTATAACCTGCCCT
>Ga0210049_1000228_pt1 | contig 43058 bp, 43 predicted proteins | sample CryGeyCG2014_300_2_FD_183964 | JGI IMG/M metagenome (GOLD analysis project Ga0210049, IMG submission 183964) | Groundwater microbial communities from aquifer - Crystal Geyser CG06_land_8/20/14_3.00 (SPAdes) (version 2) | ecosystem: Environmental > Aquatic > Deep subsurface > Groundwater | place... | reverse complement strand
CCTGCGAGCGAAGCGAACAGGTTCTTAATTCAAGATTATATATTTATACATTAGCGAATCAAGAGCCTGCGAGCGAAGCGAGCAGGCTCTTATATTGAGACTGTTGAATAATTAATAAATCCAAAGTGAGGCAGTTTTGGTGAGGAGGGCATTACGCAGCCAGCCTCCAGAAAAAGTTTGGCTTTCTAACGGCATAAGTGAAGGCTGGCGAGTAATAGGCGCGGCCGGAGATAAATTTAGTCTAAGTAAGAGGCTGACGCCGTGCTCTCCGAACCAGAACTGCCGAACCTTAACTAATTATTCAACCCTCTCATATTAATTTTAATAAATTTTAAAAAGATAAACAGCGGCCCTGCCGCTGTAAAAATTACAAATCCCCTTAAAAGATCAAATCTTTAACCCATCTTTTCCTTAAATTTTTCCCAGCTTACCTCTCCTTCCCCGGTCATCCCGCAAACTTCCTGAAACTGACAGTATTGACACTGCCAATTCTGGGGATATTCCGGAATCCGATTCGGAACAATATTAGTCTCTACCCTCTTTTTAAGTTCATTGAAATCATTTATGAGAGTCCCGGCAAGCTTCTCATCGTAATTGACAAAAAACTCTTTAATGTTTTGCTGGTCTTTATCTATGTAAAGAAGTATTCCCTTTTTGATATTGAAATAGTGAAGATAAAGTTGGAGCTGATAAACATTTTCTTCTTTTGGTTCGGTCAAATTTCTAAAAACCATGCTGTTTATACTTTTAATATCTAAAACATAATTCTCGTTATTTATACAAAGTATGGCATCAGCCCGACCACCAACTATTTCTTGAGCGGGAATAGGTACTTCGGTTGTTACTCCAATTTTGAGACGATATAAAATATTAAAAATATTCCTGTGGAGATACTCTCCTTTTTCATAGATTCTTAAGATTCGGGGGTCCATTTTTTTTCTCGGAACATTCTTAAATTTAAAAAAAATCTGCCGGGGGCATTTTCCAGCATCGGTAATATAAAAACGAGTTTGTTCCTTATCTCTTTGCTGATCCAAATAAAATTTATCAATAAGTTCTTTTAACAAAGTAGTTGGAAGGTTAGAAGGTTGGAAGGTTGGAATGTAACGTTTGCTCATTTCTACATTCCAACAAAGCGAAGCGATCCAACAATCTAACAACATTACGTTTACCGTTTCTGCCACTGAGGGGCTCGGCGGGCTCTTTTTAACCCGAATTTTTTTCTTTCTCGCATTCTCGAATCTCGAGTTAGAAAACCTGCTTTTTTTAATCTTTTTCTGAAGTCGGGATTAAATTTTACCAAAGCTCGGGCAGTCCCGTGCCTGATTGCTTCTGCTTGTGAATGAAAACCTCCTCCTTTCACTAAAACGGAAATCCTAAACTTATCAAAACATTTCATTTTCTGAAAGGAAGCCGTGGCAATTTGTTGAAGTTCAAGGATCGGAAAATAATCTTGATAGGATTTTCCATTAACCAAAAAGGTTTTTTCTCCCAGGGTAAAAAGCCGAATCCGGGCTACCGAAGTTTTTCTTCGTCCTACCGCTTCCAAATACTGAATTGGCTTTGGCTTGGGAAGAGGTTTTGGTTTCGGTTTCCCAACCTCCTTTTTGGAGATTGGTTTCTTGACTTTTTTTTCTTTCGGTTCTTCCGCTTTTTTGGTTTTTTCTTCCTTTTTGGATTTTTTGGTTGTAATTTTTTTCATAACTCTGTTTTTAAACGCTTTATTCGTTTTGGGCGTAATTTATTCTTAGGTAGCATCCCCAAAACCGCTTTTCTTAAAATCTCTGCCGGACTTTTTTTAAAAAGCTTTTCATAAGAAACTTTTTTCAAACTACCTAAATACCCCGTATGATGATAATAAATTTTTTGTTTTATTTTTTTACCGGTAATTTTTATTTTATCTACATTTTTCACCATAACAAAATCACCCACATCTTTGTCGGGTAAAAATCCAAGTTTGTGCTTGCCCTGCAATAATATAGCAATTTGAGTAGCTAATCTCCCTAAAACTTTATTTGTGGCATCGATTGTATGAGTTTTACGTTCCATTAATTGTTGAACTGTTAGAATGTTGGAATGTTGGAATGTTAGATATTAAACAATCTAACATTCTAACAAAGCGAAGCGATCTAACACTCTAACTTTATTTCACTAATTCGATTATTGCCATTTTTGCTCCATCTGTTTTCCTTCTCCCCAATTTAATTATTCTAGTATATCCTCCTTTGGTTTTCTCATATCTGGGAGCAATCTCTTCCATTAGTTTCTTTACTAAATTTTTATGAAAATTTTTTAATAATTGGCGTCTGGCGGTTAAATTTTTCCTTTTGGCTGAAGTTATAGATTTTTCTATTAGAGATTGAATCTCCTTTGCTTTGGCTTCGGTAGTTTGAATTTTTTCCTTCATAATAAAATTTTGGACCAGAGATTTTAATAATGCCCGGCGTTGATTTTTTTCCCTATGCAATTTTCTTCCTTTTTTGCGCTTCCTCATAATTTAAGTTTAAGTCCCAAATTCAAGATTATATGTTTATATATTAACGAATCAAGGTTCTCGCCGAAGGCGAGGTTCTTAATTCTTTAGGGCTTTTTTTATTTTTTATTGCCTCCTTTCCTAATCCTTCTAATTCGCGGGGTCTTTTTCGGTTTTTTCTCCTTTCTTTTGCCTTCTTTTACTTCTTTGGCTTTTCCCGGAAAAGTTTTGGTAATTAAGTCAAGATGCGAAGTCAAAATTTCTGAAGCTCTAAGCAAAGCTTGTTCTGGGGTAATCGTGCCATCGGTCTCCATCTCTACTTTCAATCGGTCGTAATCGGTTCTTTCTCCAACCCTCATATTTTCAACATGGAAACTTACCTTTCTAATCGGAGTATAAATCGCATCCAGGGGAATTTCTCCAACTTCTAATTTTTCTTTTTTCTTTCTTTCTATCGGTTCATACCCCATCCCTTTTTCTATAAGAATTTCCATCTCAAGTTGGGCTGATTTTGAAGTAAGGGTGCAAACCGGAGCTGTTTTATTTACTAATTCCACCTGGCTGGGAAGCTTAAAGTCTGAACCTAAAACCTCTTTTTCGCCCTTTACGGAAAGAGTCGCAGTTTGAGGTTCGTCGGAAAAAAGCATAAATCTCAATTGTTTTAAGTTTAATAAAATATTAATTACATCTTCCATCACTCCGGGAAGAGTTGAAAATTCATGCTGAGCTCCTTTAATTTTAACCCTCGTAACGGCTGCTCCCTCTAAGGAGGAAAGCAAAACCCTGCGAAGAGCATTGCCAATAGTAATTCCGTAACCAGGATACAGGCCCTCAATTTCAAAGACGGCCCAGTTGTCTTTTTTCTCAATAATTTTTGGCGGTGAAGGTAAAGGAAACATATATGTCCGCTGAATTCACGCTGATGGCTACGCTGAACTAACGCTGAATCAGCGTTTAATCAGCGTAGAAATCAGCGACTTATTAGCGGTTATTATCTTGAGTAAAACTCAAATATTGCCGAGATCTCTGCTGGAGGAGCAACTTCTCCAAGACTAGGTTTTCCGACAACCTTGCCCTCTAACTTTTCTTTATCAAGCTTCAGCCAAGAAGGAGGTTTCTTCTTTTTTATAGTAAGGGGAAGACTTTGAAAGATGGCTTTTTTTTGGCGAGAATTTTCCCGAATGCTTATTTTATCTCCGACCTTAACTTGAAAACTTGGAATATTTACTGGTCTTTTGTTAACCAAAAAATGCCTATGAGAAATTAGCTGTCTGGCTTGGGAATGAGAATTAGCAAAACCCAACCTTAAAATTACATTATCCAGTCGATTTTCTAATTTTTGGACAAAAACCTCGGCAGTGTTTTCCGCTTTTCTCTTTTTCTTTAAAATCTCTCTTGCATATTTTTTGAATTGAGTTTCACTTAAATTATACCAATTTTTCAGCTTTTGTTTTTCTTTTAATTCTTTTCCATATTCAGAAAGAGGATGGTGTCTTCTTTTTCCTTTAGCCCCCGGCGGATAGGGTTTTCTGACCATAGAACACTTGGATGATAAACATTTTTCACCTTTTAAAAATAACTTCACTCCCGATCTCCGACATATTTTACACTTTGAATTTTTCATAAAATTAAAATTAAAATAAAATCTTGTTATACTCTGCGTACCTTGGGCGGCCGGCAACCATTGTGGGGTATAGGCGTAATGTCTTTCACAGAAAGAATGTCTAACCCTCTTGCCGCTAAGGATCTTAATGCTGAATCTCTACCCGAGCCAACTCCCTTCACCAAAATCGAAACTTTTTCTATTCCTAATTTTTTAGCAGTTTGGACTATTCCTTCCGCAACTTTAGAAGCGGCAAAAGGAGTCGCTTTCTTGGCTCCCTTAAATCCAATGCGCCCGGCTGAGGTCCAGGCAAGAGTATTCCCCTTAGGATCGGCTAAGGTAATAATGGTGTTGTTATACGTGGAAGAAATATAAACTTTTCCTTCTTTAATCTTTGAAGGAGTTATTTTAACTTCCTTTTCTAATTTTTTTTCTACCTTTTCCCTTTCCTTTAAAAGTTCCTCTTCTGTTTGTTTAATTATCCGTTTCTTTCCCATCCTTTCGTAACTTTACAACTAACAACTAACAACAGTTATAAGTTATAAGTTGTAAGTTGTAAGTTGATTAAGTTGGAATAGTAGGTGGTTTTCTTCCTGCCCCCACCGTTTTTCTTACGTTTCCCCTTACCGTTCTTGTGTTGGTTCTGGTTCTTTGTCCTCTTACCGGCAGACCTTTTTGGTGACGAATTCCTCGCCAGCATCCGATATCTCTTAGCCTTTTTACTGCCATCATCTGCTCCCGGCGCAAATCACCCTCAATTTTATAACTTTTCTCAATAATGTCTTTAAGCTGATTAATTTCTTCTGGAGTTAATTTTGAAGCCGGCGTATTGGGATTAATTTTAGTTTTAGCTAAAATTTTTCTACTCAAAGATCGACCTATTCCATAAACATAGGTCAAGGCAATTTCTATTTGTTTGTTCTCGGGTATATTTACCCCGGCGATTCTCGGCATAATTAGATATTAGATTTTAGATACTGGATATTAGATTTTGATTTAAATAATGCCAACTTTATATACACACTAATATCTAACATCTAATATCCAAAATCCAATTTTATCCCTGGCGCTGTTTGTGTCTTGGATTCTTCTTACAAATTACATAAACTCGTCCTTTTCTTCGGACGATTTTGCAATCTTTACAAATTTTTTTAACCGATGGTCGAACTTTCATGTTTCACTTCGTGAAACCACTGATTTACGCTGATTTATAGCTGATTTTCACTGATATAATCAGCGTTAATCAGCTATCATCAGCGAGAATCGGTTATTTCCCACGATACACTATTCTCCCCTTTTTATCATCGTAGGGTGTCATCTCCACGGTCACCTGGTCTCCCGGTAAAACTTTGATTCGATACATTCTTAGTTTACCGGATAAGTGAGCTAAAATCTCTCCACCGTCATCTAATCTCACCTTAAATAAGTTACCTCGCAGGGCTTCCAGGACTTGACCGGTTTTTCTAAAAGTTTTTTTGTTTTTGTTTGAATCCATTAAGCTAATGAAATTAAAATAACAAAAAAAATTAATTTAGTCAATCCCGCACCTTTTCTTGCAAAGACTTCTGATTTATAAATAGTGAGAGCCCCGCACCTTTTGCTAATTTCTCATAAAATTATTTCTTAAAAATTACTAATTACCTTTAAGATAAGCTACAAAAGGTGCGGGGCTTCGCCTTTTGTTCTTGGTTTACCTCAAACTTTCGCTGGAAAAGGTGCGGGGTCAACCCTCAAAGTTTAAATTTATCTTTATATTCTCAACCTCCAGAGGAGCTGAAGTTTTCCAAAATGGCCAAAGTTTTACCTCAACTTTATTAATCTCGGAAAAATTTTTTAAAACATCACGTTGAATCTGGATGGGCTCCTTTCCTAAAATTTGCCTTTTTATTGCTTCGGTGTCAACTTTTGAATAAATTTTAGCGGATAAATCAAGATTTAAAACAATTTTTGATTTTTCTATATTCTTAGTTGTCTCTTTCTGCGGTGAAAGAAAATATTTTATATCAAAACCCTGGGGAGAAATTTCGTAATCCGGTCCAATATTAGACCGAATATAAGCCCCAACCCATTGATTCAAATCGGATTTTTTAAATACTAATCCTTGGCTTTTGGCCTTAACCTGAACTATAAACGATTCTAATTCTTGACCGGTTTCAGCTAAAGGAGAAACTTCAACAATTTCTGATTCAATTAACTCCTCCATCAATGTCCAGTCTTGAGGAACTTCTTTTATTAAATAATTTTTGCTTTCTTGGAGGGCTTTTTCAATTAAAACTTCTTTTGCATTTTTTAAGTCCTTTTCCGTAACCTGATGAGCTTCAGCTTTTGCTCCTCCCTTCATTGGTTCAAAAGATTTGGCGTAAAAGAAAGTATATAATGGGGTACCCTTCAATCCGGGAATAGAAAAAGTGGAAGGCGGAATATTGTAATCGGGCCCGGCTTCGGCTGCAATTACCTCAACATCGACAAACCCCGGAGCCCATTTCCCATTTTCTAATTTTTTCCCCGGAACAGTAATTTTTTCTTGGATCATAAAAACCTTCCCGGAATCTGACATAAATCTGGTCTGGGGAACAAATAATTGTAAAAGAGTTGAATAATTATTATAGGCCCGAATTTTACCCCGAGCTTTGGACTCTTTTGTGATAATTTCGGATGCAGTAAACTCTTGAGAAACCGTCTTTTCGATGTCAATAATTTTTGCCGGAATTGCCCCCGTGGCGTTTGATATAAGAATAGGAGAATTTAAACTCTCTAAAGTTTTATCTAAAGCTATTTGGGTTTCAAAATCTTGCACCTTGGTTTTCGGCCAGATTTCAATCTCTGCTTTGGGTTCGATGAAAAAGAAAGCCGCCACCCCAATTAAAATCAGGAAAATTAAAGGAGCCCAAAATCGCTTTTTAAAAAATCTTCCCCTCTCCTCCGGAGGCTTTTTTTCTATTCCGAAGCCCCTTTCTTGAACTGCTTCTGGTGGAATAATATCGTAAATTTTTTGTTCCATAGTGCTAATTCAAAATTATATATTTTATACCTTGGCGAATCAAGCCCCGAACCAGAGTCGCCTTCGGCGACACGGTTCGGGATTAGTCCCGCACCGTGCTTTGCTCTGGTGCGGGAGTTCTGCCGAGCGTTAGCGAGGCAGATTCTTAATTCAAGATTATATATCTATACAATAGCGAATCAAGGTTCTGCCGAGCGTTAGCGAGGCAGATTCTTAATTCAAGATTATATATCTATACAATAGCGAATCAAGGTTCTGCCGAGCGTTAGCGAGGCAGAACCTTATAAAAAAGTAAATACTTTCTGGTAAGATGAATAAATGTTTAATTCGAAGTTTTAAACATAGGTTTATTCTAAAATGGCTCGGATTCTTCTTATTCCTGAGCTGGCTGACTCTTCTTTGATAATTTTAAAATGACCGAGTTTTCCGGTTCTGTTTACGTGGGGACCGGCGCAAATTTCCTTTGAAAAGCTGCCAATCGAATAAACGCTGACTTTTTCTGGATATTTTTCTCTAAAAAATGCCAAGGCGTCTGATTTTAGAGCCTGCTCATACGGCATTTCCTCTTTTTTTACCCCCAAATCTTCTTTTATTTTTTGATTAATAAGTTTTTCCACTTCTTTAAGTTCTTCAACTGTCATTTTTTGTGGATGAGAAAAATCAAAACGAAGTCGCTGGGGAGTAATATCTGAACCCATTTGTTTAATATGTTTGCCCAATATTTCTCTTAGAGCGGCCTGAAGTAAATGGGTAGCGGTATGAAGTTTTGCCGATGCCTCACCCGCCTCTTTTCCCACTCCGCCAAATTTTTTTTCTATGCCGGCCCTAGAAATTTCCCGATGTTTTTTAAAGGCTTCTTCAAATCCCTTTTTATCTATACCCAATCCTCTACTTTTAGCCTCTTCTTCAATCAACTCTAGAGGAAAACCATACGTTGTAACCGTATCAAATATAACATCGCCAGGCAATCCAATTCTTAATTTTCCCCTTTTCTGTAAATTAACTATTTCCTTATCGAGATGCTTCAATCCCTCTTCTAACGTTCTCTCAAATTGTTCTTCTTCGTTTTGAATTACTGTTAGAATATCAGTTTCTTTTGATTTTACTTCTGGATAAACATCTTTATAAATTTCAATAACTCTTTGGGCCAGTGAAATTAAGAAGTTTTTTGGTAAATTTAGCAATTTTCCATATCTCATTGCCCTTCTTAAAATTCTTCGCAAAACATAGCCTCTCTCTACGTTCGACGGGAAAATTCCCTCCGAAGCTATAAAAACGACGGATTTAATATGGTCAGCGATAATCCGTTGAGCTTTTTCGGAACCCGGTCTCATTATTTCTTTAAGGATTGGTTCAAACAGGTCCGTTTCATAAACCGAATTCTTTCCCTGAAAAATCATGGCTAATCTTTCTAATCCCATTCCGGTATCTACTCCTTTTTGCTTTAAGGGAGTAAAAAACTTTTTATTTCTTCCCTTATAGTATTCATTAAAAACTAAGTTCCAAACTTCAACGCCTTTAAAATGAACTTCGGTGGTGGGACCGCAGGGTCCTTCTAAGCCGGTTGGCCCCCAAAAATTATCTTCCTTTGAGGCTTTTTTTATTCTATTTTCCGGTATTCCTAATTTTTTCCAAATTAAAACGGATTCTTCATCGGCCGGAACATCCTTGTCGCCTTCAAAAACGGTAAAAATGGCATCTTCTTTTGGCAACTTTAATTCCCGGAAAAGAAATTCAAAAGCTAACTTTATTGCTTCTTTCTTAAAATAACCGCCGAAAGAAAAATTACCAAGCATTTCCAGAAAGGTCAAATGGCTTTCGTCTCCAACTTCTTCAATATCGGAAGTCCGAATGCATTTCTGGCAGGAAGCAACGTTTGGACCGTAAGGGGATTTTTTCTCTAAATAATAAGACTTAAACTGCTGCATTCCGGCGGTGGTAAACAAAACGCTTGGGTCTGCAGGCAAAAGAGGGCTGGAAGGTACGATTTTGTGCCCCCTTTTTTCAAAAAAATCTAAAAAGGCTCGCCGTAACTCTTTGGAGGTCATAACTATTTTTAATGTTATCAGAATTTTCCCAAAAATAAAACCCCTTGTCCTGTAAACAACTTGTTGTTGTACGGGGCTTGATAAATTTTCGGCAGGTTATACCATTTTTATTCTTTACCCTTTTCTCGAGCTTTGCTCGAGACGGGTCGCCAGAACTTCGTTCTGAATAGACCGAATTATTCCGCCGCCGATTAATTCATCTCCTTTGTAGAAAACAACTGACTGACCCGGAGTAATGGCTCGCTGAGGCTTTTCAAAAATTAGACTACAACCCACCCCCCGCCCTCCCCGACAGAAGTCGGGGCCCCTATAGATATTAGATTTTAGATGATAGATAGTGGCTGGCAAAGCCAGCTGACGATAACGAATTTTTGTCTTTATCCTCAACGGCAGAAGAGGGGGTTTACCGGAAATCCAATTAATGCTTTTGGCCGTAAGTTCTTTTTTATATAAATCCTTTTCATTCTTGGTGACGATTAAGAGACTCTTTTTTATGTCTTTGTCCATAACATAATATGGCCCCCGGGGAAGGCCTATTCCTTTTCTTTGGCCAATAGTATAAAAATGTAATCCTCTATGTTTCCCCAATACTTTACCCCGAACGTCAACAATCTGGCCTGGTTTTGGTTTAAGATATTTCTTCAAAAAATCATTTATGGTCGTTTGAATAAAACAAATTTCTACTGATTTTTTAATATTTAAGACCGGTAATTTAAACTTTCTTGCTAAGTTCTCAACTTCCTTTCTGGTATAATTTTCAATCGGAAATAAAATTCGCTTCAATTGGTTTTGATTTAACATCCACAAAAAATACGACTGATCTTTGTCTTTGTCTCTCGCCTTTAACAGATGAATTCCATTTTTATCTTTCTTAAGTCGGGTATAATGGCCAGTAGCAACAAAGTCTGCATCTAAATCTAAGGTTTTTTCTAACAATAACCCAAATTTTATTTCTTTATTACAAATAACACAGGGGTTAGGAGTTACTCCTCGTTTATATTCTTTCAGAAAATAATCAATAATTCTTTTTTTAAATTCTTTTCTTAAATCTAAAACCAAAAACGGAATTCCTAAAATCTTGGCTATTTTTCTGGCCCTTTTTCCTGCCTCTTTAAAAGAAAGTAAATTCGCAAGCTTCATAAAAACCCCGGTTACTTCAAAACCAGCCCTTTTTAAAATGGCAGCCGCAACCGATGAATCTAATCCGCCCGACATTGCGACGATTACCTTTTTTGGCATATTTTATTTTCGTAAAATTTCCTCTTCAAAGATCGTAAATCCCTTGTATTTCTTTTCTATCTCTTCCCGAGTTTTAATTATCCCCTGATGCTCTTTTTTTAATTCCTGTGGAATTGGGATTTTATTTTTTAGATAATAATCGTAAATTGCCTCCTTTAAAGCATCTACAGCTAAAATTGAACAATGGATTTTAATTGGGGGAAGGGGCTGCCCCAATCTTTTTATCAAATCTTCTTTTTCAATCTTTAAAGCATCTTCTAATTTTTTTCCTTTTATCATTGTTGTGAGTAAACTTGTGTTGGCAATAGCAACGACACAGCCCAAGGTTTCAAATTTTATATCTTTAATAATTTTTTCGCCTTCTTTATTCTTTCCAATTTTCAAATAAAGTTTCATGACATCGCCGCAGATCAAATTCCCCGCCTCGCCAACTCCATCGGGATCTTTGATTTTCCCCACATTTTTGGGATTTTTGAAATGTTTAATTATTTCTTTTGAATAAATTTTCATTTTTATTTTTTAAGCGGTGAAATTTCTCTTAATTTTTTTATTATTCCTGGCAAGACCTTTAATACATAATCAATATCTTTTTCCTTTGTCCATCTTCCCAAGGTCAGTCTCAAAGAACCATGGGCTTCTTGAGGTTTAAGACCTATTGCCAAAAGAACATGACTTGGTTCTAATTTGACTGTAGCGCAGGCGGAACCAGTGGAGGCGGCAATCCCTAAGAGATCAAGCTGAATGACCAAAGATTCCCCTTCAACGAAAGAAAACCAAAAGTTAGCATTATTTGGCAATCTTTTTTTGGGATTACCATTAAGATGGACATCTTCTATTTTTTTAAGTATTCCTTTTATCAATTTATCTCTTAATTTTGTCAATCTTTGAGCTTCTTTTTTCATTTCCATTTTGCAAATTTTGCAGGCCTCAGCAAAACCAACAATTCCAGGAACATTTACTGTTGAAGACCTTAATCCTCCTTCATGACCACCGCCGTGTAAGATTGGTTCGATTTTTGTTCCTTCTCTGACAAATAAACAACCAACCCCTTTTGGCCCATACATTTTATGGGAAGAGGCTGATAATAAGTCTATATTCATTTTATTTACATCTATTGGAATTTTGCCGAAACTTTGAGTGGCATCGGTATGAAAATAAACCCTAGGGGCCCCGCCTTCGGCGGGGAGGGTGGTGGGTGGGTTGTAGTCTTTACAAATCTTTCCGATTTCTTCAATTGGTTGAATAGTCCCTATTTCATTTGAGGCATGGATTATTGAAACTAAGATTGTCTCCTTTTTGATTGCTTTTTTTACATCGTCGGGATTAACGAATCCATATTTATCAACCTTTAATCTAGTTATTTCAAAACCCTGAGTTTCTAACCATTTTGCACTTTCCATAATACAGGGGTGTTCAATTGAGGAAATTATAATGTGACGGCCCTTAGCTTTGTTAGCAAAAGCAATTCCTTTTAAAACTAAATTATTACTTTCAGTTGCCGAGCTAGTGAAAATTATTCCATTTGGCTTAGCCCCCATTAAATCAGCCACCATTTCCCTACTTTCTTCCAGGGCCTGTTTAGCTTCCTGGCCAAAACTATGGAGAGACATAGTATTTCCAAATTTCTTACTAAAATAAGGTAGCATCGCTTTTGTTACCCGGGGATCAACTGGAGTAGTAGCAGCATAGTCTAAGTAAATTTTGTTTTCAGTCATATTTTTAAGCTTTTAATTTTTACTATTTGTTTATGGAGGGCATTTTGCACAGATAGATCTAAACAGGGCAGTACTTAGATAACGGTCTCCTCGGTCGGGTAAAATAACAACAATTATCCCCGATTTAATCTTTTTAGCGATACGTAAAGCCCCTGCTACTGCTGCCCCGCTCGACATACCAACAAATAAGCCTTCTTTTGTGGCAAGTATTCTTGCTATTCCAAAAGCTTCTTCATCACCGATAATAATTTTTTCATCCAATCTTTCTTGATGGAAGATTTTAGGAATGATAGATTCTTCCATATTTTTAAGTCCTTGGATTTTGTGCCCTTTTTGGGGTTCAATACCAACGACTTTAACCCCTGGATTTTTTTCTTTCAAATATTTCCCCGCACCCATCAAAGTGCCTCCTGTTCCCATACCCGCAACAAAATAGGTTATTTTCCCCCTGGTATCACGCCAAATCTCAGGTCCCGTTGTTTCATAATGAGCGAGTACATTATTTTCATTATCGAATTGATTTGGCATAAAATATTTTCCAGGGTTTCTGCTGAGAATTCGATGTGCTATTTTAATAGCGCCGTCAGTCCCTTCTTTTGCAGGTGTAAGTAGAAGTTCGGCACCGAAGGCTTCAATAAGGCGACGTCTTTCCATACTCACACATTCTGGCATGACAAGTTTCACTTTATATCCTTTTACTACACCCAACGTTGCTAGGGCGATTCCTGTATTTCCCGATGTAGGTTCAATTATTGTTTTTTCTTTTGTAAGTTCGCCAGATTCTTCTGCTTTTTTTAACATGTAGTAAGCAGGGCGATCTTTAACCGAACCTCCAGGATTATTTCCTTCGAGTTTTCCAAAAATTTTTACTTTTTGATTTCTATTTAAATTAACAATTTCTACAAGTGGAGTGTTACCGATAGCATCTAATATGCTAAATTTTTCATTTTTCATATTGTAAATTTTAATTTAGGTAGCCTTAGAACCTTTTATTAAATCTGCTAAGGTCGATGAATCAAAGATAGAATTCAAAGATACTTGAATTTTTTTCCAAAAAATCTTAGTCAAACATTTTTTTTCTCTTGGGCAGTGATATTTTTCAGCAGCCATACACTTAACCAAACCGGTAGTTCCCTCTAAAGCCTTAATTATTTCTCTAATTTTAATTTCAGCTGGAGACTTATTTAAAAAATATCCTCCCTGAACTCCTCTTTTGGCTTTAATTAAGCCTGCTTTTTTTAATTTAGAAATTATTTTCTCTAAATAATCAAAAGAGATGCCCTCGTCTTTCGAAATTGACCTTAGAGAGCAAATTTTTTGTGGGAACTTTGCCAGATATACCATAGCCCGCAAACCGTATTGAGATTTAGTAGAAATTTTCATATTTAAAACCGACGAAATTGGTCGGTTTTAGTATAGCAAGCACAAAACACATTGTCAAATTTGCAAAAAACAAAAAAATAGACCCCGTTTAACTAAATAAAGTTATTCACACTTGACAATCGTTCTTGGTGAGATACTATTTAATAATCGCAAAAAATGGCTAACTCTCCAGCAGTCAAAACTACAAAATCTTCATCAGAAAAAATCAATAAAGAAGACGATCCTCCGGATAGTTTTTTTTTAAAAAATAAAATTTCAAAAACAAAGGAACCTCTCAAGAGATTGGGTCCCTTTTTTGTTTCATCCCCCACTAAAAATATGGCGGGGGATGAAAGAAAAATTTTAATTAGACCAAAAATTAGAAAAAATGGTATTGAATTAAATGTTAACGGAAATCCTTTCTCGATAAATTATCCAAAAAATCTCTGGAGAAAATATCCATTTCTTTCTCAAAAATTACTTGCCGAAAATTTATCTTTTGCCCTAACCTTACACTTGCCCTATATATTAGATATCAATTCTTTGTCTTACCAGATGCCAGAGCCTTTAATAAAAGAGGTCATCAGTGAAGGATTTAAAAATGCTCTACCGGCCACTGCTTTTTCAAAATCCAAGAAAACTTCAGAAATATTGAATAAATTCTCTAAAATTGAGTATCATTTCAATGGAGAAAAAAATCGAACTTATCAAGGGGCCCAAACGAAAGTTTGGGAGGGTGGTGGGAGGGTTGGAGTCCCACCTCAAAGAAAAACTGAAAATGTTGCCGTTATGCTCTTTTCTTTCGGAAAGGATAGTTTGCTCACATACGGTGTTTGTAATGAAATTGGGATTAAAACAATACCTTTCTATGTAAAAGAGCCTCTTTCACCCATAGAAGATTATAACAAAGAAATATTAGCGAAAAGATTCTTTGAAGAATTTAAAAAGAAGGTTTTGTTTGTAGAAAACGGGGCAGGACAATTAAGGGATTTTATAAATAATGACGGGTACGGTTGGGAGCTTAATTTGGCTCAATTTGGATTGATGGGCTTGCCGATTGCCTATGTAAAAAAAGCTCGCTATCTTTTTTACTCAAATGAGCAATCTTGTAATTATAAATTTTTAGACCAAGAGGGTTTCTGGGGTTATCCGGCCTATGATCAAACCGTGGAATGGATATTAAACTTACAGAGAATCGTCAGAGTTTTGGGAATGAAAAATCTTAAAGTTGGTTCTTTGATTGAACCGTTGCATGATTTAGCAATTATTCGAATTTTACATCACCGCTATCCAGAAATTGCGAAATATCAAATGTCTTGTGGAGAAGATGAGCCCGAAATGAAAAATCATCGCTGGTGTGGAAATTGTTCAAAATGCGCCAGGGTTTACATTTTCCTTTTGGCAAATAAAATCAATCCCAAAAATTTAGATTTTCCTACCAATATGCTTCAACTGAAACATAAAAATAAATTTGCCCTCTTTGAGGACGGAACTGAAAAAAGTTGTGGATATGATAAGGCTCGATTGGGAAGGGATGAGCAACTCTTGGCTTTTTATTTGGCATATAAAAATAGTTACGAAGGGGAATTAATTGATTTATTCAAAAAGCTATATTTGAAAGAAGCGGAAAAAAGAGAAAAAGAATTAAAAAAGAAATATTTCGGTATTCACTCGACCACTACCGTACCAAATGAACTAAGAGAAAAAACTTTAAGGATTTTTCGAGAAGAGCTTAAGAATTTAGAACGAATATAACCCTAATCTTTTATATTATGCAAAGAGCAAAAGTTTTAAATTTTAAAAAAATAAAAATAAAAAAAGAGGGTTTGAGGTTTTATTATTTAATCGACGGGAAAGAATACAGTTTTTTTACTTCTTTCAAAGATTCAAAAATAACTTTAAACAATAAACAAAAATATTTAGTTGCTGCTAATATTGGGCTTTCATATATGCTGGATTTGGCAATGATATCTCTCCCTCAAAAAATTGTTATTGAAGCGATTAAATTAGCCAATGGGGCTTTAAATTTCTGGAAAGAAACATATAAAAGATTGGCCATTGAAAGAATTTATGAAGAAAACCTTGCAACTTCACTCCTCGATGCCGAATGGATGAATAAAAGCAACATTAAGATATCTCCACTAAAATCTAATTTGAATCATAATGTCTTGCTAGCGATGTCGGGGGGTAAAGAATCTTTAACTGCCCTAAAAATATTCGAAAATAATAATATAACAACAAATTTAACTTTATTCTTTTTACATTATCCTGACAGAAATTGGTATTGGGGCAAAAAAGTTTATGAAAAATTGAAGAAAAAGTACAATGCCATAAAAATTCGTAGCGAAATTACTAATGTTTCAAATTTATTAAAACTCTACAGCTGCAAAAGTAAAGATTATCCTGTATTTGTGATGGGGAATTTAATTTTTAACGCGCTTTTATATGGAGACCAATTTAGTTATTTAGTGATAAATAACGAATATAGTTCAAATTTTGGTAACGCGGTTTATCAAAGTAAAAAAGTAAATCATCAATACGATAAAACAATATTCTTTGCAAAAAAAATTAATCAATATATTCATAAATACATAAATAAAAATTTTATATATTTTTCGCCATTTTTCGGTCTTTACGAGTATAAAATTGCCGAAATATTCTTTTCGGATTCAAAATATTTTGACATTTGGACCTCCTGCAATGAAAGTAATTCCAAATTTAATTTTTGTGCCAAATGCCCTAAGTGTGCTTTTATTTATATTATCTCCCTTCCCCTTATCACTAAACAATTTTTAAAAAAATACTTTCGTAAAGATTTATTACAAGATATAAAATTATGCAAACCCCTAATGGATTTCAATGCTAAGAAACCGTTAAGCTGTGTAGGAGAAAAAAAAGAAGTTTGGTTTGCTTTATATCAAATCCATAAACAGAAAAAGGACCTGAATTCGCCTGTAATGGTATATTTTTTAGAAAATATTTTTCCAAAAATTAAAAACAAAATAAAACTAATAAAAAAAGATTTGCTAAAAGAGCATACAAATTTAGTTTATGTACCAAAACAGTTTAGATCTTTAATTTAGGGAAAAAGTTTAAAGATTTAACATGAATATTGTCTTTACTTTTAATGTCAGGCACGTAAAACCCTCCTTGAAAAATAAAAAATCCATTGAGGAAGCGGAATTTGATACGCCGGAAACGATTAGAGGAATTGCCAGGAGTTTGAAGAAACTCGGCCATAGAGTTTTTTTAATTGAGGCAGATGAGAATTCCTATCTAAAATTTAAAAAATTGAAATCAAAAATTGATTTAGTTTTTAATATCGCTGAGGGAATCTCGGGTTCGGATCGCGAAGCTCAAATCCCAGCAATGCTCGAGATGTTAAAAATTCCCTATATAGGTTCAAAACCTTTAACCCAGGCAATTTGTTTAAATAAAGCCCTGACAAAAAAAATACTGATTCTTCACCACGTTCCTACTCCAAAATTTCAGCTTTTTAAAATAGGTAATGAAAAATTAAAGAAAGATTTAAAATTTCCCTTAATTATTAAACCAAATTACGAAGGTTCCTCAAAGGGAATTTTCCAAAATTCTTTTGTAAAAACTGAAAAAGAGTTGAGAAAAAAAATAAAAGAAGTGATAAAAAATTTTAATCAACCGGCTTTAGTAGAAGAATTTTTAGAAGGAAGAGAATTTACCGTGGGTTTAATCGAAAATAATCCGGTGGAAATTTTGCCACCGGTGGAGCTAAATTTTTCAGAATTACCCCAAAAATTTATTCCGATGGATTCTTACGAAGTGAAATGGTTGGTTGATAATCCAAAAAATAAAATAAAGACTGTGATTTGTCCGGCAGAAATTAAAAAAAATCTGTGGCGAAAAATAAAAGAAATTTGTTTAAAAACTAAAGAGGTTTTGGAAATTTTAGATTGGTGTCGAATAGATTTAAGATTAGACAAAAAAGGTAACCCAAATGTTTTGGAAATAAATCAAATTCCGGGAATAATTCCTGACCCGAAAGAAAATTCTCGCTTTCCTTTAGCTGCCAGAGTCGCCGGTTATAGTTTTGAAGAAATGTTAGATAAAATAATTAAAGCCGCCTGCCGGCGTTATAAAATTTATGTTAGTTAAAATTAGTAGTCACTTAAGAAAATTAGCCAAAAAATCATCGGCAGTTGGAAAACAATTCTTCCCTTCCCCGAAAGAAAAGGAATTCTCTAGGGCAACTTCTTTAGATCCCCTTCTTGAAGAAAAATATAAAAAAGTTAAGGGATTGATTCATAAATACCCAAAAAGAGTTTTAATAGAATTGACTTTAAATTGTGCTTCTTTCTGTAGATTCTGCACCAGGCGCCGTGAAGTATCTGATATTAAAAAAGGGGAAATTTCTCCAAAAGATATTGAAAAAATGATAGATTATATCAAATCTAAACCGACAATTAACGAAGCGATTTTTTCCGGAGGCGATCCCCTGACGGTTCCAGAATTACTAATTTCCACTTTAAGAAAGTTTTCAAGGTTATCTCAAATAAAAATAATCCGAGTTCACACCAGAGTTCCGGTTTCTAATCCTCGACTTTTAACTAAAAAGATTTTGGCTGAATTTACAAAAATTAATAGAAAAAAAACATTTTATCTTTCTATTCACATTGAGCATCCGGATGAATTAACTCCTCAAACCTTAAGCGCGATAAAAGCTTTAAAAAAGACCGGAGCAATTTTACTTTCTCAAGCGGTATTTTTAAGGGGAATTAACGATTCTTATAAAGTTTTGGCAGATTTATTTACAAAACTTTCAGAACTTGGCGTCAGACCATATTATATTTTTCATTGCGACTTAGTTAAGGGGATTGAACATTTTATTGCTCCAATTGAGAAAGAAATTAAAATTATGACAAAACTTAGAAAAAATCTTTCTGGCATTGCCTTTCCATTTCATGTTATTGATGCACCAAATGGTTCAGGAAAAATCCCTGCCCCCCTTAACTTTTGGAACTTTAATACTTCTAATTTTACTGATTTTTTGGAGAAAAAAATAAAAATGTACTAAGCCGGGTAGTGAAGCAAAGCTTCTACTACCCGGTAAGGATTTAAATAAACCCCGCACCTAATTTGCTATAGAATGACTTAATTTTGAAATCAGCGCTTATAAGGAAGTGTTTTACTCTGGCGGCACACGATGGGCGAATAGCCCAGTCCGCCTTCGGCGGACAAACTATTCGTTTAGTGTGCCGCAAAATAGTTGTTTTGCAAAATAGGTGCGGGGTAAATTAAAAAGGCCCGGATAGATGGGCTTAGAAAATAAAAGGATGTACTCCGACATCCTTAATTCAAGATTATATATCTATACATTAGCGAATCAAGCCCCGAACCAGAGTCGCCTTCGGCGACACGGTTCGGGATTAGTCCCGCACCGTGCCCCGAAGTAGAGCGAAGCTCACTTCGGGACTGTCCAGCACTGAGCTCTGCTCTAGTGCTGGGCTTTGCTCTGGTGCGGGAGTTCTGCCGAGCGTTAGCGAGGCAGGTTCTTAATTTCTATTAGTAGTAGCTCACAATTATGGTCCCAGGACCCGCATGAGCTCCAATTACTGGGGTTAACTCAGAAACAAATAAAATTTCTCCATTTATTTTTTTAATTCCATCTATTAATCTCGAAAGGTCTTTTTCTGAAACATCAGCCTGGCCAATGGCTACTTTAATGGTTCCTTTTTTTGAAGCCTTTTTTAATTCTTTCAATATTACCGGAATTCTATCTCTGGCAAATGGTCGAAGCCCGGCCATTACTACCTCGCCATCTTTTATCGAAAGCGCCGGACGAATTCCTGCTTTTTGGAGAGCTAAGGCTGCTGTTGCCATTGGCTTCCGAAGCCTTCCACCATGCTTTAGCCAATTAAGATCTTCGACGAACCCAAAAAATTTTAGTTGGTGTTCGCGGAATTCTCTAAGTTCCTCTAAAATTTCTGAAAGTTCCTTATTGGCATTAATTAATTCTTGGGCTTTCCATACCATTAATCCCTCGGCTATGGTAGCTAAACGAGAATCAAAAATGAAAATCCTTTTCTTTTCCTCAATGGGCATTATTTCTTTAGCCTGACTTGCTGAAATAATGCATTTGGTAAGCTCTTTTGACATTACAATTACCAAAATTTGCTCAAAATTCTTTAAAGCTCTAATATATGCTTTTCTGAATCTCAGGGGGGGAGGTTGAGAAGTTTGAGGTAGTTTTTTCTCAGCCCTCATCCTTTGATAAAGCATTTTGGTATCATGTATCTCTTCCTCTTCTTCATCCGGAAACCAGACCGGATATTTCACTGCCTCTATCTGATATTTTTCAATAAACTCTTTTGGTAGGTCAGAACCTTCGCAGGTTACTATTCCTATTTTTTTTCTTCCTTCCTTTTCCATAACCTTACACCTCCTCTGTTAAGTCTTCAATTCTAAAATCTTTTATTTCGCCAAATTCTAAAGAAATCTCGGCGATTTTTTCAGGAAAATCAGTGTGAATATGGATGGTTGCATTCTTGCTTGAAGGAGAAATATTAATATCTAAACTATCTCCCAAGGGTGAAAACCTTTTCTTAAATACTTCCCTATCCAAATTTTCTTTTCCCTTAATTACCACCACCGCTCCTCCTCTTTCTTTAATTTTCTCCATTATTACTTCTTGGAAACTTTCTAAAAATATCAGAAAACCTAAGGCTCCGGCATCAACTACTTTTTTCTTTTTTAGCGCTTTTATTTCTCTGGGAGTATTTCTCTCCTTAAGCAGGTCATCTAACTTTTCGGTGGTTTTTTCGACAGAAATTTTGGCCCGGGAAATAATTTCTTCAAATAAAGAAATTAGATTCTTTTCTCTCTGGGAAACTAATAAGGCAGTTTGAGCAGAAATAGAAATAGGGTCTAAAATAGTCCCTTCTCTTGGTTTATCAAAAACTCTGTAACCCCAATTTTTTCCTTCCTCCATAGCTTGAGATAGCGTTTCGGCATTAAGGACTAATCCCTCTTTCAGGGAATTAAGGAAGCCGGCAAACCATCCGGTAAAAATTACTCCGGCATTTCCCCTGCCTGCTTCTAATAATATTTCTTCTTGAAGGCTATTAATTAAATCTTTTTTTGAGAGATATCCTCCCTGTTTTATTCCCCTAATAACACCTCGAAGAGTAGCAGCTAAATTATCCCCGGTATCACAGTCTGGAATGGGAAAATAGTTCATCTTGTTTACTTCTTCTTTTCGAGGAGAAATACGGGCATAAAACTTTTCAAAAATTTTTCTGAGAAAATCTTTGGAGATTTCCATTTCGGAAACAAAGAATTTCTGAATCTTATCCATTTCAACCTCCTTTTATTTTTTAAAGAGCAAATTATTTCATAATCAATTTTATCAAAGCTAAAAGGTATTGTCAAATTACTTTTATCAAATAGGAGAAGCCGATGCAAAAGCTGCATCGGCTTCTTAAGGTTAATCATCAAAAAGGTCTTGAATCCAGGACATCTGGCTTCCGCAATAAGGACAGTATTTAATTCTCTTCAGATCAAGGATTGGATAAGGATTAAGGGGTATTTTGATGGACTTTTCACAACCATCGCATCGAAATAGGGCAACCTTTACCCGCCTAAATTTTGTAGAACAAAACTTTGGTGGGTTTATCTTTTTTGATTTCTTTTTTGGATTTTTCAACCTCACTCCTCCTTTAATTTATTGGATAATTGAATTAAAAAACCTGATCAATTGGTGGACTTCTATCTTTCCACAATTTAACCTCCTTTTGAAGAACTATTTGGATAATAACCCGTAAATTTTTAAAAGTCAACCCCGCACCTTTTCTTAAATAGACATTTTTCATATGAGAAGATAAGCCGTAAGGCGGCTTCGCCTTGACAAAAATAGTATCCTGGAGAATGCCGGCTGGAAAAGGTGCGGGGTCAACAACATAAAAAATACCTGTCCCTATTTTTTACTTATTTATTTTTGCCCAGCGATACTTTTTGAATTGGTCCTTTCTAAATTGAAAACTGGAATACCCTTCCCTCTTTATAATATTTTTAATTGCTTCTTTTTGTTTTGGGTCAAATTCAAGATAAATTACACCTGTTTTTTTGAGAAAATTTTTTGCTTCCTTAAGGAATTTTTCAATATAAAAAAGCCCGTCTTTTCCGGCAAACAAAGCAATTTTCGGCTCCTCCTTTAAAACCGATTCTTCAACTTCTGCTATTCTTTCCTCGGCCACATAGGGAGGATTAGCAAAAATTACGTCATATCCGGCACCAGAGTACGGGGCAGACTTTTCGCCTTTTAGTTTTTCAAATAAATCTGATTTATAAACTCTGTATCTTTTTGGAGAAATTTTATTTAACTTTAAATTAATCTCAATTTGCTCAATTGCTCTTTCATCAATCTCGACAAAATCAACCCTTCGACAAAGCTCAGGGCAAGCTTTTAAAATGGCAATTCCTATGCAGCCAGAACCGGCAAACACATCTAAAATCTTCAAACCTCTAACTTCTAACTTCAAACTTCTCACCTCTTTTATTGCTTTTTCCACCCAAAATTCGGTCTCAATTCTTGGTATAAAAACTTTCCTTGAAATTTCAATTTTACAATTCAAAAAATCAATTTTTATAAAATTAGACACTTATTCTATCGCTATATTGGTAAAATTATTTAAATAATTTTCTCTGTCTAAAATTTTTAGCAGTTTCTTCGGCTATTTTTCTTCCGGCTTTAGTCAAAGAAAAGGAGGTCTTTGGGTCGCCGGTGATTAATTTTATCTTCCGAAGAGCTCTGAGGGGACGGTCAAGTTTGCGAGAGTCTGGCCATTGGGGATATTGCAAAAACCCAAAGGCCTTGGGAAACAAGGTGAAACACTCTTTGATTAATCTTTCAATGGTGCATTTTTCTTTATTTTCAATTACTGAATTGATGCTAAAAAGAATCAGGTCAAAAATACGGACCTTTTTATATAATTCTTCATCAACCCCGTTAGAAATTTCACTCACTTTTTTGCTGTTTTTTCGATTTTTCTCAAAATTTCTAACGGGGTCAAAAGTTTTTACTTTGCGTTTCATTTTTGTTTTCCTTTGACTCGGCGGTGTTCGAGGCGGGTGGCGAGATTGTATCGCCTTTTCTTTTTCAGATTGAGTTTTGAGATTGGTTTTTTCATATCAGGTATATTCTTTATTAATTTTGGCATTTTTTGGTGGTTTTGTCCATCCCGATAGCTTTGCTATCGAGGATCCTCGATAAAATCGGGATCTCTTAAAAAAGCTTAAATTTTAACATAAAATCCCGAAACCTTTTGACCTGAGCCAATTGAAGTTCCGGGATTTTTTTAAAAGCTGTCTCCTCAGTTCTTACTGACGCTGAATCCAGCGCTAAAAATGACCGGGGTACCAGCACTTTCTGCGCTTTGGGGAAAACGGAAATTCGGTATTCCTTTTCGGCCGGCAGAATTTCTCCATCCATTTGGCAGGGAAGGGGTTGCCCTTTTAAAGAAGCAACTGTTAGAAAGGAAATTCTTGGCAACCTACCATCAGATTCTTTCATAACCTCTTTGAGTGAAAGATGAGTCCCCTTGATGGCTTTTGGCAAGAATCTCAATATCTTCAGCCGATTGATTTTATTAATCAGACAAATATCCAAAACGCCGTCTTGAGGATTGGCTTCAGGCGCTAATCTGAAAATTCCTCCGCAAGTTGGCCCGTTGGCTATTGATATCAGGGTTACGTCCTTAGCTCTTATTATTCTTGAAGAATTTTCTTTGTCTATCATTGTTAATCCCAGGTCAAAATACTCTAACCCTCCAAAAAACTCTTTAATTAAAGCGATCAGATATAGAAGATTGCCGGCAGCCAATGGTAGTTTCTGTTTTAAGATTTCGGCGTAACGGCTAATCTTAGCATCAAAACCAACCCCGAAGACGTTAATAAAGTATCTGTTATTCACCTTACCAACGTCAAATGACTCTATTTTCCCATGTTTTATCAGCCCCAAAGCCTCCTCAATGTTTTTAGGCGTGCCTACCGCTTTAGCAAAATCGTTGCCGTTGCCAACCCGCAAAGATAGAATCGGGACATCAGAGCCCATTGTTCCATTGACCACCTCATTTAACGTCCCATCGCCCCCGCAAGAAACAATCAGACCATATCCATTTTGGACCGCATTTTTTGCCAAATTAACAGCGCACCTATCCCCTTCTTTTTCGGTCAAAAATCCGTCAACTTTCAATCCTTCTTTCGCCGCCGCGTCTTTCCATTTGATTATTTTTTTATAACACCGTAAACCATTTCCAATGCCAGCCCACGGATTAACAATCGCCATAACCTTTGCTATTTCCATTTTTCTCACCTGCCTTTGTAGAATTTTTAGAATTTATTTAATTTGAAAAGAGCTTATTTTGCGGCGCTTTGGCCGGCCAAATACCCCGTGCTCCAGCAAAACTGGAGATTATAGCCGCCGGTCGGGCCGTGCAAATCTATAATTTCTCCGGCAAAAAACAAGTTTTCAATCAATTTTGATTTCATTGTTTTTGAATCTATCTCTTTTAGCAAAACTCCTCCCGAAGTAATTATCGCCTTCCCAAAACCCAAAAGCGAACAAACCCCCATTTCCAATCCCCTTAGAACCCCAACCAATTTATGCCTTTCTTCACGGGTGATTTCGTTTACTTTTTTAAAAGGAGTAATGCCGGACAACTCAACAATGACCGAAATCAGTTTTTTGGGAAGCAAATCGGATAAGCAATTTTTAAAAAGTTTGTTGCTGTATTTTGAAAAATCCGACCGGATTCTTTTGTCCAACGTCTGAAAATCCAAAGCCGGCTTTAAATCAAGAAATAATTTCACCTCGCCTTTTTCTAAAAGCTCGCCAATTTCTCCGCTTAAGTCCAGAACTATGGGACCGGATAAGCCGAAATGGGTGAAAAGAAGTTCTCCAAAACGGCTATCCTGTTTTTTGCCATTCTGAAAGACAGTTAATTCAACATTTTTTAAGGATAAACCCTGGGCTCTTTTTGGCCAGCTTTCTTTAATTTTTAGAGGGACCAGGGCCGGCCTTAATTTGGTAACGGTATGGCCCATTTCTTTTGCCCATTTATAGCCATCGCCGGTGGAACCGGTGCCGGGAAAGGACTTTCCGCCGGTGCAAATAATATAATTTTTGGCTGAAATTTCCCTGCCGTCTTTCAAAATAATCTTTGTAATCCTGTTTTTGTTTTTTAATATTTTCCCCACCTCTGAATTAGTCGTTATTTTAACCTTATTCTTTTTTAAATAATCAATTAAAATGCCCAAAACGTCGCCGGCCTTGTCGCTTTGAGGAAAAATCCTTTTCCCCCTTTCGGTTTTGGTTTTTAAGCCTTTTTTCTCAAAAAATCCAATTGTTTCTTTCACCCCAAAAACAGATAAAGGATACAAAAGAAAATCGCCCTCTCTGCCGTACTTTTTGACAAGCTCTTTTGGATTAAATTCGGCTTTCGTAATATTACTTCTGCCCTTTCCGGTCAGTAAAAGTTTCCTGCCCAGGGCGTTATTTTTTTCCAAAAGCACCACTTTTGCTCCCAATTCCCCTGCCCTGCCGGCTGCCATCATCCCGGCGGGGCCGCCGCCGACTACTGCCGCATCAAAAATTATGTTATTTTCTCTTTTCATTTTAAGTCCTAAACCCGCCTAGTCCCGCCTCTTCTCTGGAAGGGGCGGGATTTTGGTGGGTAAATCCCCGGCCAATAATGTAAAATTCTTTACTTTTCTTAATCACTGCTTTTGGCCTGATTTTTTTCGCAAAATCAAAACAATTTTTCACTTTTTTAAAAAATTCATCGCTCAATTCGCTTTGAAAAATCTTGCAGACAAAATTCCCGCCGGGCAACAGAACCGATTTTGCGATTTCAAAAGCTTTCTCTGCCAATTCCAGAGATTTCCCGGCATCTAAAAATTTAACGCCTGAGGTTTTTGACGACAAATCGGAAACCACCGCTTCAAATTTATCTTTAAAATCGGATTCTTTTAAATCAAAAACGCTTCTTTTAATGAAAACAATATTGGCTTTTTGGGGTATTTTAATTTCTTCAATATCAACACCAATCGCCTTTCCTTTTTCTCCCACTTTTTGAGAAATATACAAAAGCCAGGAACCCGGCGCGCAGCCTAAATCTAAAACCCGGTTACCCTCCCTGATAATTTTATATTTTTCGTCTATCTCTTTTAGTTTATATACCGACCTGGCCGGATACCCCTCTTTTTTTGCCAATGTCGTGTAAAATTCGTTTTGCCTGTCTTTCCTGTACATTATTTCCAAATTATCATTTTAAAACCAAAAAAACAAACTAAAAACCGAGATTCCTCTCGGTTAAATTTTTGTATGTCTTGAAAAAAGCGTTTAAAGAGTGTTTAAAACTTCGAATTAAACATTTTATAGATAATTTTTTATTTTCTCCCATCTTTTGCTGCTAACTGACCACAGGCACCTTCAACGTCTTGACCAAAACGATATCTTTGGGTAACCGTAACTCCCTCTTTTTCTAAGATTTCTTTAAATTTTTTAATTCTTAACGACAAGGAAGGCTTAAAGATTCCAGTTGGGTTGTAGGAAATCAGGTTAACAAAATAAAGAGGCCTGCCCTGTACCGTGCTTGCTCTGGTGCAGGGTTTTTTCATTAATCTGGCTAATGTTTTAGCATTTTCTTCAGAATCGTTTAAATTCCTTATCATTATATACTCAAACATTACCCGCCGCCGGGTCTTTGCAATGTAATCGTCAACCGCATTTAAAATCTTCCTGATGGGATATTTTTTGTTAATTGGCATCAATTTTGAACGGAGTTTGTCATCGGGCGCATGAAGAGAAATGGCTAAATTTATCTGTAATTCCTCTCTGGCTAATTTTTCAATCCCCTCAACAATCCCAACCGTAGAAACTGAAAAATGCCTTGCTCCTAAATTAAATCCCTCTTTATCGTTCAAGATTTTTATTGCCCCTATTACATTCTGATAATTTAAAAATGGTTCCCCCATCCCCATAAAGACAATATTGGTAACCCTCTCTTTAATTTTTTTTAAATAACGGGCAAAAAATAAAACTTGCTCAACAATTTCCCAGGCCTCGAGGTTTCTTTTAAATCCCATCTTTCCGGTAGCACAGAAAGAACAATTCAGAGAACAACCAACCTGAGAAGAAACGCAAATGGTATTTCTTTTATTTTTATGGCGCATCAAAACCGTTTCAATTTTCAAGCCATCTTTCAGGGTCATCAGGGCCTTTATTGTATTTCTATCTTTAGAAACAAATGTTTTTGCCGATACTTCAATCGGACATTTTTTGTTTAATTCCTCCTTTAGGATTAATGGTAGAGCCTTAGCTGTCTGCCAGTTTTGGATTAAATCCTGAAAAAGGGCCTTTTTAGCTTGCCCCAAACGATATCCTGGTTCTTTCTTAAATAATTTTTGAAATTGTATTAAATCCATACTAAAATTCTACCCCTTCGATAAACTCAGGGCAAGCAAAAAATCGCCTCTGGCGGAAGGCGGATTGGCGATTATTGAACGATGTTAAAAATAGAAATGAAAAAATCCCTTTAAAGGGATTTTTTCAAATTTCTTACCAGCGATCTCTTCGGTTTCCGCCGAATCCTCGATCTCCGCGGTCAAATCCGCTTCTTCTAGGACGAGACTCTAAAGGTCTAGCTTCGTTTACTGTAACGTTTTTTCCGTCAAGCTCTTTGCCATTGAACATTTCAATGGCTTTTTGAGCTTCTTCTTCGGTAGACATTTCAACGAAACCAAATCCCTTTGAACGGCCAGATATTTTATCAGTAATCACAGTTGCTGATTCAACAGTTCCAGCCTTAGAGAAAGTCTCTTTTAAAGTCGCTTCGGTGGTTTCGTAAGATAATCCACCGACAAACAATTTTTTTGCCATATTTATTCCTTAATAATTTATTAATGAGTAAGCCGACCAACTATCTTATTTCTCTTCCAAAGCTTACATAAATTAATAACAATCTGCTCGCTTTACTCGCAGATTCTTGATTCGCTAATGTATAATCATATAATCTTGAATTAAGAACCTGCTCGCTATCGCTCAGAATTAAAACATGTAAGGAAAGGAAATTTAATAGAAACTTACATCTATATAATAATCTATTGTTATAAAAATGTCAACCCCGTTAAAAATTTATTTATTTCTGTGTCTTTTTAGAAATCTGCTATGCCTTGCTCTATTTCTGTATTTATTTGGGTTGTGTGAGTTTTTCATTTTTTTTCTTCTTAATATTTTCTTTTTCTTCAGCCGTCAAAGAAGTAAACCATAAAATAAATGGCCTGCGAAGTTTATCTATTGACCAATTATCATCTTTAAAAAGCGAAGTCCTCTCTATTCTAAAACGTGAAAGCAAGGATGTTGTAGCCTGCAAGTTTAAAGGAGACAATTTATTATGCTCTAATAAAAATTGTTGTTTTTTAGTCATCTTGAATTAAAAAGCAACTCTTAACCGTATGAGTTGCAAATATTATTATTTATTATCCATCTGTAATAACGGATATACCTATTTGCAATCCGAACTCTCAACTAATCCTAGTTTACATTAATTCTTTCAAAAAATCAAGTTCTAAAAAAAAACGGGCGAGGTTATCCCACCGCTTAAATTAGCCAGAAGATTTCATTTCAAGGTATTTTTTAATTTTTTCATGTAACGATTCAACAACCGGTTGGCTTAATTTTTGAGCTTGCTCATATCGAGCTTTTAAATCATCCCATTCGTTAGTTTCAGCTGCTCTGTCAAGACGCTCCCAAATTTCATCAGCAGGTACACCAACACCCTGTAATGCACCCGTCAAAGGATTTACTTGAGTAACATCAACATTGTTGATACCGTTCGCCGGATCTTTAAAATCCGGGCTATCTATTTCCAAAACTATCCCGTAGATTACTGGCACAACACCTTCTTTCTTTGTGTAAAATTCTGTAAGCCGAGCTTCTGCTTCATCTGCTTCAGTTTGAAAATCATTTTTCATCCAAGATGGTATCGGCATAATAAATACATCAATGACATTTTTGTTAATAGTATATCCGTGCCTTCGGAAAGTTTGACCGATTAAGCCACCCTGTCTTATCTCGTCATCAATATTTGCTATTTCTTCGTTTCTCTTGTCATAAGTTAGAAAAGTCAAAGCGTAAGTTCGCAAAATATCTTTTTCATCTACGAGTCTTGCTTCTCTGATTCGCTCTGCACCCCTTTTCATTTCCTTGACATTATCATGTCTCAAAACGACGGCATGAATAGGACCGTATTTTTGCTCGAGAATATCTGTATGCAATTTTTCTTTTACAGGAAAAATCCTATCCAGTTTTAACCTTTTTTTCTCTTCTCTAACAATCTGAAGAATCTTCTCTTTTTCCATTTCTTTTTCCTCTTCAATTTTTAAGTTTCTAAATCCTATCCTACAAAATCTCAAAAGAAAAATCAAGGTTCGAGCCCTACCTCTTCTCATGGCAAATTTGAAAAACACGAAAACAAAAATGGCTTTAATGAAGCCAAATTTTGTCGGGTTCGAACTTGTCTCATATGCTGGCAACTTCGGTCTGGAACCGAGATTTTAAAGGGAAATTAAGCGGTTTTTAAGAGTGTCTCATAACGCGTCTCTGTCGAGGCTAGTTTAAGCTAAAATAAGACAAATGAGACAGCAAAAAAAGAGTAAATTGTGTCTCAAAAAGGAATGTCTTTTGGGTTAGCCTCATCCTCGTCTTCTTCTTCCTCTTCTTTCTTCTCCTCCTCAATATCTATTTCCTTTTTGATTTCCTTAAACTCATTTTCAATAGTTTTAAGTCGTTCTTTGCTGGCTTTAATAAGCCCTACTGCTTCTTTCACCTTTTTTAATCCCTCTTCAATATCAATCTCTTCCTGATTATCAAACCATTCGGTAATTTCGGCAAGACGTTTAAGGTTATCGTTTAGATTTTTTGTATCTATTTTTTCTTTAGCCATTTTTATTTTTATTAATTTTATTTATATTTTTTACTTCCGAATTAATTTTTCCATCAGTTACTTGAACGTCTATACTGTCCCCTATTCTAGTGTTTTTCACGGTTCTAATTATCCTACCATTACATCGCGCGATGCTGTAACCAAGCATTAATTGTCGTTCTGGGTTATGCGAGTTAACACTTTTCTCGGCATATTCTAATTGTTTAGTAACTCTAAATAATAGTGTTTTAAATCCAGAAAAAGATTTAATAACCGAATTTCTTAAATTAATTTTAGCATTTAATAAAGCATTTTGAAAATTCCTAAGCGACATCCTTAATCTATTTTCAATTTCTTTGTATCTATTAAAAATTGAATCGCTATATTCACGAATGGTTTCGACTGCCTGATTTATTAAATCATGGGTATTATCTAAAGCTTCTTCGTAATTGCTAATTATGTTTCTTTCATATCTTTCCAAGAATAAAGTAGCTTGTTTCCATGATTCGGTAAGCGTAGTCGCAGCGATACTGGGAGTATCAACTGCAAGATCAGCTGCCAAAGCCATAAGAGTAACGTCTTTATGATGGCCGATCGCAGCAATTACCGGAACCGGGAAATTGGCTACTTCCCTAACCAATAATTCATTATTAAATGCCATCATGGATTCTAGAGAACCCCCGCCCCGCATAATGACCAATGCCTCAATATCCTGTTTTTTGAATGTTCTGATTGACAATAAAAGATCGGCGACCGCCGCTTGCCCTTCAACGCGAGAATCAATAATTTTAACTTTAAAACCAAACCTCCCTAAATTATTGGAAAAATCTGCGATAACCGCACCTTTTAAAGATGTAATTACGCCAATTTTCTGAGGATAGGCTGGTATTGGTCGTTTCCTTTCTTTTTCAAAAAGTCCTTCTTCAGCAAGTTTTTTCTTTAATTTTTCGTATTCTTTTTTTAAAATTCCCTCGCCGGAATATTCAATTACTTCTGCTATAAACGCAAAGCTGTAAAATTTATGCAGATTGGGACGGCCCTCGGCAATAATTTTCAATCCCTCTTTTAATTCAATGCCGTAAATATCGTACTTATTTTTATACATCATACACTTCAATATACTCTGGTCTTTTTCATCTTTTAAATAAAAATAAATATTACCAGTCGGACCAAAATCTACTTCACTTATTTCACCAATAATTTTTGCAGCGAATTGTTTTAACCCTTCATTTATTAGGTTAATATATTCGGAAACAGAAAAAATCGGCTCCAATTTTTTTTCTTCTTGCTCCATACGCCGTAGTGAAACTTCGACATTTACATATCAAAGTTTCTAAAAATTAAAAATTATTATGGTCTAAAATAACTCCGCTGTTATTGCCCCGTTTTTTTTGCTCCGCCAAGCGGAGCAGTCGAAGTTCTACTACGGGGCATATTCTTTTAAATTCTCAACCTTTTATATTCTTGTTATGTTCTTGTTATGTTTTTATTATACTTTTGCTTACCTTTGAACGTAATCGCAGATATCCTTGAAATCGCAGAAAGCGCATTGCCAGCCAGGGGTCGGCTTGAAATCACTCTTTTTCATTTCCTCAATCTCCTGGATTATTTTTTCTTTCAGCCGTTCCTTTTCCTTTTCAGACCCAAGGAAAGACGCTTTCTTGCCGTTGCTTAAATAATGATAAATCAATTTTTTTGGCTTTATCTTAAATATCTCTTCAGCCGCTATCTGATAAATCAATAACTGCTCTTTGTCATCTAAAGACAGCTTGTCTTTAGAATTCCCTGTTTTGTAATCGATAATTGCCACTTCCCCTTCTTTTTCATCAATTCTGTCCACCACGCCGTATAAAGTATATTCCCCTATTTTCAGATTAAACGGCATTTCCAAGGCAAAAGCATTATTGATTTTTAAAACTTTCGGAGGATTCTTTGAAAATTCACTGTAAAAATCTTTAACTATTCTCCTGCCAAGCTTATAATACTCTTCTTTCTGTTTTTTATTCTCATACCATTCGTCAATCCAGTTTTTCTCGTAAATCTCCATTAAATCATCTAAATTCAGAGATTTTTCCTTTTTACTAACCTTAACTGTTTTTTCTTCAAAACCGAACAAATTTCTTTGATTACTCGCATTGCTCTCATTAGCGTATTTCAAGAAGTTATAAAAAGTATTATGCATTGTCTTTCCAAAAGAAAATACAGCTTTACCTCTTGTCGGAACTTTCAAAATAAAGGCAAACTTATACTGCAACGGACACTTATCAAAGGCTGCCAATTGCGAAAAAGAAAAATGTTCTGGCAAATAATCCGGCATTGGCTTTATCTTTCTTTTCTCCAAAGAATTCTTTCTGTCTGCCAATAAGCCGTTTTCTTTTGCCTTCTCTTTTTCTTTTTCCCGATATCCCATTTCAATCATAAAGCGAGATAATTTCTTTTTTCTTACCCCGCCGTAATCTTCAGCTGAAGTGAAATAGATGTCTTTCTTGGCCCTGGTAATGGCAACATAGCAAATACGCCTCTCTTCCTGCAGATGGACGTCTCCCGTTGGCTTTATATCCTTGATTAAATCTTCAGGAAGCTCGATTAATTCTTTTCTTTCAATTGTCGGAAATCTTTTATCTACCATATTAACCAAAAAAACATATTTGAATTCCAAACCCTTAGCCCCGTGAATAGTCATTACTTTTATCATATCGGGGCCTTGTTCGTGATTAAATTCAAGCTTTCCTTCTTCGCCAGACTCTATTTCAAGATTTATTTCCCGCATAAAGTTGTTTAAAGTCGGCTCTATGGTAGCGCCCTCAAAATTCTTCACTCTTTTATAGAATTGATTAAGCAAATCAAGCTGTTCTTTATCCTCTTTCTTTATTAGATATTTTATATATCCTGACTCTTCCAGAAAAGAAACCAGTATTTCTGAAACCGCCTTTTCTTTGGCAAAAATGGTGTGATTTTTAATTAAACTCAAAACAGAAACGATTTTTTCCTGCGTTTTTGAAGAAATTCCCGGAATTAAAGGAAGCTCTTCCATTGACTCATAAAGCGACTTTGTTCTTTTGTAGCTGTATTGGGTAAGCTTCATTATGTCCTGAGGCGGGATTTCCAAAAACGGCATATTCAAAATCCTGTAGACTGCCGGGCTTTCATGGTAATTATCCAAGAGCTTAAAATATGAAATTACATCCAAGACAACGGGCTTTGAATAAAGTCCTTTTGAAGCCAAAAATTGGTAAGGCAAGCCCGTACGCTCCAAAGCTTTAATAAAAGGATTTGCCGCGTCATTTGCCCTGACCAAAATCGCAAAATCGTTATAATCGGCATCCTTGTCTTTTTTAAGAATCTCCAGTATCTTCTTTATGGTTTTATTAACTTCTTCTTCTAAGCTTTTCGCTGAAATATGTTCTATTATTCCCCTTCCCTTTTCTTTTGCAAACAATTTTTTGCTTATCTTGTTTACGTATTCAAGGCGGTCAGGATCATTGGCTTTTATGAATTTGTAAGCCAAATCCAGAATATTCTGGCAAGACCTGTAGTTTTTAACCAAAGAAATTTGTTTGGCTTTCGGGAAATCTTTTTTAAATTGGATAATATTTGAGAAAGACGCCCCTCTCCAGCGATAGATCGCCTGATCATCGTCAGCGCAGACAGTCAGATTGTTTTTTGATTCAGCCAGAATTTTTATAAGCTCGTATTGCGCCCAGTTTGTATCCTGAAATTCATCGACTAAAATGTATTTGAATTTTTCCCTGTATTTTTTCAAAATCAGTTGCCTCTTCTGAAACAGTTTCAAACAATAATTTATCAAATCGCCAAAATCCAAAGAACTGTTCTCTAAAAGCAAGCGCTGATAAGTATGGAAAGCTCCAGCCACTTCTTTTATCCTCTCCGTTTCATCATCTTCTGGCATATCGTCCCTGGTTTTTAGCTTTTCGGCGTATTCTAAATAATCTTCAGGATAAATTCCCTGGTCTTTACAATGGGAAAAATGAGAAATTAAGGCTTGGATAAATTTCGTCGGATTTCCCAAGGGTTTGTAATAATTAAGATCGAATTTATCCAAATTACGATAAACCAAAAGCCAGCCGGCCGTGTTGTCTAAAATCTTAAAATCTGCCGGCAAGCCGATATCTAAGGCATAATCGCGCAAAATCCTTTCGCAGAAAGAATGGAAAGTAGAAATCCACAAATCCACATAGCCGTAGGGCAAAAGAACATCAACCCTTTCTTCCATTTCCGCGGCCGCCTTTTCGGTAAAAGTTACGGCCAGTATTTCTTCTGGTTTAGTCTCCCCTTTTTCTATCAAATAAACTATTCTCTGGGTAATAACCGTCGTCTTACCGGTTCCAGCCCCTGCCACAATTAAAAGCGGTCCTTTACCATGAACCACAGCTACCCTTTGTTCTTTATTTAACTTTGTTAAATCTAAGGGCACAATATCATAATATCAAAAAATCGCCCTCTTGGCGATTTTAAACTAAATCTGTCTTAGTTCCTATTTATAACTTTAAGTTAATTTTAATTATTCTATTTGTAGCGCTTAATCAATAAATGTCAACGCCGTCCCTCGTTTATTCCATCGGCCGGTACGCCCAATGCGGTGGATATAGTCATCGTAAGTTGCCGGTATGTCGTAGTTAATAACATGACTCACGTCGGCAATATCTAACCCTCTAGCCGCAACGTCGGTTGCCACTAAAACTTGGATGCGGTTATCCTTAAACATACCTAGCGCTCGTTGGCGCTGAGAATGATTTTTATTTCCATGTATTGATTCGGCCTTAAAGCCTTTATGGATAAGCATTTTTGAGAGTTTTTCTACTCCGTATTTGGTCCGTCCGAAAATAAGCACTTTATTAAATTCTCTTTGATTTAAAAGATTATTTAAAACGTCTAATTTTGTTTTACCTTGTTCAATCCTAACAATGTTCTGTTCAACATTTTTTGAAGTGTCCCTCGTCTTCACCGAAACCCTTACCGGATTTCTAAGAAACTCTTTAATAATTCTTTCCACCTCGTATGGAAAAGTTGCCGCGAAAAAAAGCACCTGGCGCCCTTTTGGCACCCCATTCATTATAAAGCGCGTGTCATTGATAAAGCCCATATCAAGCATTCTGTCGGCTTCGTCCAACACGACGGTGCTGAACCTGGACAAATTAATCATTTTTCTTTCTATTAAATCTTTTAATCTTCCGGGCGTGCCGATAATTAAGTTGTAATTATAGCGAAGCTCTGAAATCTGTCTGCCTATACTCGCCCCTCCCACGCAGCAAACGGAAAACATTCTCATGCCCCTGGAGAAAAATTTGAATTCCTGGTCTGTTTGAATAGCCAACTCGTGAGTGGGAGCTACAATTAAGACTTGCTCCTTCGGATTAAGCAGGATTTTATTGATGAGGGGCAAAAGAAAAGCGGCTGTCTTCCCTGTGCCGGTATCGGCAATGCCCACAACATCAAAACCCTCAATAATATGCGGAATAATTTGGTCTTGAATTGGCGTGGGTATTTTGTAACCCTTATTTGCAATAGCCCTTATTAATCGTTGATCAATTTTAAAATCCTGAAATTTATGTTCAGTCATGAAATTTTCATTTCCTTCAGCCATAACCGCTTTGTTGATAAACTTTGCGGGGTCTATTCTTTCCCCGGTCCGGCCTATTGGTCTCCTGCGGCATAAACGTAAAGAGCCCGCATTTTTGTAGTGGGACTGAAAGAGGTATTTTTTCGGTCCTCTATTGTTAAAACTTCTTGTGTGCATAATTTTTATAACATCCGGTCTTTACAAATAAAAAAAGACCGGTTGGTCTCGTAGATTCTTAAATAAAGCTCTAAAGCTTTAATTTTTATGAGAATATTCTCTTAAAACTAAAAAACTATGAGATTCAGTTACGCTAATAGTATATATTAAGATTAATATTCTGTCAAGCCATTTCTAAAATCTTAATTTCATATCTACTTTCAGAATAGCTCCATCCTAAAGAAAAATCAGAATATAGTAGAATGCTGCGGGGCTTGAACGCTATTAGAACCTATTTTATGAGGACAAAGGAGTATTTTAAGATACCGGTTTTGACTACTCCATAGTCTATCCCATCCTGCTACCCACTATTTTGCGGTATTTAGCCGTACGAAGATCTGATTTGACAAGTACTATAAAATAAAGTATTATAAAACGTCAATTGACGGTTCTTTAATAATGAAATAGGAGGTATCGACCCGTGAAACGATCATTGAATGATACAATGTTAGTAAAACAGATAAGGCTAGCACTTCTAAACCACCACCAAAACAAAGAGTACAGAGTTTTCAGCTCTTTCCCCCTAATTTCTAGCGACCCGACAGTCATGTTCATCAATGCAACCATCACTCCCTTTAAACACTATTTCCTCAATGAAGAGCAACCAATAAACTACGCTTTCATCCAAAGATGCTTTAGAATGGGCGGAGCCAGCGAACTTGAACTGGTAGGAACCAATCCTTACTACCACACTTTTTTTGAAATGTTTGGCAGTGGAACCTTTTCTATCAGCTACCAGGAAGCTGTCTCTTACCTGCTAGAACTGCTTAACCTTCTGGCTTTTAAGCAAGATCAACTGTATTTTGCCACGCCCAAAGAGCAAGACTTTAGAAAAAGCTTGATAGCCAATAATGTCGAGCCCACCCATATTTTTAACCTCGGAGAGAGAAAACTCTTTTGGCAGGAGTGGAAGTTCGGAAGGTTCGGCCCAGTCGGAAGCGGTTTAACTGTTGTTTACTCCCGTTCTCCAAAAAAGGTTAGCTCTATAAAAGAAATAGTTAAGGGGTCAGACGAATTTATCGAATTGGCCAATCTCATCCACGTGTACGGCAAAGAAATGTCTGATGGTAGCATTGTGCCCGCAAAAAACCCTGGCTTTGAATTCGCAGTAGGTATTGAAAGACTAGCTGCTACTCTGCAAGGATGCAACAATTACCAAATAGATACTATTTCACCGCTTACCGAGCTTGTTACTTCCTTCTTTAAGGAAAAGGGTTGTTATCCCGACGGTGCAGTTGTCCGGCTACTGACCGACCATTTAAGGGGTATCTGTGTTTTAACCGATGAGGGTTTAAAGCCCGCCAATAAAAGACAGGGCTATGTTTTCAGGAAACTAATCAGGAGAACATTAGAAAAATTCTGGATAGTTATTGGGCAAATCTGTCCAATTGAGCCGCTGGTAGAACAATTCTGCTGTCAATTTAACCAGTGTAGCGAAGAAAAAATATCACCAACAGAAACAGCAGAACTATTTGCCGAAGAGACCAATGTTTTCTTAACAGGAATTGAGAGAGCGAAAAAAGTCCTAAAGAAAAATCCCGACATATCCCCTGCTGTACTTCTGGATACTTACGGACTTCCCAAAACTCTAATTCCAATTCTTGAACAAGGAGGTGAAAAATGAGCATAACAAGTAAAGAGATACGGAAAAAGTTTCTTGATTATTTTTCAGAGCATAGCCACCTGATATTGGAAAGCGCCTCTTTGGTGCCAATTAACGACCCCACTCTATTGGTCGTCAATTCCGGAATGGCTCCCCTAAAATCCTATTTTACCGGAGAACAACGGCCACCCCAGCAACGCCTCTGCAACATTCAGAAATGCGTGAGAACGAACGACATTGAGAGCGTGGGCGACAGGCACCATCTGACCTTCTTTGAAATGATGGGCAACTGGTCAATCGGAGACTATTTTAAGGAAGAAGCTGTCGATTTTGCCTGGGATCTACTCAAAAACGGTTTTGGTTTCGATTTGTCTCAAATGTACGCCACCGTATTCGGCGGTGATAAAAAATTTCCAGCAGTTCCCCCAGATGAAGAATCAAAGGTAGCTTGGGAGAAATATTTACCAAAGGACAGAATTATTTCTCTTGGCGCCAAATTTAACTTCTGGGGACCTGCCGGAGACACCGGACCCTGCGGTCCTTGTACGGAAATCTTTATAGACCGTGGAAAAAATTACGGTTGCGGCAAAGACAGTTGCGACCCCAGCTGTAATTGCGAACGTTTCCTGGAGATATGGAACGCCGGGGTGTTTATGGAGTACTACCTTGACGAAAATGGGAACTTGAGGGAATTACCCCTAAAAAGCGTCGATGCTGGTGCTGGTCTCGATAGATTTGCAGTAATCCTTCAAGGAGTAGACTCTATCTATGAAACAGACTTACTCTCTCCCATAGTAGAGGTTTTTGCTCCAAAGGATAATCTAGAATCGAAATCAGTCCGCATTATGACCGATCACCTACGCTGCGCCACCTTCATGATTGCTGACGGTATCTATCCGGCTAACACCAAAAGGGAGTACATTGTAAGGCGAATCATAAGAAGAGCGCTTCTCCACGCTCGTCTTGCCGAAAAAGACCCAGAGTCTTTCATTCGGGCCACTAAAGTGGTAGTAGAGCTCTTCTCTCCTTACTATCCTGAACTGATCAGATCTCAGGGTATCGTTGAGATGGCTATCAGGAGAGAAACCGCTACTTTCGGCAAAACGCTAAATCGAGGCCTCAAGGAACTAGAAAAGGTTTTCCCCAAGTCTCAAGAAGTTATTAGCGGGGCCGATGCTTTCAAGCTCTATGAAACCTACGGTTTTCCTCTGGAGCTAACAAAAGAAATCGCTGCAGAAAAAAGCTTGAAGGTTGATGAGGAGGGTTATAAGAATCAACTTGAAAAGCACAAAGAACGCAGTCGACAAGCAAAAGGAGGTGTCCAATAATAAAGACATCTCCTTTTTTATTTTTTGCCAATTATTAGTAATACGTTGCCTCTCCCGACTACATCCTGGTTAAAACATTCTCGAAATTCAGTCGCTAGGATCTTTTGAAAATTCTTTTTATTCTCTAAAAGGTTTTTACTTTGTCTGCTTTGTCCTTCTATTCTTGCGTCTTCTATATTAGGGTAAACAAAATTTGGAAAGCCAATCACCTCAACTTTTTTAAATCCGTTTTTCTGGTAAAGTTTCCTAATTTCATTTGGAGTAAAACAATGAATGAAAGGCATTTCGCTTGTATATCTTGTTTTCCCGCTTTTTATATCCGCTAGTTCATTAACACGATTATTCAATATACTAAAAAAGTAAGAATGATATTTATTTGCCACAATACTTGCATATAAGCCTCCCTTTTTCAGTTTTCTAAAAACCTCCTTTAGGGCACGCTCTGGGTTTTCTGAAAAACTCAAAACATTATAAAAAGAAATGGCTATATTATAATAATCATTGGGGTAATCAGATAAGTCTTCAATGTTACCGAGGTGAATTTCCATTGTATTAGTCAGTCCTTTCTTTCTAATTTTTCTTTCGGCCTCAGTGAGCATTTCTTTTGTTATATCCACCAAATCAAAATGTAATTTGAAGCTCTTTTTTAAAAAATTGTACAAAATCAGCGACCATCGACCGGTTCCTGCGCCAGCATCAAGCACTTTTAATTCCTTTTTCTTTAAAAACGGCTCAATCAGTTTTACCTGAATAATTTTTTCCAATAATTTATCAGATAAGCGCCAATATAGCTGTTCATCAACTAAATCATATTTTGCTGCTTTTTTGCTAAAATATTTAATTACATCTTTATAATGAGAATTTACCATAACTTGTTTAGGGTTTATTGATTTTTACTGCAACTAAAATAAGGAAGGAAAATCTTGAAAAAAAACGAGAAAAGAACTTATCGATTTTCTTAAAAATGAATGCTGGTGTTTCAACCGGCAAAACGCTTCCAACATAATCAAAAGAGGTCTGTTCGATTTTAACACCGCTCTCCTCGGAAGCAATGCGAATTAATCTTTTTAAACTATCAAGATTGTATTTTTTCTCCTCTCCCAATCGATATCCTTTTATCCAAAATGTTAGCGGCCTTAAAAGACCGTGAGAGAGTAATTTTGCTTTAATTATTGCCAATGATTTAAAATTGGGTACCCCAAGCAACATCCATCCTGTTGACTTGGTAACGCGCAGCATTTCCTTCACAATTTCCTTAGCTTGTTCAAAATTATAATGTTCGATTAATCCTATATTCCAGCAAAAATCAAATCGATTATTTTCAAAAAACATATGAAAAACATCTCCCTTAATAAACTCTGCATTCTTAACTCTATAATAATCAGCTAACTTCTTAGCGCATTTCAAAGCATTGTCAGAACTGTCCAACAGAGTAATTTTTTTTACTAAAGATGCTAGTCGCAAAGAAGAATTACCTGACCCACAACCGCATTCTAATATTTCTGAATTATTATTTAACGGAATATTTTGTAAAACGAATTTTCCAATTTGGTTATAACAATCTTTCCACCAATAATATCTAACTTCTTGGAAACTCTCGACAGAATAATTTCTGTTAAATTCTTTTTCCCAATCAAAATCCTTTATTTTTTTATCTTTAAACATGAGTCTATTCTTTTACTCCGTTTTCGCTAAAATAGAAAACGTTTTTCGCAGAATCTAATTTAACCTTTATTCCTAAAGGAATGGTAATCATGGGATCAGTGTGGCCGATATCAACCCCGAAAAGAATAGGAAAATTATAGTCTTTAGTTCTTTTATAGATAATCTTTTTTAATAGGCTTACTTGTTTTGGCGTATAACCAAAAGGCCTGCCAACGATCATTCCTTTTATTTGCTTAAATAAACCTAAAGATTCTAAGTCAGTTAAACAAGAATCAATATTTTCGGGACTTTCTCCTTTAGTAAAATCACTTTCACTCTCAGAAATTTCCCAAAATAAGATGGAGTTTTTAAAATCTGGCCAATATTTTGTCCCCCTTAGGTGCATCATGGAACTAATACACCCTCCCAGAATTACTCCTTCCCCCTTGCCTTTTTTTAACCATTCCCAGCCTTTGTTTTTTTCCATGCGACGGGGCCTCTTCAAGTCTTCTTTTTTAAACCAATCTAAACTTTCATCTGTCCAAGCTAAAGAAGGAACGATCTTACCCAGAGGTTGAACATTCATTATGGTTTTTTCAAGATATTTCTTTGTATAAGGAATTATTTCCGGGTTCTCTGCAAACTGGGTTAGAACTGCTGGACCATAAAAACTTACCAAATTAGCCTGAGTATTTAAAGCAAAGTGTAAAACGGTTATATCTGAATATCCTAAAAATATTTTGGGATTTCTTTTAATTAAATTAAAATCTAAATGTTTCAAAATCTGATTTGAGTGGCTGCCTCCAATAAAAGAAAAAATAGCTTTAATTTTCTTATCACCGAAAAAATCATTAATGTCTTGGGCGCGTTCTTCCGCACTGCCGGCAGTATATTCACTTACTTTTAAAGCGTTCTTACCGAGGACAACCTTAAAGCCCATTTTTTTAATCATTTCCACGCCATTTTTTACTCGATGCGACACTAACCCAGCCAATGGTGCGGAAGGGCTAATAATCCCAATAGTATCTCCTTTTCTTAATAGTTTTGGTTTAATTAATTTAGGCATATCTACGGACGATTTTGATTATCAACCCTTGGGAAAGCTTTTGTCTCCCAAATAAAAGGTAGTTTTAATATACTTTGAATAAATCTCTCAATCCCCATGCCCCAGCCTGAATGGATTTTTGGGTTTCTAGGATCTCTTGATTCGATATACGCTTGATAGTCTTTAAAATTAAGCTTAAAATGTTTTGCCTTCTGACGTGTTTCCTTTCTGGTGTGAACTCTCTCACCGCTACCAATTAATTCTCCATAACCAGGGAAAAGAAAATCGGCATTCATTACCAGGTTTAGATTTTGAGGATCTGAAGCATGATAAAAAGCGACCTCATCCTCAATAAAATGAGTCACAAAGACGGGCTCGCCTATGATTTCAGTCAACAAGATTTCTTCGTAAGCTCCAAAATTTCTGATTGTAACTGTATTATATTTTTTCTTTTGCGTCCCTTCTCGTAATAACCTAAAGGCATCATGGAGAGTTACCTGTTTGAAGTTTTTAAATTTTATAAACTTTTTGAGTTCTTTTATCTCTCCCTGCATCAAGAAAACATTTAGTTCCTTGTTGCAATTCTTAAGTAGATAACCAATTAAGAATTGTAGAAATTTTTGCTGAAATTTCAGGTTTTCCTTAAATCCAATATTGCTTTCGAATTCAATATGGGTAAATTCTGGCAGGTGCCTGAAATCTGCCCTTTCCTTTCTGAAGCTTTTTTCCCAGCAGTATACCTTATCTACTTTTGGATTAGTAATTGCAAATTCTAAATAAAGCTGTGAAGATTGGGTAAGAAAGGTCTTTTCGTTGAAAAATTTAATTTGGAACGGATCAACATCCGAAGAAATAGTACCAGTTAAGGCCCCAGGCGAAGAAATCATCCTAGTGGTAATTGGTAAATCAAATAACAAAACGTTTCTCTTTTCCATAAATTCGTTAACCCCCCTAAATACTGCGTCCCAAATCTTGATTAAGGCCGCCCATTTTTCGTAATTTCCTTTTATTGTTAAATGCCGCTTATTTAAGGCTGTAGGCCGAATCATCCTAACCTCGCCAATAGGCTTAAAGAGCTTATTTCCTTTATAAGCTATTTTTTCGTTCATTATTTGATATGGGCCTAAGTTCATATTTCTTTTTGGCTTGCCCAAAATGTTTTTTTATCTTTAAACCATTTAATTATATTTCTTTGCAAACTGAGAGGTAAAACTTTTTCTTTTTGAAAGTCCTTCTTATCAAAAAAGATGAATTCAATATGGTCTTCCTTACTTTTATCCTTCACTTTTTCAGCGATGACGTCAAAAACAAGATTAATTTCATGATGCTTGTCTTCATCGTCTTTATCTCTATAGATATTTTCCACTATGCCAATAAAGGATACTTTTTTAATCCTGATATCTAATTCCTCTTTCAATTCGCGTATAAGCGCCGACTCAGCTGTCTCTCCGAAATCTAGGTGCCCGCCCGGAAAAAAGTAGTACTTCTTTAATTTATGCCAACAAACTAAAATTTTCCCTCTTTTTCTAATCACTGCTCGCACACAAATTTCAAGTTCGTTTCTATATTGGTTTTCCATCCAATATAATATTTTTTTCGCCTTTGCCATAATAGTATATCTTATCAAAAATTCGCCATTTTAGTGAAGTAAATTAACCTTTTTCAGCCTTTTTTATTATCCCCCGAATAAAAGAATCCTTCTCGGCCGTATATGTGTCACGGTCATCTTTGTATTTTTTCGCTAATTTTTCTTTTAATTCATTGTATTCTTTAACAGTTCTTTTATGTTTCCGAAGATAATCTCTAAAAAGTATGCAATTTTTCCAGAATCTCCCATTTAGTTTCGCTATATGGATATAATGAGTCCTATTCTTTTCACTTCCTTTCGCAAAAAAGTGTCTCCCTTTTATCCCCGCACTATGTTTATATTCATAACCTTGTTGCTTTAAAGATTTAATACATTTCTCTCCATTTTTTAAGTTTTTTACGCCGACAGCTATGTCAATTATAGGTTTGGCTTTAGCTCCAGGAATAGAAGTACTTCCAACGTGTTGAATATCTAAAACATATTTTCCAATCACAGAACGAAGTAGTTTTTCCTCCCCTTTATATAATTTTTCCCAAACTGGATTGTAAGAAAAAAGTCTAACTTTCTTTCTTTTTAAGCCTATAATTTTCTTTCTTTTCATATTTCTATTCTACCAAAAAACCGCCTGATTGGCGATTTTCTGAAATACATTGGCT
>Ga0210049_1000227_pt1 | contig 43066 bp, 48 predicted proteins | sample CryGeyCG2014_300_2_FD_183964 | JGI IMG/M metagenome (GOLD analysis project Ga0210049, IMG submission 183964) | Groundwater microbial communities from aquifer - Crystal Geyser CG06_land_8/20/14_3.00 (SPAdes) (version 2) | ecosystem: Environmental > Aquatic > Deep subsurface > Groundwater | place... | reverse complement strand
TCGCTTCCTTTTGCGTTGCCCAGCTCCGCCCTGTCAGTTACACCCGACATAGTAAATTAACGCATTGTAATTATAAGACAACTGTTAATTTACCCCGTTAGAGAACGAAGTTCTCTAACGGGGTTTACTTCCAAAAACCGCCGATGCAACACGTGAAAAATAATATACATCTAAAGACATATATATGTCAAACCTTTACGTATGAATTTTCTAAAAAACAAGGATGTTACAACCGGTTACCGCTTTCATGGACAAAGAGCCCGACATCTCTATTCGCGAATTATTGTGGAGCTTAAAATTTTGGTTAAAGACCTTAACCTCTGGCAAAACTTTTTTTGACCGCAGTTACCGCATCAAGGGTAAGGCTAAGAATAGCAGGAATCAAAAATATGGTAAAAATCGTTGAAACCAGAAGCCCTCCCACTACCACGCTCCCGAGTCCCCGGTAAAACTCGGACCCGGCCCCGGGCAACAGAACCAGGGGGAGCATCCCAAAAACTGTTGTGATACTGCTCATGTATATAGGTCTGATACGCACCCGCACCGATTCTGTGATTGCATCGCGCGGCGGCATGTTATTTTCCCGCACGTTATTTATGGCTTGATAAACAATGAGGATGGCATTGTTAACAACAATACCCACCAGAATCACAAACCCCAGCATGGTAATAATGTCGAGCGGCTGATAGACAATAAAACTATTGAGCAAAAACAGGCCGACAAAACCGCCGGCCGCGGCCAAAGGCACGCTGAATAAAATGATAAAGGGATAGAAAAAATTTTCAAAAAGGGCCGACATCAATAGATAGCTGATAACAATGGCCAGTATAAAATTCCACCCCAGGGCCTTTCTGGTGCGTGTTAAATCATCCGCAGTGCCGCCGAGATCAATACTGTAAAGGCTGCCCAGTGCGTTACCGGCCTTGATGGGAGCAATCACTTTTTCCGTAACAAGGTCCATAGCTGTCTCCAAAGGAAATTCACGCGGAGGGATAACCTGGATCGTGATAACCCGTTGTGAATCCAGGTGGTTTAGCTGTGTCGGCCCTTCTTCAAGATTAATATCAGCCAGAGACCCTAAGGTCACCTTCTCTCCGGAAGGAGCAATTACCGGAAACCCGGACAAATCCTGAGTACGCCTCAGCAGATCGTCTTTGCCCTTAACTATAAGGTCGATTTCTTCACCATACAGGCGGTAATCACTGGCCTTAGCCCCATCTACAAGCGCGTCCACGGTTAAACCCAGGTCAGAGGTTGTCATGCCGAGCCGGGTTAAGCGATCCCGGTTCGGTACGAGTCTCACCTCTGGGTTTCCGAGGTCCAGGTTCGGAATCGGTCGTATTTGGGCTCCCGGCAAAACCTGGGCCACTCCACCAAATATCTGCCGGCCAAGATCTATCAAGTGGGTAATATCAGGGCCTTTAATATCAATCTCAATCGACCGGCCCTTGCCAAAGCCTCTGGCAAACAGACTGGGCTGCTGAACAATCGCTATAATGCCTGGAATCTTTTGCAAAATACCATAGGTATAAGGAAGCAGTTCCACCAATCTGTAGTTGACCAAGTTCTTTTGGTGTAGTAAATGTAAAGGCGACCCTATTCTTAACGACAGAGGGGGTTAAAAATGGTCCCAGGCTTATCAAAATAGTCAACGTTATTAGGTGATGCCTATCTTCCCTTCACTCAGCATGAGCAGCACAAAATACATAGGAACTATTGCTACGGATGAACCTCTCGATTGGGTAGCAAGAAAGGCGATAACCTTTATCTCCCTGCTTCTACGAAGTTTGGGATTCTGGGGTCGATATTACTTTCCCCAATATTTCTCCAATCTCCGGGTGTTTCAATCTACCGTGTCTAATAAAGCATATCCATCAGGACATCTCTCTACATACTCGGTTATTCTTCACAATAAGAACATCCCTCTTTTCCCACGTAACCTTGGTGAAGTTATGAATGGAGTTGTTCCTGCCCCTCTAAGACTGGCAACATTATCACTATAGCTGATAAAAACCAGAAAGGCTCCATAATACGAACAATGATAAAGGTATTAGCTCCAATTGCATGTGTTAACAGGGCTATTAAGCCAGCTATAAACCCTAAACTCAATCCTTTGTAAAATCTATCGGTAGTGCTCCTATATGTCTTTAGGGCCGTACTAAGCAGTGAGTAGATTAACCAGAAAAAAGCCACTATGCCCAGAAGACCAGTCTCGGCCAATATCAGGGGATACTGGGCATCCAAAAACCTATAGCCTGTGACTCCATAACCTAGTAATGGATGTTTTATCCAATCCTTCATGACAACATTTTTCCAACTTTGGAGCCGAGCAGAGGTTGAGGTATCGATAGTAGTCTTACCAACCTTTATTTGCCCTGCCTCTTTTGCTTGAGTGAAGGTATAGGCAATTCTATCCGTGACAACAGAAGGCATTAAAAATGGTCCCAGGCTTACCAAAATAGTCAGAGTTATTGCGAGGCCTATCCTCTTTTCACTCAGTATGAGAAGCACAAAATACATCGGAAGTATTGCCAAGTATGAACCTCTAGATTGGGTACTCAGAAAGGGGATAATTATTAAAAAACCCAGAAACCCAAGAAGAATCTTATTCCTCCTTGACTCTGTGGTAAGAAACAGCCCGGTTACTATTGATAAAATCAAGACCAGGTATCCACCAAGGGTGTTTGGTTCGCCTTCTGCTCCTTCAAAAGGTGCGGTTACCCTTCCCCCTGTAGGAATCTGATAGATCCCAACTATGCTGACAATTGCAGAGGTAAGTAATATTGCTATTACCCAGTATTTTATCTGTTTTCTATCCCTGACATTATTTGTTCCCATAAAATACACAATGAAATACTCGATATATTTAAGGACAAAGAAGAATCCTGTTTTGATTTGGACTCGTCCGAACATAATACCGAATGCAGTTGAAAGAACCATTGCTGCTATATAATAAAATATGGGTTTATTTAAAGGCGTTTTTAAAAAAAGCCCCAATTCTTTGTATATAGCGCTCTTAGCAAACCAACTGAAACCGATTAACACAAGTAAAAAATCATCCAGACGCAGTGTTACCCCTCGTTCTACAGCGGCTTCTCCACCAATTTGCCCAACAATAAACTCAGGTCCTAACAGCATAGAAAAGATAAGAATATAGAGAGCTGCCTCAGCACTTACAAAGCTGATGATAAAAATCGCTATCCCACCCATAACTGTCAGCGCTACAGTGGGCTTAACATGAGCTATGCCAAAACTGAGAAACAAAGCGATTAGAAGAAGCCCGGAAAATAACAGTATGGTTTTGTTGTCAAGCCTCTTTAATAGATTAGGCATTTCGCTCGAATCCTTGAATCCTTGACCCCTTGAATCCTTTTCATCAACCAACTCTTTGGGAGATGAACCATTAATAATAACAATGTCTCTATGATCGGTGGGTTGTACAGTGCTGACAGGAGAGGCATAAACCTTCAACTATTGGTTTTGTTATTGTTTCTTATATTCTTTTTTAAGCTTTTCTATGTCGGAGCCACCAAGCCCCTTTTTGGTCTCTTCAACCTTTCTAACAATCTCTCCCTCAATTTTTTTCGTTATCATCCTGTCCAATAAAGCAGGGACTCTTCCGGTTATGAAAGATATAACCGCTGCCAGCAAAAAACATATCACTGTAATTATAATCAGGAATTTTACCTATTTCTTATTGCTGCTTTTTCTTCTCCTTTTAACCAATTCTGTTTCCCTCCCACAAAATTTGTATAGTATTATTATTTTTCTTTGTCTTTTCCTTGTATGATGGTTTTTATATCTCTTATTACATCTCTTAGTTTCTGCTTTGCTCTTTGATACCAACTCTTCGGCTTTGAAGGAGTTTTTTCCTCCTCTCCATAGGAATAGTAACGGTCATATCTAAAATCTGAAAAATCAGGGCTTATCTCCGCTTTAAGGCCATTCAATATCACTCCTAATACCTTTGCATTAACATTGTCTAGTTGAACTTTGGTCCGTCTTAATGCCCCCCGGCCTACCTTTCCTACTTGATAGACTATAATTACCCCATCCAATTTTGAACCCATAATAATCGAATCTGCAGCGGTAAGGGTGGGGGTTGAATCAAAAAGGACAACTTCGTATTCTTCTCTCACCTGAGAAATGAACTCTTCCATACGTTGTGAACTCAGTAGCTCAGATGGATTTGGAGGTATGGTTCCAGATGTAATTATATTGAGGTTATCAATACCCGGCGTCAACATGATATCTTCCATGCCCATCTTTCCAGTCATAATGTCAGTGACCGTCCTAATTATATCCCGCCATTCATAGTTACCCAGGAGAACATCTGTAAGACCCGGCTCTCTATCTATTCCAAAGGTCCTGGAGACCATTGGCTTTCTTATGTCAGACTCTACTAAAAGGACTCTCTTTCCGGTCTGAGCCATAGTCATAGCCAGGTTAACCACGGTAGTAGTTTTCCCTTCCATAGGCGATGAACTTGTAAACAATAGGGTTTTAGCCTCATTTTTCAGACTTATAAACTGTATATTAGTCCTCAAAGTCCTGTAACTTTCGGCCAACGTAGATTTAGGAGCGTAGTGGGTAACTAGACGTGCATTCCTCCTAAGGATGTCCTCGTCCTTCCTGTCGGGGTATTTTTCCAATAGGATGTCCTTTATTTCTTCAAATCCAACATGGGGTATTATCCCAATCACAGGAACTTTTAAAAAACTCTCCACCTCCTCTATGGCTCCTATAGAGGTATCAAGGGTTTCAAATACAAATGCCATTATTAAACCAATTATTAATCCGATAATAACACCTATAAAGGAGGTTGTATAAACATGGGGCGGATTGATAGGGCTTGCCGGTTCTATAGCCGGCTTTACTATACTTACCTCTTCTACCTTTTCAGCCTCTTTTATCAAAGCCTCCTGATATTTGGATTCTAAAAGAGAAAAGGTCTGGGACTTGACTGTTAAATCATGCTGCAGCCTGGCAAGTATTAATCCTTTTTCCGGAAGGGCACTGAATTTACTGCGAAGTCGACCAAGATCCCCTGCCAGATTGTCCTTACGCCCTTCAAGGGTTTTCTTTTGATCTGAAAGCTCAGCGATCATATTTCGAATTGTCTCGCTAATTTTGGTTTTTATTTCCTTTAGCCTGGGATGCTCTTTAGTAAAGTTAAGCAGGAGGGTATCTCTTTCCAGAGTAAGGTCAACAAGCTGGCTGTTTAAACGGGCAAATATAGGCCCCACTTTGTCAGCATATATGCCTTTTATATCTTTTTCCGGTATTGCCTCTTCCTTCTTAAGGCGTTTCAAGATTGAGTCAATCTCCTCTATTGTCCGCTTTAGGCTTTCATGTGCTGTCTCTATTTGGGTTAATTGATTTAAAGTAATTCCGGTTTCGCTGTCAATCGAGATAAATTTATTTTCTTCTCTATATTCTTTTACTTTTTCCTCTGCCTCTTTCAGGTTTTCCTTCGCCAACCCTAATTGCTGCTCTATAAAAACCCTTCCTTCAATAATACGCTTGTTTCTTTCCTTGGTATTCTGATCTCTGTAGACTTCCGCAACAGTATTAGCCAGTTTTTGAGCTAGTTTAGGGTCCTCCGAGGTTGCCATAATATTAATTATATTTGTGACTCCTTCTTGCTTAGTCTCTACCTGGTCTTTAAGTCTCAAGACAACATTGAGGTGTTTAGTATTCCTGCGAATTTCATCGGAAGTCAGGCTACTATCTAAAAAACCCAGCTTTTTAGCTACTTCCTCTATTACAGGGTAACTTTTTATGATTATTGCCTGCGTCTCTAAATTATCCGCCGAGCTCCATGACAGAGTCTCAACGTACAAGCCGGTGAGGGTTGAACTTCGCTCTATCTTTACGCTCGAAGAAGCCTCATATGAAGGGACAGGAGTTTGAAGAACAGCAAAAAAGGCGCTGAAAACTCCCATGAGGATGGTAGCAAAGATGACAATCATCTTTCTTTTACGTAATATACGCCCGTAATCCCTTAACGTTAAATCATACTGTGCCACTTCTTAACTCCAAAAATAAAATGTTAAGTTTCTCATCATTATCAACGGGTCCCCGTATTTATGCGTAGGCCTCCTCCTGTGGTATAGGCATCCCTGTACCTGGAAGGATAGAAGGTAAAATCCAACATGGGGGTTAACCTGGAAACATAGTAGTTTATATCACCGATTACACTTCGGGGGACATAGACGACATCCCCGCTTTGGAGGGGTATGTTTTGGCTGAAATCACCTTGTCTAAGAAAATCTTTAAGGTTTGCAACGAGCACATTGGTTTTAGCCGGATATCCTCTTATTACCAGTATATTTTTTTCTTTAGCATCATAGGAATATCCTCCAGCGAGCGATATAGCCGTTACCAGATCTATTTCATGTTTGAATGAATATGCCCCCGGGTCCCTTACCTCTCCCAGTACGAAGACCTTGTCCCTGGCTGTTGGAGATTCAGGGATTATCACCAAGTCCCCTACATCCAGTATAATATTTTGACTCATATCTCCCTGAAACATAGTCTTGTAGAGGTTTAAAGTATATGTTTTCCCTCCTCGCATTAATCTTGCTCTCCTTAAATCGGCATTAGATGTAGCCCCCCCGGCTGACACAAGTAGGTCTAAAACAGTTGTCTTGCCTTTTAAAGGATAGTTGCCTGGGCCTGAAACCCCTGTTTGTAGTATGTTTACCTCTCCAAACAATGATGCCTTTTTGCTGTTAAATCCCTTTACTAAAACATCTACCCTCGGATTTTTGACAAAGTTTGTCAGCCCTTCGATAATAGTCTTCTTAACCTGTCTTTCTGTGAGTCCTGATACCTTAACATCATCTAAAAATGAAATAGAGATAGTGCCGTCAGAACGAACAGTCATTGTGTGTTTCTTCTCTTCGGTTCCTTCCCACAAAGAGATATCCAGCACATCTCCAGGTCCTATGATATACTCCGGCATCTCAAATTCTTCAGTAAAGACACTGTTTTTAGTAACCTTGCTCATCCGGAGAAGTTCTCTTTCTTTCTCCATCGCATCTTTTTCTGCCTCGATTGATTTTGTTTCTATCGTGTTCACTGGTTTATTTAGGCTATTATCCTGTAGCCTAAAGTCTGTAGCCTTCTTTGTGGGAGCAGCACACCCCCAATATATCAACAGACATGGCAGGAATATCAGAAAGATGGTTTTCTTAAGAACACGCCTCTCCCTATTTTTTAACCTTTTAATAGAAAACATCCTTAATAAACCTCCGTTTAGAAGAACAACGAAAATCACTGATTAGCTTTTTTCTTTTTAGGCTTTAGCTGCTGCAAGTCATTTTTGATTAGCCATTCCTCAATCAAGTTGATAACCACACCTTTCATGGTCTGGTTTTTTTCCGTTGCTTTCAATTTAAGGGCGTATTTGAGTTTATCAGGTACATCTATAATTAGTTTAGCCATACAAAACCTCTCCAAGATTTAATAATAGGAAATAATAAATAGTTCACACTGAAAAATGAAAAATTTCCTTTGGAGCGAACATGGGCAGGATTTTTGGGGCACCCATCTTGACGAAGCGAAAGATAAGCATTTTCAGGTGTTTGAGCCCGAAGGGCGAGTTTCTGAAAATGTCTGAAGCAAGTCCTAGATGGGTCAAAAATACTGAACCAGAGAGCGGAAAAGGGAATTTTTCAGGACGAACTAAATATTCCTTTTTACGTGTTTATAATACATTTTTACGTAAGTCAAGCTTTTTTTCTAAATTTTCTATTTATTAAAGAACAAACCGTATTTTCTTGATTTTATATCCTCTATTTACTATCATTGATTCAGACATTAGACCATAGCCTTTGGACATTAGACTGAGGGGGAAGGAAATAGCCAGAGATTACACTGGGCAAAAGCTCAAGAAGGTTTGAGAAGAATGTATGCCGTTGAAACCATAAATCTAACCAAGATATTTAGATCAGCAAGGAATATATTCAGTCTAAGGTCACCACGGGTTAGAACCATAACTGCAATATATCAACTGAATTTAAAGGTAAGAAAAGGTGAGGTGTTTGCCATCTTAGGTCCTAATGGTGCAGGCAAAACCACCCTTATAAAGATTATCTGCTCTCTAATTACTCCTACCAGTGGTACTGCCTTGATAAATGGTTACGATGTGGTAAAAAATGAAGACAAGATTAAATCCCTTGTAGGCCTGGTTATCGGTGAAGAGAGAAGTTTTTATTGGCGACTTACAGGAAGGGAAAATCTGGAGTTTTTCGGAGTGCTCCACAACCTGAGTTTGCACGAGGTACGAAGAAGATCTGAGGCTATTATGGGACTGCTGGAGATAGAAGATCCTGATAAGAGATTCTACGAATATTCCACCGGCAATAAACAAAAACTCGCCCTGGGTAGGTGTCTTCTCTCAAATTCAGATGTTATATTTATGGATGAGCCTACGAAAAGCCTTGATCCTGGGGTGGCATCAAAGTTTAGAAAATTTATTAAAGAAGTGCTGGTGGAGAAAGAAAACAAGACGGCTATTTTCTCTACCCATTCAATTCAAGAAGCGGAAGAGTTGGGAGATAGGATCGCTATTATGGATAAAGGATTGATAAAGGCATGCGGGAATATAAATGATTTAAAAGCCGATGGAGGGTCACTTTTCGATATCTACAGTCGAGTTACATCAGGAGACTTTTAAAAATATTTATGTTTTGAAAAAGTATCCCTGAGAGCGAATTCATAGATTTTTTGGGGAATCCACCTTAGCGAGCGTAATGTAGAAAATTCACATGTTTGAGCCCGAAGGGCGAGTTTGTGAATTTTCAATGGAGCGAGCTTAGATGGGTCAAAAAATGTATGCTGAAGCGAAAAGGGATGCTTTTTCAAAGCTCTTACATAAAAGAGGGAGATTAAAGTTGATATTTGAGAAGCTATGGGTCTTTTTGAAAAGAGACTTTCTGACCGCCTCCAGTTATAAGTTTGGCTTTTTCCTGGATGCAGTCGGCATAATAGGCGCCATGCTCACCTTCTTCTTTATAGGGGAGTTGTTTAAAAACACTCATATCCCCTTGCTTGACCAATACGGCGGTGATTATTTCTCTTTTGTTATTATTGGGGTTGCCTTCTCAAGCTATCTTGGTTCAGCCCTGAGTAATTTTGGCGGAGTGATTGGCGTCGAACAGGGAATGGGCACTATGGAAGCATTAATCATGACACCCACCAGGATTTCTACCATACTGATAGGGGGTTCAATATGGAACCTCATCTTTACCTCTCTTAGGGTGGCATTTTATCTTCTGGTGGGAGTATTCCTTTTTCATATGAAAATAAAAATTATTAATCTTACAGCCATTGCAGCTATTCTAATACTATCTCTAGCTCCTTTTATTTCACTGGGGATCATGTCGGCAAGCCTCATACTTGCCTTTAAAAGAGGCGATCCTGTTAGTTTTCTCTTCGACGGGGCATCAAAATTTCTGGCAGGGGCATTTTTCCCTGTCGCAATTTTGCCTCTGTGGATTAAAAAGCTTTCAGCTTTTATTCCCCTTACCTATTCTCTAAGGGCATTGCGAGATGTCCTCCTGGCACAGGGAACCCTTAGAGATGTATGGTGTGATCTGTCAATACTCTTGCTTTTTTCAATAATCCTATTTCCAATTTCCCTCAAATGTTTCAAATTGGCACTGAGGGTGGCAAAGCAACAGGGAAGCTTCTGTCAGTTTTAAATTTTTTGTAGTTTATTCCTCAAGTTCTTAATTAGTTCGTCCTGAAAAATTCCCTTTTCCGCTCTCTGGCTCAGTATTTTTGACCCATCTAGGACTTGCTTCAGACATTTTCAGAAACTCGCCCTTCGGGCTCAAACACCTGAAAATGCTTATCTTTCGCTTCGTCAAGATGGGTACCCCAAAAATCCTGCCCATGTTCGCTCCAAAGGAAATTTTTCATTTTTCAGTGTGAACTAATTAAGATAAAACAAATCTTGAAAAAATGCAGAAACACCTCATTTATCCGACGAAGATAATCCTTATAGCTTGTCCTTGATTGGGGGATATACCTCCTCTGGGCTATTATGTGACGGGGAGGGAAAAATGTCCTCCCGACAAATCTCACCTTCCTGAATAATCCCCTGTTCATGGATAGATGAACCAGATAGCTCAAGCCTGAAGGTCGGTCATTATTTGATATGGCATTTATGAATATCCTTTCACCCAGGCTGAAATGTTTTGGTCTTAGCCTTAATAAAACACCTTCAGGTATCTTTGCTGTCAAAAATTTAGAGGTAAAGTAGAGGCTTATATAAACCATTCTATCCAGTTTGAATTTAAGGCTATATTTAATAAGCCTTTCCCAGTCCAATCTATCCTTATAAGAATTGATTGCCTCATTTATATCACATAAAAGGCTGAGTTTACTTAAAGAATGGGTAACCCTCAGGGCGTGTTCTGATAGGTGAATGATAAGGTGGTGAGGTGCCATAATCAGTGTTTCTACATTGGCGATATTAACCTTTTCTGCATCCTGCCAGATATCCTCCATTTCGATATTATGGATGTAGGAATAATTTGGAATACTAGAATTGACAAAATGCCAATGGATATGAAACGAAGGGGAGTTGGCAGAGGTGTTTCTATAATCAAGGGTAGTTAGGTATGTTGATGAGAGATCAATATCATCAACGGATCGATCAGATGGAAAGTACCCAATGCCCTTTAATTGTTCATCAATGCTAAAGAGGTCTTCTTTCTTTACCAGCAGGTCCACATCAGACATCGGCCTCAATGCCAAATTGTTATATGCCGTTTCAGCTAATGCCGCCCCTTTGAGGACTATTACCCGAAGCCCTGCTTCATTAAATACATTAAGTATGTTTTCTGTCTCATTAAAAATTAAGGTGTTTTTGGTAGCACTTAGATAATAATCTTTCCTTAATTCATCTGTCACGTATTTGGGGATACCGTCTCTGTTTGGTACAATCTCTGGGAGCCTTATAGAAACCAAAGGCGAGATCCCCTCTTCTCTCGCCTTTTTTAGCAAATAATCCCAATCAATTTTATCTCTTTGTATTTTAATTAACCAATCTCTATCCTTACCGCCAATTTCTGTCTGACAGCAAAGGAGCAACAACTTATCTTCCCTTAGCCAGCTCATGACAGTTTATTCTTTTCCTTTGTTTCCATTTCCAATTACTTTCTCTCCTTAACCTCGACAAATTTTTTTACCTCCCTGACATATTTCCGGAAGTTAGTAACCGTTGGTTCAATCCTGTCGAAGACCAGTTTATCCTTGATTTCCTCGTATTCGTGAACAATTCTATTCCTTAACCCTGCCCAAGGGGCTAATTTTCTGGCCAAAGTTTTGGAGATAAGCCTAATCTCGCCTGCCTTAATAAAGGTATCGTAATAGTCCTTTGGTGCGGGTTGGCCTAAGCCAATAACGATGTTGCTATTGATGTCAGAGGCTACTTCTACGATGAGCTGAATCAGCCTCTCACAAGAACGCTTAATGCTTGGGGTTGACTTGTATTCACTGAATGGGCCAGCTGGTTTTACCTCCTCAAGTTCTCTTAAGAAATCGACTAACTTGCTCAATTTGGATTTAATGACGTCAAGTTTAATCAAATCACTTTACCTCGTTAAGATAGCCTTCAATGTAATCCATATTGAGGTTATTAAACTTCTTGTTGTCATTCCAGCTTTGAATGGCGCGCCAGCGAAATCTATCGAACGAACCTTCCTCAACCTCGCAGAGAAGTTTCGCTTCTTGGGCTACTTCATATTGCAGGAGTGGATGAGCAAAGTTCAGGATGACTAAATCAAGGTTATCAGTTTCCAACAATTGAGAGAATCTACATATCAATTCCACCTGTTTTGCTTCTTTTCTCCCTCTATGGAAGGCAAGAACACCAATATCATAGTCGTCCTTAAATCCTTTTCTACGGGTTGCCTTAGAGCCAAATAAAACAACGAATGAAAGACCAAAATCTTTGCAAATTTTTAATACTGCTTGCCGATTAATTTCAGTCACTCGATACTCTCCATACAAACCAATACTTCCAATCTCTCAAGATTGATGGCTTCGTAAAATAATGCCTAAGAGCCTACGTCCTTTGTGCTTCACCCTACTCCCTATGGGATAAACCCACCGGCTAAATGGGGAAATCCCTGCAAAGAATAAGCCAATTATCCGATAGAGTTTTGTATCTAGTTTTTCCCCTCGCCCGTTTCTCTCAATCGCCACTACCTTCCCTAATACATTTTGCATATCAACCTTTTCAGGAGAGCCAAAGGAAGCATCCCCCTTAATTACCAAGGTCATCCTACCATTTTTTTTATATTTTTTAATAATGCGATGTACTATTGTATTGTTCTCAGCAGTTGAGTAAAATACCACATCTCCAATTCTGACAGAGGAGTTTTCAACTGGACTTACCGTTATAAAATCTCCGTCCTGAATAAAAGGACGCATACTAAAACCTTTCGCCTGAAAACGGATGGATGTGCCTTTTCCAAGCAGATTCCTGCTTAAATTCAATAAATCGGAGTTGTTCAAAAGGATCGGATTTTTCACCTAAAAGTGTCCATAATTCCAATGATTTACCATATCACCGTATGGAAAATTGATAAGGGGACAGTCTATGGTGGGTTTCAAGTTGCTTCCTCCGGTGGAATTATCTTCTCCAAATCCGCTACAAGTGGGGGCAAATCTTCCTCTACCGTATCCCATACAATGTCAAGATTGACGTCAAAGTATCCGTGAATTAACCGATTGCGTAATCCAATCATCTTTTTCCATGGGATCTGGGAATGTTTCTCCCGAAAATCCGCCGACACGACATTTGCTGCCTCGCCTATTATCTCCAGCAGACGAACCAGAGATAGTGACAGCATCTCATTGGCGTCTAACTCTTTCCTATTGTGATTCTTTGTAAAAAGCAAGGCTTTACTGGCAGCATCGAGGATATGGCGAATGTAGACCATGTCATCACGTTGCATATTGCACCACCGCTGAAGCCAAGACTCTGTCTCTGAAATAACGGCTCAGGTCTTCAGGCGTACGGATATCTACCTTTCGTCCACCCAGTATGACAGACAACTCTTCCTCCATATCAAAGAGACGGAAAAAACTTGGAACATTTCCAGGTTCGAATTCCACCAGTATGTCTATATCGCCACCGGGTCCCAAATCATCCCGGATAACAGAACCGAAAAGGGATAGCTTTTGTATGTGATGTTTCTTACAGAATGACGCGACCTTATCTTGTGGGAGTTCTACTCGAATTTTTTTCCTCATAGTTCTGCCTCCGGCGTAATTGCAGATAACTAAATATCTCTTACAAAATCAATGATTCTTTTATCTGGCAGGAAATTAAGTTCATAACAGGATAACTTGCTTGCCATGCGATCAAGCAGACCCAATGTATAATCCATTCCTTTTTTATCCCACAGGGGAGGAAAAGACCGGGTAAACAGCATTGAAACCGCCTCTGCGCCTTTTCTGGGAACAGCCGAGTTCTTTTCACTGTGACGCAAAAAGAATATCTTGCGGATTGGCAGCCCCCTGGGTGACACTTCATTAAAATCGCCATGCCATGGTGTTCCGTACATCCAGAACTCTCCGTCTTTTTCCCTCAGAATAATTCTATCATCGTTGAGAACTGCCACATGGTTTTCAGACCACAATTTCGCGATCGTTGACTTACCATGGGTTGAATTGCCGGCGAAGAGGTAGCCCTGCCCGCTGTCATCAATCCCACATGCATGAAGCAATACCCCTTTACGAAGGGACAGGAGGATGATCATCAGTATCTGATTTAAAGGGTATCCTAATGGATCGGGAATAAGGCTCTGATCGAACTCATTATTTCCCAAATTATTTCTCAAATAGATGTCACCGGTTTTAAAATCCGGTTCTAAAACTACCAGCTTGTCAGGGAGTGAAGAGGATTCTAAAGAGTCATCCTGCAGGACATATTTCCCTTCGCTTTTGTAAAGGGCCCAATTACTGCCTGAATCAAATGCCCTTTCTTTTATGTTCATCTCAGGAATATAGCCATGATGTACCCGAAGCTTTGCCTGCGCACTATTGTCATCATCGGTATCTTTTATATCGTCTGCATGTTGATTTTCATCGAAGAGAAAGGATATACGGATACCACCGATCTCTGAAGTAATTTTCCTGTATTCCTCTCTATCTACCACAATGCAATAAACCTGCCCTTCTATCTTCCCTGGATGATCCTTCTTCGCCAAATTCACCAGGGTCTGACCCGACATTTGGGTTATATTGCTACGGGTCTGACCCTATGCTTCTTTTTCAAAACTGAGAATCTATTTCTGTTTGGTCTAGGATCCGAGAGTTTTCTTGCACGGGTAGGCGTGGCAATTCTTATTATTTTTACCCTTGTCGTGTGAGCTTGTTTTACACGCAGCCAAAACCGCCTCCTCGATTTCCAGCTTAACCTTGTTTATTCGTGGTTTTTCGTAATATTTACGGTTATTTTTCTTAAGCATCATCTTTTCCCCCTTTCCCGCTCACAATGAGCAGATAACGTTCAAGGCCAAAAGAAGAGCTATAGCATTTGGATGGTAACTTTCTGGCCTGTTGTTAGATAACGTCCCAAGGTTTTGGTTCTTTTTGTGAAATATCTCTTGCAGCATGGATAACGGTAAGCACTAAAATATGCTGAGGATCTGCACGATACATAATACGATAGTTCTGGAATAACAGCTCTCGTACGTTTTCTTTTTCTGCTTCTGGCACTCTTCTGCCCATTTCAGGGAAATACTCCAGCCTTTCGACTGCTGCTATAATCCTTCCGATAAATCTTGAAGCATAATATTCCGAGTCTCTTCTAATATAATTTCGAATACCCTCTAAATCAGAAATGGCCGGCTCCGTCCATTCGATTTTCATAATAAGGAAAACTTCTTTTTGACTTCCTCATGAGGGACTACCCGCCCTTCTTGGACAGCTTCCAAAGCAACTTCTAATTTCTTTCTAACATAGAACTCGTACATTATGTCGTCCCAAGTCGCTTGATCAGGCAATTTGTCAATTAGCTTAATAGCCTCTTCTTTTGCAATATTCATTATCTTTTCATCTCCTTCGTTTTGGGATGTCGTGCAACATTGATGGACTCATAAAAAGTCCAAGTTTGCCTAGTAGTTATAGACTCCAGCTTTCATGGGAGTAGCGTATTTTGACTTTTCACAAGACTGTCACTGTTGCTGCCATAAAAATACTTCCTGTTTCTTTATGCTGAATGCCTCTGCCCGCAGATGAGCTATCTGGCAAAGATATTCTACGGGTTCTTCTAGATTAGCATTCTCCAGCCATGCCCAGCCCGGGCATTGACCGCATAAAGATATCAATTCACACTTGGAGCACGGATAGTCCCCCTCAGGTTTTAGGTTTAAAAATTCAGGAATGGATTGCTGCCAGCCCTCTTCAAAGGAACCTCTACGTAAGTCATAATTCTGAAACCGAACCATTTCGCAGGCGCTCATTTTCCCGTATGGATCTATATGGAATGTGGAAACGCCTGCACCACAGATATAAAGATTGTCAGATTCAGAAGGACCCACAAACTTTTCACAGAACTCCCGCCATTCCTTAACCCTTTTCCCGTCAGCCAGATCCAGCTCTACCACCTCTTCAGGGGATAACCTGAAATCGCAGGGCGTTTCAGAGCCATCCAGTCTTGGGTTGAGCGCAGGGTCAAAACGGAATTTTACTCCCAATTCCTCAGCATATCCTTTTATCTGCCAGAGCTCATCTTTGTTCAAGGTCATCGCCATGGTTTTCAACCCTAAAGGAATCTTCCGCTCTAAAAGCAGGTTAATGCCCCTTTTACAGCGATTGAATGAGCCAGGGATTCTCGTTATACCTTCATACGTTTCGCCTGTCACACCGTACATAGTGATCTCAACCTTATGCGGAGGCCATTGTACCAGATAATCTGCAATTTCTGGAGTAATGAGTGTTCCATTCGTAAACAGGGTGATAATAAACCCCTTCTTCTTAGCATAACTGTATATCTCCAGAAAGTCTTTCCGCAGCAGAGGCTCTCCTCCGGTAATCAGTAACCACAGGCATCCTGCCTCAGCAATCTGGTCAAAGATATAAAACACCTCTCTGGTTTTCAGCTCCCTTGCTATTGCGTCTTGATCATTCATAGGCAGGTTGCAATAGCAATGAGCACAACGCAGGTTACAGCGAAAGGTAAGCTCAAACGACCCAGAAACTGGGATTCTTTTCTCTACGGCATTCTTGTGTAACCGTTCTCCAAACTGAGCGTAGCTGATCTCCGGTATATGAGGACATTCCATAATCAACAATCCCTTCTAACTACTCAGGTGTATAGACTGAAGACTGAAGGCAGAAGGGCAACAATCATCATTCATGACACAACAACCTGTCAAGGTATCCAAACGATTTGGCTTTGTATGGTCGCACATGTTTTTCCCTTCGGTCTATCACCTTCAGCCTTTATGGCTGAATAGTTACAATCCTTTAATCCTTAATCCTATATTATAGCTTTTATCCCCTCCAACTGCTGCAAGTGTTCTTTAATATCCTCCAATCCGCAATCTTCAATAAACTGTTCAAATGTCCCCATCTTTTTTGTCTCTTCAATATTGATGAATATAGCCTCCATGAGATTTTTCTTTGCCTGCTGGACATCCTCGCCGCAGGAAGCAATATCCAATTCAGGACAATATGAAACATACATATTGCCCTCTTTCCATATCTCTTCGGTTAAACGTATTTTCATGGGCTTAACTCCTTCCCAATCTGGTCTCCATAGCCTACCCTTCAATTACAGCCTTTATCTCCTCCAACTGCTGCAAGTGTTCTATGATATCCTTTTCAGCCTCCTCGGGTATTAAAGTCGCTGTACCTTATGGGGTTCAGCGATGAGCTACTGCCTGTTTGCTGGAATAACTTGTTGGATTCGCTTTGATGGCTTCGTAAAAAGTCCATCTGCGGCGTTGCACTGCATCCTTCGTCGTTGCGGCGTACCCCTAAGTACGTCTCACTCCTCAGGATTTGCGCGCCTTGCATCTGGAGCTTTTTACTTTGCCATCCCAATTTTGACTTTTTACGAGTCCATCAGCTTTGATTCTTGACTTTAACGGATACTTTTCCGGATTCTCGAGATTATCAATTTCCAAATCAACATCTAATTCTGGCCAGTATAAATGATAGCCATGAAGCAATTGAACATTTTGTATGGAATTCAATGTTTGATCCTTAAAGTAAGGAAAATCATTATAACTCAGGAAGTATTCCCTTTCTTTTACAAAAAGCCATATACCGAAAGGGGTTATATTTTCAACGCTTACTGAAATACTTTTGCCACGCTTCAATGATTTCATTCTTGTGTTCCTCTACGATTTTATGAATCTCGTTTAATTTCCTTCGATTGAGCCCATGATATACAGATAACGACAGAATAGGTTCCAAGCAAAATTTTGCTTCGCCATCCTCGCTCGTCACATGAATATGTATTCGCTTTTCTTCATATCTCTAACCTTTATTTTCCCATCAATCAGTTCCCAGATGCGTGCAGGGTCTCACCATTTTTCTACTCTTAAATGACCAATCGTATCGAAATGAACGTCTTTTGTGACCAATGTAAGGCCATGTTGCTGAGCAATCGCAGCAATCCAGATATCATTCTCCGGAATCGGTTGGCCTTTTTCTCTCAAAAGAGTTTTGATAGCTCCATATTTTCTGGCTGTCTCGGTGTCACAAACAAATACCGTGAGACCTTTGCATAACCTGCCAAGGCTTTGAAGAAGTCCCCTGAGAGCGAATTCATAGATTTTTTGGGGAACCCACCTTGGCAAGCGTAATGTAGAAAATTCACGTGTTTGAGCCCGAAGGGTGAGTTTGTGAATTTTCAATGGAGCGAGCTTAGATGGGTCAAAAAATGTATGCTGAAGCGAAAAGGGGTACTTTTTCAAAGCTCTCACCGTGTTATTGAGAGCAAATTCATCTATACGGGCAAGATTCTCTTTGGTTTTGATGGATTTGCATGCTCCGAAATAGAGCTCTCCAACAGCAATGCACGGAACAAATACTTCTTCAGCGTTTGCTATTCGGTCGTGAATCTGAGGGTCTTTAGCAAAAAGGGCAATGATTATATTTGTATCGAGCAAATATCTACCATTCACTGGTGTCTACCTTCTCGCAGCCTCCTTCTATTGCTTTGGACATTAACTGCAAATCTTCAGCAGGAATTGCCCCTTCAAATCTTAAAAGGGTTTTTCCTTGGATACCTTTTGGAATTAAAGCCTTAGCAAAATCAAGGACACGAAGCTGAAGATCATAAGGCAGTTTATCAAGTTGTGCAATAAGACTATTTTTCACTAGTGTTGCTGTCATAAAAACACCTCTTTTTTGTCTCTTCAGTTTAACTCCTTCCCAATCTGGTCTCCATAGCCTATCCTTCAACGATAGCTTTTATCCCTTCTAATTGCCGCAAGTGTTCTATGATATCCTTTTCAGCCTCCTCAGGTGTTACTTCAAACTCTTCAACAATCCTTTCTTTTATCTTTCTAACCTTTACTTTGCCGTCAATTAGTTCCCAGATACGTGCAGCGGTCTCATTTAGTGTATAGATACTTTCCAGATCCCCTACATTTTGCCTGATGGGAACCATGATAAACTCATCGGCTATCTTTCTGTATACAATAGAATCATCCTTCTTATAAATCTTCTCAGTAAAATCCATTTAACGTTAACCCTCTCCCCTTTTTTTGTGGAATCGTCAAACTCTGAACTATGAACATCTTTTACACGGGGAAATCCTCTTCAAATACAGAATCTATTATATACAAAAGAGGATTGTTGTCTTCCAGGTTTATAATCTTCTTTTCCTGAACCCTTTTTCCCTGGGAATCGTATAGTATCTGAACTGTTGGACGCAAGGGGTGATTTTCACTTATTGCAATAACCTCTCCGATCGCGTTGGAGTTTAGCTTAACATAACTACTCAGAGGAAAAACAGATAGATGTGTAAGCAACACCTTCATAATCTTTGGATGGAAGCCCCCCTTTTCTGACTTGATTATCTCTTTGACAGCCTGATATGGAAGAAATCGCTTTCTATGAGGCCTTGAGTGGATAAGGGCATCATAAATATCAACCACACCAATGACCTTTGCGTATTCAGCAATCTTATCCCCCTTCAATCCTTGGGGATACCCCTGCCCTCCTTCCCTTTCGTGATGTTGAAGGGCAATCTCTGCTAACCACATATAGTCTTCTCCAAGAGAGAGCAAAATCTCATATCCGTATCGAGTATGCTTCTTTACAATTTCGGACTCTCCCTCCGTCAATCTCCTGTTCACCTTTAGAATCTCCTTTGGTATTCTGACCATCCCTATATCGTACAAAAGTGCCCCCATTCCCAATTTAATAAGCCGTTCTCTGTCGTATTTCAAACCGACACCTATCTTCATTGCATAAATAACCACATTTACAGGATGAGATAGAAAGAGATCTACTGTCTCCTTTGTATAAATTGACTTTTGATAGAGACTATCAATAGAATCTAAGTTATCGACTATTTGATTTATAATCTTAATCCCCTCATCTATCCTGAGCACCCCTCCATTTGTTGCTATCGATACGGTATCTTCAACAAAACTGTACGCATTTTTATAGAGCCAATCAAGGTTTTTTGCATCACCCATTTCTTCTAATGCAACTTCAACATGCGCTTTCTCTATCTCCTTTGGAAATTGAGCATTTATACTATCATCTCTATCTGTGTCTTGTGGGGTAATAAAGTCCTTACTAGATTTTTTAAACAAGGATAGATCCTTAAAGCTGATTGTCTCCCTGGAGGAGTCGTCTTTTTCCTTCTCCTTCTCAGGAATCTTTCCCTGTTTGATGATATCCGTTAATCTTGGCATGGTCTTTCCTTATTGGGCATCAGCAATTACCTTTTGTACCAGCTTTGAATCAATTACCTGTGCCTTAGAACCAAATCCTACTAATAGACTTAAATCACATAAGGTATTTATTATCCTTGGAACCCCTTTTGTATGCTCATATATCTTCTCAATCGCCTCTTTTTCAAATATGTTCTTTTGAAGCCCTGCTTTCTTCAAGCGAAAGACTATATAACTCTCCGTATCATCAGGGCTTAAGGGCTTGAGATGATACCTTATAGATATTCTCTGGTCCAATTGCTTGATACTGGCGATCTTCTCTTTCAACTCAGACTGACCTATTAGCACAAGGGTTAACAAGAACCTATCATTGAGTTGAAAGTTCAGGAGGAGTCGGATTTCTTCAAGTGTGTGAATGTCCTCGATTGTCTGGGCCTCATCGATAATGATGGTAGTGTGCTTCCCGTTATTCATATTGTTTAACAGCTCATCATTAAGCACATGTAATAGTTCAACCTTTGAATCGGCTTTTTTATCGATGCCAAGTTGGTAAAGGATCTCTTTTAAAAAGTCGAAAGGACCTAAACTTGGGTTTGCTATGATGCCTATTTCATGTTTGTCATTATTTGCCAACTCATAAATAAAAGACCTGCTGAGCATGGTTTTACCGCATCCAATGCCCCCTGTTAGCATACAGGCTCCCTTACGACTTTCCACTGCGTACATCAATCGCATCAAGGCCTCTTCATGCCCCGCTGATCTGAAGAAAAATGTAGGATCAGGCAAATTTTCAAAGGGAAGCTCTTTTAATCCCCAGTATTCCTTATACACTATAGATTTCCCTCACCCCACCTATATTCTCAACCCCCTAATACCCAGATTAGGAAAAGCCTAAAGCCCTATTTTATCAATTACTTGACTCAATAGTATGTCGTATTTAATCCGTTGTCAAGGACAAATATCTTCTATCCGTTAAACACCATTACTGAGCAAATTTAAAGGTAAGGAGTCAGAATAGATTACTCTTTCTCAGCCTTTTCCTTTAATTCATTCAATTTATTCAACGCCTCCAGAGGGGTCAGTGTAGAGATGTCCAGTCTTTTCAATTCTTCTCGCAGATAATCTGCACTTTGATTCAACAGACTCAGTTGATAATTCTCTAGTTTGTGCCTATAGCGTTTTGAAAGGGCAATTTTGGGAATTCCAACCTCGTTTAATTCTCCCCTCTCAAGATTCATAAGAATTTCTTTGGCGCGATCAATAACTTCCCTTGGAAGTCCAGCCAGTCTTGCTACCTGAATACCATAGCTCCGGCTGGTTCCCCCCTCTACAAGCTTTCTTAGAAAGATAATCCTGTCATTCCACTCCTTAACAGCGATATTATAGTTCCTTACCCTTTCCTTTGTTAAAGCCAGCTCCGTAAGTTCATGGTAGTGGGTAGCGAACAGCGTCTTTGTTCGAAGATTTGGTTGGTCATGTATGTACTCAGCCACTGCCCACGCAATACTTAGGCCATCAAACGTACTGGTACCCCTTCCGATCTCATCCAAGATTATCAAACTCTTATTTGATGCATTGCGCAGTATATTCGCAGTCTCGTTCATCTCTACCATAAATGTACTTTCACCTTTAGCCAGATTGTCTAATGCCCCTACACGGGTAAATATCCTATCAACTAGACCAATAATGGCTTCTTTTGCAGGAATAAAACTTCCTATATGTGCCATCAGAACAATAAGAGCCACCTGCCTCATTATGGTGGACTTCCCAGCCATATTGGGACCGGTAATTATTATCAATTGATTCTCTTTACTGTCGAGACTTATATCATTGGGGACAAACCTCTCCCCCAGGTTTATCTGTTCGATAACAGGGTGCCTGCCATCGATGATAATGATTTATTGTAGGTTTAACATAATTGTATCTGTCTGCTACTTCAGCCAGGGCAAGCAATACATCAAGCTCAGCTACCAGAGAAGCTGTATTCTGTATTCGCCTGGTCTCCATAGCGATATGTTCTCTAATTTGATTGAACAATTGGAATTCCAGCTCAACCTGTCTTTCTTCCGCCTCTAATACAGTGGATTCGTACTCCTTTAGGTCTTGAGTTATATACCTCTCTGCATTAACCAGGGTCTGTTTTCTTATATAATCTTTGGGAACCAGGTCTAAATTCGCTCTGGTGACTTCTATATAATAACCGAAGACCTTATTGAACCCAACTTTCAAAGAATTTATTCCGGTTTTTTTCCTCTCTTTAGCCTCTAAACCGGCAATTGAACCCTTTCCACCTTTGCTCATCTTTCTCCACTCATCCAGACTATTGTTATATCCTTCTTTAATTAACCCCCCTTCCCTGATGGTAAACGGTGGGTCATCAGTGATGGACTCCTCTATTAGATTATAGATGTCTGTCAGCTCATCGAGTTGGGAAAAGATTTCCTGAGCTGGATTAGAAGTTAATTTTCCAAGCTGTTCTTTAATATTTGGAAGATAGTTAATAGAGGTCTTTAATTGAATCAGGTCTCTGCCATTGACAGTAACCAAAGAGACTTTGCTATTGATTCTCTCAAGATCACGGATTCCTTTTAGGAGATTCCTTAGATCTGTTCGAAGTATAGTCTCATCTTTTAATTCTGATACTACATCAAGCCTTTCCCTTATTTTATCAATAGTTAATAGAGGGTAATTAAACCAGTTTCTAATTTTTCTCCCCCCCATGGCTGTCATGGTTTCATCCAGTATGCCTATCAGTGAACCCTTTTTAGATTTATCTCGTATTGTACAAAAAAGTTCAAGATTCCTCTTGGTAGGCTCATCCACAATCATATATTCATCAACATGGTAGAAGGACAGGTGGTTGATGTGGCAGAGTTCTGCCTTTTGGGTAGCTTTGATATAATGAATTATACCACCAGCAGCGTTAACAGCCTCTTTCATATCATTAAAATCGAGGGATTCCCTGTTTATCTGCTTTGAGAGCAGCTTAAGGGATTTGTCATAGTCAAAGATATCATCATCCATTTGTGTAAGCACATATTTGTCCATGGATTTAAGAAGGGTCTGAAAGGAATCGTGCTCACTGAGAAATCTGGGGACGAGTATTTCTCTTGGACCAACCCTTAATATCTCTTCGAGCAGTACACGATAATCCGTAATTTCTGTAGCCCTGAATTCTCCTGTAGACATATCCAAAAAGGCTATGCCCCAACTCTCTTTGTTAAATGAGATACTCATTAAAAAATTGTTCTCAGTAGATTCCAGGGTATCTGTATCTACTACCAATCCTGGGGTGATAATTCTGGTAACTTCCCTCTTAACAATACCAACAGCCTTTTTGGGATCTTCCACCTGTTCACAGATGGCCACTTTGTATCCCTTATCAATCAATTTTGAGATATAGGGTGAGACTGAATGATACGGAATACCACATAAAGGGACACTATTCTCCTTGTTTTTATCTCTTGAGGTAAGGGTAATGTCCAAAATTCCCGATGCTATCTCAGCATCTTCAAAGAACATTTCATAGAAATCACCCATTCGAAAAAAGAGTATGGCATCTTTATGCGATTCCTTTATCTCTAAATACTGTTTAATCATCGGTGTAAGATTCGACATGGGCGCTCGCTAATCCTACAGCCTATAGCCTACAGCCTGTTAGCCTGTAGTTTTTCAGGCTGGACTAATTAGTTAAAGAGAATTATGGGGCTTTAGCCCTAACACATTGTATATACTTATATTTCTCCCAATTCCTTTCATGCTCACAGCATCCAGTTTCTCTGCTTCTATTTCATGGCGAACATCCTGGAAGGTATCCTCTGCGATTAAGATTTGTCCCCCCTTGGCAATCTTTTCTAATCTGGCTGCAATGTTAACCGCCGATCCTATAACAGTGTATTCCTTCTTTCTGGTAGATCCAAAGATCCCTACCACTACCTCACCTGTATTGATGCCTATACCTATGGGTATTGACACCGGATCAGAAGACCCTAATTTTACACTTACCTGGGCTGCTCTTTTTTGCATATCTATGGCTGTCAGGACTGCACGAAGAGGGTCGTCATTGTAGGAAATAGGTGCCCCGTAAATAACCATTATACTATCCCCCATGTGTTTATCAAGGGTTCCGTTATGCTTAAACACAATATCACTCAATGGTGTGAAATAATAACGGCTTAAAAATGCTGCCAATTCTTCTGGGTCTACCCCTTCTGAGATTGAAGAAAAACCTCTTATATCTGCAAACAAGATGGTTGCCTTTTGTTTTCTGGGTCTAATCGTACTTGGGTCTTTCTGTAACTCCTGCAGTATCTGGTCGGATACAAATTGTTTCAAGTGTTTCTTCAGGAAATACTCTCTTACCTTGGCCCTTATCTCAATGTTATCAAAGGGCTTTGTCAAAAATCCATCAATACCTTCATTGGTAGCCTGAATAGCACTTTCCATTGTGCCATATCCTGTTAAAACAATGCGGGTTATCTCCGGATTAATACTGCCAATAGCCGACAAAGTCTCAATACCATCCAGCCCGGGCATTTTAAGGTCTGATATAATGATGCCAATCTTATCTATGTTTTCATCCACTATCTTTATAGCTTCATTTCCATCTTTCGCCAGAAAAATAGAATAACCCTCGTGTTGAAAGGCCTTATTGAGAGACCTTCTAACGCCCTCTTCATCATCAACTATTAGTAACCCATTCATGATATTACTCCTCCTAGAAAAAGCTCCTATTTTGTTAATTCGTAATTATTCAAGTAGGCACAAAGGCACAGAGCACCAAAGGCACAAAGTAGGGAAAAACAACGAAACGACCCTGTTCCGCTCTGCTTTGTGCCTATGTGCCTTTGCCACTTTCTGCCTGAATAGTTACAATTATTCAACAGGCAACTCAACCCGAAAGGTAGTCCCCTTACCTGGCGTGCTAAAAACGAAAATGTCCCCCTTGTGTCTCTTTACAATCTCGTAAGAGATATATAGACCAAGTCCCGCACCTGTCCCCACCTCTTTTGTAGTAAAGAAGGGTTTAAATATGTCTTTGATTATCAAGGGGGACATCCCTTTACCTGTATCGATACATTCAAAGATTACCCTACTGATCTTTTCATCAAACCCCGTCTTTAAAGTTATCTTACCATTACTCCCTTTAACTTCCTGGATAGAGTTCTTTATAATATTCAAGCATACCTGTCCCAGATTAGCAAAGTTACCTTTAATCTCTGGGATCCCTTCATAGAACTCTTCCTCTATTTCTACCTCATATCTTTTATATTGATTATAAAGGACTCGCAATGCATCCTTAACAACCGTATTTATATTCACTGGCTCTGTATACCCCTGGGTCTGGCGTGATATATCCAGGAGACTGGCGATGATCTCTTTGGCACGCATCAACTCCTTTAATGTAAATCGAAGATCATCTATAATCTCATCTTCATATTCTGCTTTGACATCTATCTTTTCCAAAGATTCTAGAGTAGATTGAATAAGGCTTGATACACTTGAGAGGGGATTATTCAGTTCATGGGCTACCCCGGCTACCAATTGTCCAACAGCCGCCAGACTCTCTGATCGGATAAGCCGTTCTTGTGTTCTCTCCTTCTCCAATAAAGCCCTCTCCAGCTCTTTTGTACGAGCTCGTACTTTCATCTCAAGGTTCTTGTTTAAGTCCTCGATTATCCTGTACGACCTGGCATTTTCTATTGAAATACTGCTTTGATTTGCTAAGGTTTGCAGCAACTCCAGGTCTTCCGAGGTATAGAGATCGCCCGATTTTTTGTAGCCAATGCCTATAAAACCTTTTACAGAATTACTGAAGATCATAGGAACTATTAAACTTGCGTGCAGATAACCCAATTGCCTGAGACACTCTCTTTTGTTAATTATCCACTCATCCCCCTCTTCAATATCATGCTTAAACAGTTCTCTTTTTTGGCTCATCAGCAGGGCAATCAATGGACTTTCCAGCCTTAACTCTATCTCTTTTACATTTTTTTCGCACTCTCCCTTTACACTGTGGACTCGAAAGGCTTTTTCTTCCTCATTCCACAGAACCACTGATACGCTGGTTGCATGCATTGAATTTATAACTGTATCAATAATGCGTTTAACTATCTCATCCATATCAAGGATAGACCTCATAGCCTGACTGACATCTCTTAATGTTTTCTGATAATCGTATTTACCCTTAAAGAAGATTCTGTCTATAACCGTTTGAACCTTTTCTTTTACGGGGATAAAAACAAACAGAATGATGAGGAAAAGGAAGACAGGAAAGAGAAAAGAATCAGAAATTTTGAAGCCCTTAAAAATCATATCAAATGCAACTATTAGAAAGGCGTAAAATGCCATTAAGAAAGCAGTAATTGATGAGTAAACCATGCCCTTTCTTATGAGAAATCCCATATCCAGAAGGTCGTGCTTTAAAACTCCAAAAGCGAGGATTATCATAGGTATGAAACCAAAGTTACCAAAGGGGTAGATCTCTATTCCGCTCATTGGAAGAACGTTTAGCAGTGCCAATATGGCATATATTCCAAACCCTAAAAAGACGTACCTGATCTGATTACGCTTTACAGGGTTTGTTTCTTCTTTTATCTGTCTGTAGGAGAGAAGCAAACAGTACAAAAGCACTAAAGAATTCATGGAAAAAAACAGATAAAAAAGTGGGCCACCTTTTGCAAAAAAGCCGAAGTAATACTTATAACTGCCAATAAGGTAGAGTTGGGATTGGGTGAAAAACATCAATGAAAAACTGAACAGGTAGGCTGCCGGGACCAGCCATCTTTTCCTGTTTATAGAAAAAAAGGCATGAACAAAGTGGAGGTATATGGGAATATTATAGACCAATAACAGGTGGTCATACCTGCTGATTTTAAGGGCTATATCTCCTTTTGTTACAATAGTCATCAGGGCCACATCTATATTCAAAAAGACCCCAATAGTGCACAGACAGGCAAAAAGGAGATTTGCCTTCCTGCCTTTTCCCTTTATAAAGGCTAGCAAAGCCAACCCCAGCGTTGTCAGGAGACCCAAAAAAGGGGGGATTATATAAGGGGAAATCCCTTGATGGATGTTAAAAAGGTTATGCAACATCAAACCCTTTCTTTAAAATACTCCAATGTTATCTTCAGCCCTTCGTCAAGGGATATTTTGGGTTCCCAGTTAAGCAGCTTTTTAGCCTTGCTAATCTCGGGTTGTCTTATTTTAGGATCATCCTCGGGCAGGGTTTTAAAGGTTATTTTGCTTTTACTACCCGTTAATTCCAGTATCTTCTCTGCAAAGTCCAGGATAGTTATCTCACTCGGATTGCCCAGGTTTACAGGGAGGATTTCATCAGACATCAGCAGTCTGTAAATACCCTCAATCAGATCAGAAACGTAGCAGAAGCTTCGGGTCTGCAATCCGTCTCCAAATACAGTAAGCTCCTCCCTACGCAATGCCTGGCATATAAAGGCAGGTAAAGCTCTGCCGTCATCCAGCCTCATTTTAGGGCCATAGGTATTAAATATCCTGGCAATCCTGGTTTCAACACCATGGTATCTGTGATATGCCATGGTTATGGCTTCAGCGAATCTCTTGGCTTCGTCATAAACCCCACGGGGGCCAACAGGGTTAACATTGCCCCAATAATCCTCCGACTGGGGGTGAGCCAGGGGGTCGCCGTAACACTCTGAAGTTGAGGCTAATAAAAAAGTTGCCTTCTTTGCTTTAGCCAGTCCTAAAGCCTTATGAGTCCCCAGAGAACCTACCTTTAAGGTCTGGATTGGCAACTTCAGATAATCTATAGGACTGGCAGGGGAAGCAAAATGTAGAATAAAATCCAGTTCTCCTTCTACATATATATATTCGGTCACATCATGTTTTATAAATTTAAAGTTATCATTACCAAAGAGGTGGGCAATATTGTCCATGTTCCCGGTAATAAGATTGTCCATGCAGATAACAAAGTGACCCTCTGCAATCAAACGATCGCATATATGGGAACCGAGGAATCCAGCTCCTCCGGTAATTAAGGTTCGCTTTACCATACTTACGCACCTCGTCTTTACCTTTTGTCATTCAACTTTACATTAATATTTACCATTTCTTTATCCCTAATTGTGATATCCTTGTCAAGTCCACTATACCCATCTGCCTCAAAAGCAACCCTGTAATTTCCCCCCTTGAGTCCGATTATCGAGTATCTTCCTTGCTCAAATGGAAAAACACGACCTTTAGACCCCTTCCATAAGGTGACTTTCCCTTTAGGAATTATCTTTTCATTATTATCAATTACAGAGCCATAAATAGTCCCAAGCTGTTGAGCTGCCCTTTGCCTGCCCAGGATTGCCTTTCCAGGAGATGGAAGCTGATCTACCGGCAAAGTAGTATTCTCCTCTCTAAATATCGTATAAGTCGTCGCATTTTCTACATCCATCTCTCCACCTTTATAGTAACGAGGGGTATGTTCAACTCCGTCAATGTACCTCAGGATATGGAAGGGATCAACAAAGTCCTTAGAGTGTTCCAGATCAGAAAACGTCCAGCCAATATCCGGGTAGTATACCTCTATCCAGGCATGGAATCCACCTCCGTTAATCCTAATCCCCCAGTATTTCTTTGAAATTCCCCAATCATAACCTGGCGGCAAGTAACCATGTGCATACCTGGCTGGGATCCCGACACTCCTCAACATAGCGATAGAAAGACAGGTAATGCCTACACAGGACCCCCGTTTCGTTGTCATTACTGATCTGGCATCCTGGCGCACACCGGGGCCTGCATCATAAATAACAGTATCGATTAACCAATCAGCAATAGCAGCAAACGCTTCATGTACATACTTAGCCTCTTTAACCAGTTCTCTTGCCTTTTCTGAAATCATCGGATCGTTTGTTTGAATATTTTGCTCGGCGGTTAAAAATTTTTGCATATTGTTGGGGATTTCCTTTAACGGTATTGGAAACATGGCCGATGAGTTCAGGGGGCTAAGGTCAATCTCTACTATTAGCCTCTTACTGAACTCATCCGAGGTTAATACTTCCTGTTTATAGAATTTATTCGAATAATTTGGCAGATATTCCACACCGATAGGGTTTACAATATCGTAGATAACTATGTGTTTCCCCGTGAGCACCTTTGTTTCTGCCTTTAAGGGATGCTGAGGGATAAAAACTGAAATTAATAGGAAAAAAAGGGGGGGGAAGGTCATCCGTTTCAATTAAAATTACCTCCGTTTTAAAAGTTTATCAATCATAGACGATAAGTACTCTTCCATTTTTCAAATAGCTTGTGTATTTATCTGATCCTTGAACAATATTTGCATCCCGATTGTTGATTACCACATCTGTCCTCTTCTGGCCTGTGGCTTGAATCCCCTTGATTACAAAGGGTTTATCTGTAACCCGCTGGTTTTTTTTGGCTGCATCAACATCCTTGGCATACCCGACTACTCCCATCTTTACGGCATCTTTTTGTAACAGATTTTCAGCACTGTATATGAGTTCTCCATTTTGGTCCATAATCTTTGGTATCAGGGCAGGACGTATTTGAAGTTTTCTGGCATCGACTACCAACCCTGAATAGTTAAGCTTACTCAGATCTAAATCTTCTGTAACCTCTTCCTTCCTGTCCTCCTTTTTAGACTCCTTTACTTTTGCCTCTAATACAGGTTCGGGAGGTGGCGGCGGTACAGGCTTTGTTTGTGGAGTTTCAAGAGATGGTGGTTTAGGTGGTTTTTGTATTTTTGCTTCCAACAGTGGTTTGGGAGGCACTGGGGACGTTGGAGGCTTTGCTTGTGGAATTTCAACAGACGGGGGTTTAATAGCAGGGGGGACTTCCTTTCTTGGGATTACCGCAGGCATGAAAGCTTTTTTTTGATCTCCAGTCTCTTCCAACATCAACTTTAATAAGTCCCCTCTCAGATCCATTTCTACAGTAACTTCTACTGCACCGTCACTCATATACCTGGTATTTATAACCCTTGACAATTTTACTACACCGCTTACCTTAGTTACCACAATATCACTGGTCGTCATAAAATTCTGTACTGTTGTCTGTGCATCCACCGTAACCCCTTTAACTGTTTCCAGTAAGTTACGGCGGGCATCTAAAATTGCTGCGCGTTTAGCCATTAATCGGGCCTGAGCCGGATTACTCACAGAGGAAGGAGGGGCACCGCTTCCGGTAGCAGTTATAATGCCTATGCTCCAGTTGATTGTCCCACTGGGGAGTCTCTCTACTAAATCATTGCCATTGGCGGCAAAAAGGAGACAAGGGATAAGGCACAGGAGTACTACAGCAAATAAAGAAAAAGATCTCACATGAAATTTTAAAGCTAGCATCTTTAACCTCCATTAACAAATTAGTTCACACTGAAAAATTCCCTTTTCCGCTCTCTGGTGCAGGTTTTTTGACCCATCTATGACTCGCTTCAGGCATTTTCAGAAACTCACCCTTCGGGCTCAAACAGCTGAAAATGTTTATCTTCCGCTTCGTCAAGATGGGTTCCCCAAAAATCCTGCTCATGATCGCTCCAAAGGAAATTTTTCATTTTTCAGGATGAACAAATTAAATTTCTTCATTTCTGATTTCCTTAAGAGAAATATTGTCCTTCCAGAGGTAAAATAGTCCTAAAAAGGTTACAGGAAAGTATTGGCTTGCATGATAAACCAATGAGAACCCCAGAGCGTCACTTTCCTTTATACCCCAAAAGGCCAGTCCAGTTACACAGAAAAATTGGTACGTACCAATAAAGCCAGGGGAAGAAGGGATCATTACACCAAAGGTTAGGATTACAGTGAGTAGGAAAGGAGCATAAAATGGGAGATTAAAATTAAAAGATATAAAAACCAGTAGCGTTAAAACAGCATATGTTGTCCATATGGAAAAGGAATAAAACAGGATTAATGCTATCTGCTTTTTGCCCTTCAAGACATCGAAACCGGCTATAAAAGACATTAAGATTTCATCAGTTTTATGGGACAGACGTTTAGAAATAGGTGATAGTATATAGTTCAAAAACTTTAGCATATTTTCTTTATATTTCTTTAACAGTACAAGAAAGGCAATGATCAAGACATAGAAGACAAATGCTAAAATCCCTGCCTTTTTTAGCCAAGCAGGGAAAGGGAAGAATACCAGTATCACGGATAAAAATGCTAACAGGGTAAAACCATCCAATATTCTCTCAACAATGATAGTTGCAAAAGATAGACTCTTGCTCAGATTTTCTTTCCTGCCAATAGCATACGCCCTTACAAACTCCCCTATCCTGGCAGGCAATATATTGTTGGCCATAAATCCTATCATCACTGCGGAAAACAGACTGTGATTTTTAACCCTTTTTATCGGCTCCAATAGATAACGCCATCTTATAGCTCTAAGCCACATAGTCAAGAGTAACAAAAGAATCGCCGGAATCAAATAGATATAATTAGCGCTTTGTAATGAAAGCACCAGTTTTCCATAGCTCACATTGCGAAGGGCAAGATACAGAAAAACAAGGCTTGTTAGTATACCCACAAATAATTTTATTTTCATTAATAGACCAGTCTCTCCACAGATTTAAGATTGCACTCATTATTGATGGCTTCGTAAAAAGTCGAAAAAATCCCTCTCCCTCGATGGGAGAGGGTTGGGGTGAGGGTGCAAAAGGCACTAATTCAACTACTTACATCCCCCTCCCCTTCATCCCCTCCCACAAGGGGAGGGAAAATGTGACTTTTTACGAGTTCATCATTATTGAATTCCCTATTTTTCTTTCCAGACATGTCTAGACAGCATAGATTTTTCCTTCCATGCCATGATAAAATGTAACGTATTTATAACAATAATTTCTTTTATGTGTAAAGCCCTTTTTAGAAGAAATTAAAAACCAACCCTTTGCTTATCTTAAGCCTGGCGACAATGACATTGACACTGATAGGCTGCTCACCAAAGATAACGGCTTTCTTCAGTATCTTGATCCGTTCTTTTGTGGAAAAAATGCTTTCCACTCTTGCCTCCTGACAAGTGTTCACGATGTATGAACGATTAGTTCACATTTAATGAACATTTAAGTAGATTGTCAAGCAAAACTCACAAACAAAGCGGATTGCCCTTTACAAAACCTTTTCAATAAACCACAGATCCGATTCCCGATTCCAGCTAAGGGTATATTCTTTATCGTCATCAGCGATCACCTTAAAGAAATCCTTCTCCGGCTCCACCCACCTGCATATGATATCCCTAACTTCAAGCCTCTGATTATCGACAGTAAAGGACAACGGCCTCTCATTCGGTTTGTAACCCGAGTATGCGGTTACTTTAGAACAATGTCTAATCACGATAAAAATTTTGACCCTCAAGAAAAGCTTTTGAGAACAAAACTTAGAAACGGAATGGTGTAATAGGGACGATTCTATTTTGTTTCCTTTTCCGCCTTTTCAAGGGAAATTGACTTTCTTTGTTCCCATTCCATTTCCCTCCTTAAACGTTTACTAAGCTTATATTCTTAATGCCTCAGCATATTCATAGGATATTGGTTGTCCCTTCGTAGTTTCTTGATATCCCTTCTCCTCATGGGAAAAATCACTAATGGCTTTAGCCGAGTATCCCTTGAAATGCTCTTTTACAGTAGCCAATATTTTCAGCTCACTATCGGAAAAAAGCGTCAAAATGGGTGCTTCTATTGCTTTATATTCCTCACCAACAAAGTCCTTGCCCTCATAAAAAACTTCATTAACGTCGATTTCCCTCTCATTGACCAAAGTCGCAAGATAAATGTCATAGTTCATAGGAACAGGGCCATAAGTCAGATGAACATATCGGGCGCCGGTTATGCTGGTCTGGTATTCTTTGAAGTGCTTAAAATCGGCGTAGAAAAGGTGTTTGTTTATGACAGTTTTCAGCAAACCGTCTTTACAAAAGTAAAGTATGCAGTTAATCAGCTTATCCAGATCAAAAGATTTGTAGCCCGAATACACAGATATCTCCTGTTCTGTACCCCATTCTTCCAAGAATCGCTCAATGGGATACTCGTCCTTCGCCAACTTTTTAATGTTTGTCAGTAATTGATTCCTTCGTTGCTTCCTCAAGGCATCTAAATTTTCAGTGACCATCTTGAGCATATTGCGAGGCTCTCTCAAAAGCTTCAGTTGATTATCGTGGGTCTTGTCTTGAAGCGCGCCATTTTCATACCTGCTTAATGTGGCGCCGCCCCATCCAAGAAGACTGCTGAGTTCACCTTGCGTAAGCCCATACTTTCTTCTAATTTCCTTAATCTCCTCGGGTTGCAACATATTGTGCTTTTTCCGATAAATAGCGTAGGCATACACAAATGGATCATGCCCAGTTTTGGTATCCATATACTCTTCACCACATGTATCACATTTAAAAATTTCATACTCTACATTAATCCGCTCACCCCGAACATTCATTGCTTCTTTTTTCTTTATTACCTTTGCCCGTGATTCTTTCTCGCAAATTGGACATATTTCTTTCATTTGGACTCTCCTTTCTTTTTAAATGGATATCTTGCTTCTCTTTCGAAGATGTGAAAGGAAATACATACAGGTTTATTACCGGTTTTTAGCTTTAGCTTAATGAAATGTCTTCACATTCGATCAGCTTCCCGAACTCCCAAACTTCCCCGGGGAAATCTCTGTCTTCTTTGGGACCGGAAATATAATCCGTATAATCCAGTTTAAGAATTTCCTTGCGTATATCAAGCAAAGTTAAACCCAGTTTTGTTATTGTTTCTATGTTTTTCTCCCTTGGTATCAAAAGCAGGCCTTTTTCCGTCACGCATTTTTTGAAGTACCCAAGAAATTTATTTATACCATCCTGATCAACCATTCCAGAACTCCATCAAGCGTAAAACTACATTATATCATATGATATAATTTGTCAATATAAATTGTCATATAGTATTATCTAATGGATCATCATATAAGTAGTGCTTTGACTCATAAATAACTTTACCAAAAATGTCTCCCCTCCCTTGGTGGGAGGGGGTTAAGGGGAGGGGGCAACATAGCGATTCTTCACCCCCACCCTGCCCCTCCCCCATCAAGGGGGAGGGAATATTTATAGTAATTCATAGTAAAGGTATTAAAGGGACATTCCACTAGACAGTTAGCTCGGTCCGACACCGGTTCATTGACGTGAATACCTACAACAATGGGCTTTAGCCCATTGCTCTTTTACTTTTTGCTTAATACAGACAACTGAAGCTGTCTGTTGTGTCTGGACCTGTCTGCGTGCGATCACGCACAGGCAGGTGAGAGAATCGGTTAGGGTAAACTCGAAAGCCACTGATATGCGGGAGCGATAAGTATATGTCGGTCTCCATTTGACATCATACGGTAACCTTTGCTTTCCTCGACAAGTTGAGTTGCGGGTATTTTCAAAACACCCTGGAACTTCTTAAGAGCACTGGACGGCTCTGTATCTGAAAGTTTAGCCTCAATCAAAACAAGTGGCTCACCATCATTTGCGATGAGAAAGTCTACTTCCTGTTGTTCCTTATTCTTAATAAAATGCAGGGAGAATGAACCATAACCCATATCATTCCATGCTGTAATCGCCCTGTACAACTCCAATGCCACCATATTTTCAAACCTGGCCGCTGGTTCTTTTATCCTGGGTGCATCCCATAGATACACCTTACGCTCTTTTTGGATTGCCCGTGCAACTTTCATTGTCCATGGGGGAATACTAAAAATCAGGAAAAATCTTTCAAAAACAGATAACCAGCTCCTGACAGAATTATAGGATACTTTCAAATCACCTGCCAATGAGGGTATTGAGATAGGATTTCCCACCTTAGACGGTAATAAAAGATAGAGTGTTTCCATATCCGCTACAGATTTCACGCCGGTCAGGTCACGAATATCCTCGCGTATTAATTGCTGGGAATAAGTGTTTGACCATCGGCGGTAGGTCGTTGTTTTCCCTGCCAGGTACGGTTCTGGAAATCCACTTAATTCAGCCAGCCCCGACCATATCTCTTTCAGTTCATCAGTACGCTCCATTTCTATTTGCAACGGGTCATCGAGAAAAGAACCAATCTCTTTATTTCTCTTCCCCAACTCGGCAATCGTAAAAGGCCACAGGTGAAACAGAAAGTAGCGCCCGGCCAGCGAATCCCCCCCCCTCTGATAGAGATCCAGCCTTCCACTCCCTGAAACAAGAAACTGGTAATTATCATGAAACAGGTCATAGATGCCTTTGAGATAGTTTTTCCAGTCACTGTATTTATGGATTTCGTCAAGAACAATCAGTGGAGTGGATGAATCCCGGCGCTCTAAGGTTTCGAAAAAATTAGGATTTTGAATGAATTTTGTCCTGTGTCCGGCAATATCCCAATTGAAATAGAGACTATTTGCAAAAGAACCGGAAATGATTTGGGCAAGAGTGGTCTTTCCTGTTTGGCGTGGCCCTACAAGGAATATCATGCTTTTATCAACAGCAAGCTCCTGCCAGATTCTAATATACGGGGCTCTATTTTCCATATTGACCATTATTCACAATAATGAAAAATAGTCAAGACCATTTTGAAATAGACTGAAAAATAGTCGAAGGAACTCCCCTACCCTTTCCTTCGGACAGACACCTGAAGCTGTCTGTTGTGTCTGGACCTGTCTGCGTGCGATCACACACAGGCAGGTGAGAGAATCGGTCATCTGGCTTTTCCTTTCACAATCTGGATTGTCAACCAAAACTTACAAACAAACCGGATTGCCCTTTACAAAATCTTTTCAATAAGCCATAAGTAAATGAGATATTATCTCCACCGACGTATGTGTAAGCTTCATCGAATGTATGGACTGGGTTGAGGTATTTACGATGACCACCATCTGGGTGAGGCAGGTTACACTTTTCTTATACTTTTACATCTATTCATGATAGTGTCGTCCAATGCTTAGGTTGAGAGGCAGGGATGAAGCGCAGTGAAAGGAGCATTCTTCTCAAGCCTGTTGTTCGGCATTTTCACTCTGCCATTTCATGTGCAGTTTTCGGTGATTAACAGCGCAGTCACGAAGATAAAGGTTTATTAAGTTTTGGTAAGGAATACCCGATTCTTCCGACATAGACTTGAAATATGAAACAGTGTCACGGTCAAGCCGCATAGTAACTGGTTGTTTTAAATATTTTATATAAGGGTTTTTGCGTCCCTTCATTTTGGAAAAATCGTAATGGTCTCTCATCTTCTCCACCTCCAGTATTCATTTTCTTCATCGCCATCCGCTCTTCTAGCAGATATGATTCTGATAACTGTGTCACTTTTCCGAAAACAGTGACAGATAACGAGAAGTCTAAGTTTAAAACTTATTCCAAGTAGGATGAAACGGTCTTCATCATCGGAATGGTCAGGATCAAAAAATTGAATTGCATTTTCGTCGTAGAAAACCGTGCGTGCTTCATCGAAAGAAATACCATGTTTTTTTACATTAGCCTTTTCCTTCCGTTTATCCCATTCAAATCGTAACTCAGTCATACGTACATTGTACTTATGATTATGAAAATGTCAAGATTCAAGTTTAAGCCGGATGATTAGTTTCACCTGCTGCAAGTTTGGGGCACCATGCCTTTCTAATCGGTGAGATTTGATGAGAGCGAGGGTCTTTTCAATAAGCCACAGATCCGATTTCCGATTCCAGCTAAGGGTGTATACTCTATCGTCATCAGCGATTACCTTAAAGAAATCCTTCTCCGGTTCCACCCACCTGCATATAATATCCCTGACTTCAAGCTTATTATCATCAACAGTAAAAGATAACGGCATCTCATTTGCTTTATAACCCGAGTATGCGGTCACTTTAGAATAATGCCTGTTCATGATGAAAATTTTGCTCCCCTCCCCTTTTCTTCATACAGACAGCTGAAGCTGTCTGTATGTATTCAAAAGGTTAAGCATCTTCTTTACATTATCGGGATTTAATGTAAATAAAAGGGTATTAAGTTTACATAAATAGGTTTAAATGTAAAACAAGAAGCGGTATTTTACATGTGTCAATCTAAAAATAATGCGAAATAACGACCAAAAATATATGTCTGACTTCGTCCTGTTTTTTCCCATTTTTTCAGGATATTGAGGGACTCGAAATCTCGTATTAATGAACTTGCAGACTGATGGGTTGTGCTAAGCATCTCAGCGACTTCTTTTGGCGTTATAATCGGTCTACTGTAAAGATAATTTAGCAACAGGTTAGCGTTTCTAGCCTTTTTGCCTAAGGATAGAATTGCTTTTTCAACCTCATTACGAATCTCAAGTATTGACTGAAAGGTCTCTTTCCCCTTCTGAGCAGTATCCCGAACTTCAAGCTTCTGATTATCGACAGTAAAGGACAACGGTCTCTCATTCGCTTTATAACCAGAGTATGCAGTTACCTTAGAATAATGTTTAGTCACGATAAAAATTTTGATTCTTAAGAAAAGCTTTTAATACCAATGTCAAGCCTGATTTAAAATCGGACCAGCCACAGTTTTATATCGAAATAGAAAAATAATTTAATTGAGGTAGTCTATTATACTCCCAGGTAATCTCTTAATTTGCGAACCGCCTTTTTATGCTTTGATGGATTCATTTTTTTGATATTCAAGAGCTTCCATTTGACGGCAGGGAGGTTCTCAACCCCTTTAATCCCTATAAGGTTCCATTGTGGCATTCCTTCTTTTACTGAAACAATGAATTGCTTTTCCTGGATGGTCAGTCCTTCAGCTATCATGGTAATGAGTTCTTCTCTTGTCTTTTCAATATCCTCATATGTTACGTCCTTAAGAGTCATCTCTTTAAATTCGGTTTCAAATATATGCCTGATATCAGATGGTCTTGGATTGAGAATCTCTACCATTGGCCGTTCATGGCTAATAAGATAAACAATAAACGCCTTTCGCATATCAGCGTTGAAATTATTCTCTTTGAGAAGAATAAAAATATCAAAAAGATCTCTCGGATGTTGGCGATCCAGGGCAGCGCAGATTTTTCCGGCGTATAGTTCATTTTCCGAAAGCGTTCGACATTCCATAGAAATCTCAAAGATGTCACGGGCCTTCGGGGATATGATTCTTCATTCAGGCGGAAACACGGAACCTCTTATTACCAGGTTCGGCTCGATCTTAACTGTTGCCTCCTTTCGTCGAACAAACAACACATTAAGAAAATCGGTACCCTTGACTTTCTTAGAAATAATCCTCGTACCCGGAATTTTACTTTCGACATTCTCAGATATCCGGACAAGAGTATTGCTTATTTCGTGGAGAGACTTCTCCCTTTCAGCAACGGGAATATATGCAAGGTCGATATCAACAGAGATACGAGGCAGGTCCCTGGCAAAGAAATTAATAGCCGTCCCGCCCTTCAGGGCAAAGGCGGCCTCTCTGTCAATTAACGGCAAAATCTGAAGGAGCAATTCGGCTTGTCTGAAATATACGGAATCAATCATGCAGGCATTTCTTCGTGATTAGCAGGAACGGTTATCTGATACTTCCTATCATAGCGTCCATTTGATATTATTACTCGCTTCCCTTTACCGAGATCGACCTTCGATAAATCCAGATTTGATAACCAGGCATGTTCATGTTTTTCGGCCATATACAGAAACAGCCTTTTCACCTTTACAGATTGGCATTCAGCCAGTAATCCCTGGACAATATCGGGGCGAAGTGCGACCAGATTTCCTACGATCAATTGGGCTTCGGCAAACCCGATATTATTAGGAACCAGATGAAGCATCTCCATGGCCGCTCGTTCTGGTGCTGATATCCTGACGTAAAATTCCTTTTCTTTAAATTCAGTAAATCCCGCTTGGCTGTCCAAGGGAAGAAGGTTGGTACGTGTCATAATAAAACGGACATCGAAACGCTCTTGTTTGAACCAGGAAGGCAAAGTTACTCCTCGAGGGCCGTATAGAAAGACCTTATTCTGTTTTGCAGGCAGGTAATGGGCATATCCTTTCAACTCAAGGGCTGTTTTCCCTCCAGCATGCACAGGGAGTCTGAGTTGTGTCTGAAGTGTATAAAGAGCGCCCAACCAGTTTATCTTATCACCTGAGCGTATGTAGGCACCCCTTCCAAAGGGTTCGAGCCAGCCGCTGTTTTTATACCTTACCAGAAGGTCCCGACTGAAATCTAAATGCCCCAGATAGGAAGTCACGCTGGGAGCGCCGATCGTCCACTGGTCTATCAAACGGTTTATTTTTGTCTTTTTTTCAGTACCCATAGTCGTCAAAATACAACATATTGAAACTTTTGTCAAGTCAAAGTTTAGATATGTTGTATTTTGTTGACCTGTAGTCTTCAAATACGAATATTTTTAAACATAAAATAACTTGACTGACTTCCGCCCCCATGGCTCTGGCATTTTTAGTTAAATAGCCGATGTTTGATGGGCAGATTATCGTTCCCAGTATAGCCTGATAGTGTTAACTATACATTAACTGTTAGTTCACATTTTATTAACATTCAAACGGATTGCCCTTTACAAAATCTTTTCAATAAGCCACAGATCCGATTTTCGATTCCAGCTAAGGGTGTATTCTTTATCGTCATCAGCAATTATCTTAAAGAAATCCTTCTCCGGCTCCGCCCACCTGCATAGAATATCCCTGACTTCAAGCCTCTTATCATCAATAGTAAAAGATAACGGCCTTTCATTCGCTTTATAACCCGAGTATGCGGTCACTTTACAATGATATTCGATCACAATAAAAAATTTGCTCCTTAATAGAATGTTTCCAGATAGTCAGCTCGGTCCGACCCTGGTTCAAAGAACAGACATCAGTCAAACAGAGACCCCTTCATATTCCATGATATCTGGGTTTCTTTGTTTTTCATGGACGCTTAATATAACTCATTTCGTATTCAATACCAATTCGTGAAAGGTCTTCACCCATTCCTTCCAAGTGCGATCAAAATCCGGTAGATCTTTCAGCATTGGCCCTAATCGATTGATCCATGCGTTTTCGTTCCATTCCCTCAGCGTTTCCGAGGTCAGTCCCTTAATATCGGGCTCCATGCCTCGAGCACTGCATTTTCTCTCGAAAAAAGGGTTAAGTTCCCGCCATAAAAAACTCTCTCCTGATTTGCACAGGATATACCAGAGATCATACAAGTCTCTTGGGCGTGGCCACTTCTTCTGCTGCTGAAGTAGTGATCTCAGTTTTTCCGCGACGATTTCTTTTTTGGAGTAGGCGGCAATCTTGAATGCAGAAAGGTCGGAATACCTCGGCTCAACTGAGCGATCAACCACTTTATCGAGGACAGGCTCATCAAAGGTTAAATGCACTTTTACCTGTGGCAACCCCTGCCGTCGCGCTCCGCCGCGATTGTATTCTATGGGAATCTCAATCTGAAAATCGCCCTGCGCATTCAAAGGCTCGCATGTGGACAAGTGAATGCCGGATTCATTTAAAACCCATTGGGTAACCGTATCGAGCAATAGTAGCGATGCCTCAAGCTTATCTCCGTCTGGCCTGCAACTGAAGTCTATGTCCTCAGAGAACCGATAACCCTTATAATAACAATGTCTCAGACATGTCCCGCCTTTGAAAACCCAGCCATCCTCTGCTGCTCCTGAACGCGCCAATCCTGACAGAAGCCATAATATAACATAGTCTTTTTCAATCTGATCAAAGCGCAACCCTTCCTGTCCTGCCACGCGATGGAGTTCAGCTGTCACAATCATGATTGTATCTCTGTGTTTACCAGAATGCCCCACCGACTATTGTATTTCCCGCGCTTCGGCATGGTCGGGTCAAGCGGGGAAAAACCAGGAGCAAGCAGTATCGCTGCACGAAACTCTTCGATGTCTCCAAGCCCCAGCATTTCCATCATGAACCCGAGACGTTTTGCAACAGCAGAGTTGCCGATTTTGGCGGTATAGCCCCTGAGCTTTTTCTCATCCAGCACCTTCCAGGAGGTCTTCAATGCCTTTGCGATCTCATTCGCTCCGCCTACGTATTGCGGGAGGTCCAGTCCGTCGATGATCGTCTTCTCCCTGTCTGTGATACTGAAGGGAATCTCGTTTATCCAGTCCTTGATAACGCCGAAAACCTTGTCCGGTTTGAGCGACACTATCCTGTAATTTACTCCCAGTACATCTCCCGGCTGACGGCGCATTGGATGGTCGGTAGCCACAAAGACGGTGCGTGGAAGCTGTTCCGTCATGCCGTAATGGTTGAGTGCCGACCAGTAAGCAATCACTGCCGGAGAGACCAATTCCATAGCAACGACAAATTCATGCAACTGCGGCGAACGGTCTTCGCCGGAGGAGAGAGGAACAACCGCAAAACGCCCTCGGCGGATGCGCCTTATCCAGCCTTTACTTTGAAGTCGCTCAAGAAACTGAGGCGTAGGATCGTCCTTAGTATGCCCCAATACCTGGCGGGCAAAGGCAAGGGTGAAGGTGGGATGAGTCCCCGCCTTGGCAAGAAATGCGGCCTCCATCTTCCCCAACTGTTTTCTTGTTATATTTCGATCGTCATTCATACTCTCTACAGCCTATCTATGTCACATAGACTATAACATTTTGCTGACATGTCAAGAGATTTCTGGCAAGTGCCTGACCTTGTTGCTCGTAAGCCCGAGACCCCCCGTGTTCCAGCTAAGGGTATATTCTTTATCGTCATCAGCAATTACCTTAAAGAAATCCTTCTCCGGTTCCGCCCACATGGATATGATATCCCGAACTTCAAGCCTCTTATCATCAATGGTAAAAGATAACGGCCTCTCATTTGCTTTATAACCCTCTGAGAAATTCCGGCCGCAACATGTCAGAATCTTTTCTTGATAATAAAGCTTTGAGCTGATTGAGCACTTTATCCTTATCTTTAGGCATGGTGCCCCGAATAGCATAATAATTTGAGGCATGCATGGAGCTAAAAAAACAGTTGGAGAAGGTTGAATGTTCTATAATCGTTTTTAACTCCCACAGAGAATCAAAAGGAGTGATCATTTCGAACTCACCGAGTTTCCATTCTTTATCAAGCCCTGTTTCGGGAACTAATGTTAAGGTCAAAGCTCCGGCATAATCAGGATCCATCTCTGTCAGAATTCTTGATGTTTCCAGCGTGTGCCTTTCACTGCCTTTGACTCCGCCAAGCCCGAGTATAACTGTAACCGACAGGAGAATGCCCGATTCCTTAACTTTTTTTGCGGCATCAACCATCTGATTATGATCGGCGTTTTTTTGTATCTTCTGCAACACCTCGTCGTCGCCGCTTTCCACACCCATGTAAAGGATTCCAAGCTTCTGTTCTTTTAGCGTCTTCAGTTCTTTCAAACTTCGTCTCAGGATGTCACGAGGTGTGGCATAGCTCGCAATGCGTTCAATGGCAGGGAATTTTTGATTGAGATACTGCAACGTCTCAATCAGCTTGGGATATGGATAAACCAGGGCATCTCCATCTTGGAGAAATACTTTCTTACCGTTCCATCTACGGAGAATTAGGTATACGATATCTGGTTGCCCCGCTACCCACATACGCTTATTCGCGTATAACGACATGGCGTCGATTTCCTGTTTGACCTCATCGAGGTTGCGAATGCCGAGCTTTGAAAAGGAGTAAGCACAAAAAGAACATGTATTGTTTGAGCACCCTGATGTTAAGGGTAGAAAGTAACTGGCATGTTCACTTGGGGGTCTTATTATTTCCGGTCTGACAAATGACATAGTTCTTAATCCAGTAAAGTTTAGGTGCCGGCTATTCTTTCCGGGTAGAAAACTTGAAGAATGAGTAAAGAGGACAAGACCCTATCAGACTGGTCACTACGAAAATCAGAGCAAACACCCCCAAAATTAGTGCTACTAAGCCTGAAATTACCCCTGTCAGATACAGGATTAGTACTGCAATTGCCAATACTAACCTTACGACCCGATCAACCATCCCCATATTCTTTTTCATTTTACTCCTCCCTTTAATAGATATCCTCTTGTTGTGTCGATACTTTTAAATTTTGGGGGACCGGCTAAATACTTACAACAATGGGCTTTATCCTATTGCTTCCCTTCGCTTCAGACAGACAGCTGAAGCTGTCTGTTGTACCCAAATGAGAGAATCAGTCATCTGTTTCTTCCTTCCACAATTGTCAATGGGAATGCAATAGTGTACCAAAAATGGGAATGAAAAGTGTACCACCCCGGTAGTAGACATGTGGTAATTTCTCCCTTGAAGGGAGGTGTTACCGATGATTTCCGAGGAGGTATTTATGGA
>Ga0210049_1000224_pt1 | contig 43154 bp, 49 predicted proteins | sample CryGeyCG2014_300_2_FD_183964 | JGI IMG/M metagenome (GOLD analysis project Ga0210049, IMG submission 183964) | Groundwater microbial communities from aquifer - Crystal Geyser CG06_land_8/20/14_3.00 (SPAdes) (version 2) | ecosystem: Environmental > Aquatic > Deep subsurface > Groundwater | place... | reverse complement strand
TGCTGGATGATACCTAACAAAGGCCGAAGCGTCAGGTTATTCATCTGCCAAAAAAATAAAAAACCCCGATAAATCGGGGTCAATAAATGCGTTTTTTTGCCTTAAACACGGTTCAGTGAATAGTTACATACAGAATAAAATGCCACTTGTCAATTGAACAATAAATTTGTATAATTAATTTATGTGCGGACAAATAAGATAGTCCTGTGAATAATATATTTGTTTCTTTTAATTGTATCTTTTTTTATAACCGGATGCAACAGTAAAAAATCCGTTGATATTCCGGAACCCGCTCCCCAAAAACAATCTGAAAAAAAAGAAATAAAATGGGGGGATGCACCTGATTTTACTGTGAATACAATAAATAACGGCACAATCACACTTTCACAGTTTAAAGGCAAGGTTATAATTTTAAACTTCTGGACGACATGGCGTCCTCCCTGCAGAGCGGAAATTCCTGATTTTATAGCACTTTATAACGAGTATAAAGACAAAGGAGCAATTATCATTGGATTGAGTGTTGACAAAAAAGAAGAAACAGTTAAAAAGTTTATTGAAGAAAATGGAATAAACTACCCCATAGGAATGGGCAATGAAAAAATAGTTCACGACTACGGAGGCATAAGCGGTATACCAACCAGTTTTATTATTGATAGGGAAGGGAATATAAAGGAAAAATTTATAGGACTGCGCTCAAAAGAAGTTTTTGAAAACACAGTAAAGAAGTTATTTTAAAATGGGCAAAAAAATAGAGTGCGTGTTTATGAAAACAGTTCATAAGATAATTATAGGTGATTCAAGGAAAATGCAAGAGGTTAGAGATGCCTCTGTGCATTTAATTGTTACTTCGCCACCTTATTGGCAATTGAAGGATTATGGTAGTAATGAACAGATCGGATTTAATCACAGCTATGAGGAGTATATTAACAATCTTAATCTGGTTTGGAATGAATGTCATCGCGTTATAGCGAACGGGTGTCGATTGTGTATTAACATAGGTGATCAGTTTGCTAGGTCTGTTTATTATGGTCGCTACAAAGTCATTCCCATTCGAATCGAAATAATAAAGTTTTGTGAAACAATTGGTTTTGATTATATGGGAGCCGTGATATGGCAAAAAGTTACAACTTGTAATACAACGGGTGGCGCTTCTGTTATGGGTTCTTTTCCATACCCTAGAAATGGGATATTGAAGCTCGATTATGAATTTATTTTGATTTTCAAGAAACAAGGGGACACGACGTCGGTAACTCATGAGATAAAAGAGAAGTCAAAAATGACAACTGAGGAATGGAATCAATATTTTTCTGGACACTGGAACTTTGCGGGAGAAAAACAGGGGAAGCATTTAGCTATGTTTCCGGAAGAATTGCCAAAACGCCTAATAAAAATGTTTACCTTTGTAGGCGATATCGTTCTTGATCCATTCTTGGGGAGCGGGACAACGGCGTTAGCGGCAAAGAACCTGAGCAGGAACTCTGTCGGTTATGAGATAAACGGTGATTTCTTACCGTTTATCAAAGAAAGAATCGGTTGTGGTCGGAATCTTTTTTCTAAAGAGTGCACCTTTGAGATATTGAAACAGGAGCAGATAACCGCTAATTTCGCAGAAGAAATTCAAGAATTGCCATATATTTTCAAAGATCCGATTAAAGTTGATAAAAAGATAGACCCCAAAAAACTACAATTTGGTTCAAAAATTGATCAAAATAGCGGACAACGTGAGAAGTATTTCACGGTTAAAGAAGTGGTGAGTACTGAGCTTATAAAGTTGAGTAATAGGTTAACCGTGAGGCTTCTGGGAATTAAACAAAATGTTTTGAAAAACGGAAAGGCCATGGAATATCTGATCAATAAAACACAAGGTCAAAAGGTCTTTCTGAAATATGACCAGATAAAATATGATTCTGAGAATAGGCTTTTGTGTTATTTGTATCTCAAAAACAAGACGTTCGTAAACGCCCATTTAGTTAAAGAAGGGCTTGCTGTTGTTGATACTGAGATGGTTTTTAAATATAAAGAAAAATTCTTAGAACTGCAAAATCTGGAGCATGCTCATAATGAAAAATAAACGCTATTCAAAAGATTTTGGAAAAAAAGAAAAAGTCCTTAATTATGCTTGTCAAACTTATCAGCTATCTCGGCCAAATAAAGTTGGTGCAGTTATGGCATTAATTCGTGAATGCCAACCCAAGTCAACTGAGGAGTGGGAAAAATGGTATTTTGAGAAGGCGTATACGGATGGAAAAACACCGGTAAAGATTACGAAAGAAATCTTGCAGGAACTTGGAGAAAGACTACACGTTAAAATAACGAAAATCGTTATTCCTGAATGGCAAGAGGCCTTTCGGAATTTGACCCTTCAAGATTGTGTTGACTATATTTCTAATCTAACAATTCAACGAACGTATGATGGCTTTATCCGTGAGAAATCGGTTATAACAGATAATATTGCCAAGAAGTTCCCAGAGATTAAATTTGAAGAATCTGATCCCGAACTTGATCATGCGGGAGATATAGACTATTTAGGACATATAGGCACTAAGGCATTTGGTATTCAAATTAAACCCGTGACAGCAAATGCAAATTTTGGTAATTATTCAGCAACCGAGAGAATGAAAGCAAGTTTTTGTGATTTTGAGGCTAAATACGGCGGCAAAGTTTTTGTTGTCTTTAGCGTAGACGACGAGATAAAAAACACAGAAGTGCTTGAGGCGATAAAAAAAGAATTAGCTCGTTTAAAAAAGAAGTAAGGGGTTAGTGGTTTCTTGCAGGGGGAATAAAAAGGATTTTTCAAGTGAAAAAAATTGGTATAATAACTCCTGGCGGTGATGCCTCCGGCATGAATGCCTGTATAAGAGCAATTGTCCGCAGAGCGGTTTCCTCAAAACTTGAAGTTATTGGTATAATTGAAGGTTTTGCAGGATTACTTAAAGAGAAATTTATACAACTTAATTTGAGGTCTGTAAGCGGAATAATAAATCACGGCGGGACAATACTCAAAAGTTCAAGATGCAGGGAAATAAGAACAGCTGAAGGATTAAAAAAAGCTGCAAAAATATTGAAAAAACAGGGTATAGAATCCCTTATCATCCTTGGTGGAGATGGTTCTTTGTCTGCCGGGGCAAAAATTGCCCGTATGGATTCAGGTATATCCGCAGGATTATCTAATTTATCTGTTATGGGTATTCCTGCAAGTATAGACAATGATGTCTATGGCACTGATGAAACCATTGGTTTTGACACTGCCATAGATACTGCTGTCCATGCAATTGATAACATAAGAGATACTGCAGTAAGTTTCAACAGGGTTTTTATAATTGAAGTTATGGGCAGGGAACGTGGGTTCCTTGCAGGTGAAGTCGGACTTGCATCAGGTGCGGAATTCATTCTCGTCCCTGAAATAAAATATAATGTCAATAAAATTTGCAGGAAGTTAAAGGAGCAACAACAGCAAAAGAAAACGTCTGTAATAATTGTCTTTGCTGAGGGTTGCGGGAATCTTTATAAATTAGCAAATCAAATTTCTAAAAAAACGCAACTTGAAGTAAGGGTTAGTTCTTTAGGGTATATCCAGCGGGGTGGTTCACCTTCAGCACGGTCAAGAAACCTTGCCAGCAGATTCGGTGACTATGCGGTGGAACTTATATTAAATAACAGAAAAAATCTCGTTGTTGTTCTCAAGGAGGGTGATATAAAAAGCGTACCCATTGATAGTATCATAGGAAAAGAGAAAAAAATTGATACGGGTATTCTAAAACTGGCAAATAGACTTGCAGTTTAAAGAGGAGGGGGGGGATGAAAAAAACAATTCTTATCGTAGAAAACAATGAAACATTAACAGAAATTTATGACCTTGCATTAACGAAAGCAGGATTTAATGTAGTTATTACAAATAACGGAACTTCCGCACTGGACTACCTGGTTTCAAAGGTACCTGACCTGGTGATTCTTGACCTGAAACTTCCTGACATAGACGGCTTGAAAATACTTGAAGAAATAAAGAAACTATCAAGAGAATTACCGGTAATACTCTGTACCGCAAGAGACAAACAAACGATACAGCATGAAGTAGAGTCAGTTAAGGTTGTGGATTATTTAACCAAACCTGTGATTTTTAAAAATTTGGTTGCAAAAATAAAAGAAGTACTTGGTTCCTAAGGAACCTACTGTTGGTTCCTAAGGAACCTACTGTTGGCGTAGTGGAAGATAGTATATAGAGAATATGCGAAAGAAAAACATTAAGTTAATTGCTTTAGATTTGGACAAGACGCTTCTCAACGATGAAGGCAAAATTTCTGAAGATGACGGACAGACTCTCGGAAGAATATCAAAAAAAGGTATAATAGTGACCCTTGCTTCAGGAAGGATGACAGACTGTGTCCAACCTTTTGCCGATACACTTGGTATTGATGCTCCGATAATTGCTTACAATGGTGCTATGGTAAGGGATTCAAAAAAGAATGGTTTTAACATATTGTTTCACAGTCCTCTCCAGAATTCTTATGCTGATTCTATAATTGACTACGCAGATAAAAATAAATTTCAACTGAACTATTATCTTGATGATGTACTTTATTCTCTAGACATACCTGAATTGAAAAAATACAGTAAACTCTACAGTGACCAGACCGGCGCTAAATACCATTTTGTGCCTGACCTGACAGAATTTAAAGGCAAAAATCCCACAAAACTTATTGTTATTACCGAACCTTCTATCCGTGATAAATTATATTTGGAATTCAAAAATAAATATGACGACGTCGTCAATATAACAAAAACCAACCCTGAATACCTGGAATTTATGAATAAAAAAGCGGATAAAAGCATCGGTTTATCCGCATTAGTAAAAGCATACAACATTGATATGGAAGAAGTTATGGCGTTTGGAGACGGTGATAACGACCTCACTATGGTTGAAAAAGCAGGAATAGGAGTAACCGTATCGAATGCCGGTGACAGAATAAAAGATAAAGCAGATTATATAACTAAATCTACAAATAACGAAAGTCCTGTCACAGAAGCAATAGGATTTTTTGAAGTAGCCTGAAAGGGAAAACAATGAAATTCAGCGAGACAGTAGAACTGCTCAAAAAAACAAAAAACAAATATGTAATACTGGAAGATGCTCAAAAAGACAGAGCAAAAATTCTTGTTACACCTTCTCTGCAGGGCAGAGTATTGACTTCAACGGTTGACGGTGACAACGGGACAGGACTGGGCTGGGTGAACAAATCATTTATTGAAAAACCGACAGAAGATGCAGCATTTAAAAACTACGGCGGAGAAGATAGGTTCTGGCTGGGACCCGAGGCTGGTCAATATGCATTGTATTTCCACCCGGGCAAAAAATTTACTTTAGATAACTGGAAGGTTCCTCCCGCTCTGGACGAGCCAGTTTTTAGTGTCAAATACCAATCGGCAAATTCTGTAAAAATGTATGTAGAAATGAAACTGAAAAATTACTCAAATACAGAATTCCACTTAGGAGTGGAAAGGAATATATTTTTATTAGATAGACCCGAGTATATAAAAAACATCCCTGGGAAAATCAAATGCGTGGGCTACAGGTCAGAAAATATTGTCCTCAACCTGAGTAAAAATAAAATAATGAAAGACAAGGGTCTGATAAGTATATGGATACTCGGACAGTTTGTTCCCAGCGATAAAAATTGCGTCCTTGTCCCGTTTAAAAATGGCGACATAAAAACACAAATAGTAAATGATGCTTATTTTGGTAAGATTCCCGAAGACAGACTTAAAATCAAAAAGGGATACCTGACATTTAAAGCTGACGGAAAATCCCGAAGTAAAATCGGGCTATCACACAGCAGGGCTAAAAATGTGTTAGGAAGTATAGATTTTAACGGTAACCATCTAATAATAATGGAATTTGACAGAACAGATTGTCCTGACTATGTCAATTCAATGTGGGAAATACAGGAAAAACCTTACGAAGGTGATGTGATAAATTCATATAATAACGGATCCGCAAAACCCGGCGAAAAATCATCTGACAGATTTTACGAACTTGAAAATTCTTCACCGGCATACGAGTTAGATAATGATACCAAATTAAAACACAACTCAAGAACATACCATTTTATAGCAGAAATTGATATCCTGAATAATATAGCAAAAGCCGGTCTCGGCATAGACCTGGCGGAAGTGTCATTCTGAGGAGTGAAACGACGAAGAATCTAATTATTTCAGTACTATTTATACTCATTTCAATTCTTTTTTCAGCCTGTGAAAAAATCCAGCCGGGTCCCGAAGATCGCGCAGAATTCACAGCAACTGACGGTGTAATTCTGGCAGGTAAATTCGCCCCTCCCAGGACACCCGATAAATTGACTTTTATAATGATGCATGGTCTTGCAAGTACAAAGGGAGAGTGGTTTAATTTCGCCGATAAATTAGCAAAAGAGGGATATGGATACTTTGCATTTGATTTAAGGGGGCACGGGGAAAGTACAAAAAATAAAAACGGTGAAATAATAGATTACAGATATTTCGGACAGCCCGGGCCCGGGTCAAAATGGGAACTGATGATAACCGATGTGGATAGTGCGGTAAAATATCTCACCAACAAAAAAGGCATAAACAAAAACAGGATAGGTATTATGGGAGCAAGTGTGGGAGCAAATCTTGCCCTTATTTATTCTGCCAGGCACAATTTCATACCGATTGTGGCGCTCCTTTCACCCGGCTGGGATTATATCGGGCTGAACATTGAATCTTCAATAAAAGAATACGGGAAGAGGCCTATGCTTATCGCCGCATCACCAGGTGATGAATACGCGTATAAGAGTTCAATAATAATGGAACAAATAGCAAATAAACAGGGGGCCACGGTTAAATTTCTCTCCGGCAAAGAAAAACAGCACGGCGTCCAGATGTTTGACGGGGTATTTGAGGATTTGATTATATCCTGGATAAAAGACCACTAAAAACAAAGGAGCGGTTTAATAATAATGAATTTGAAGAATAAGAGAGTTCTTGTTACGGGAGCGGACGGTTTTATCGGCAGTCATTTAGTAGAAAAACTCATTCCGCAGGTTTCAAAAGTCAGGGCATTTATAAAATATAATATATTCAACGATATAGGGAACTTAAAATATATTGACAAAAAAGCACTCAAAAACGTTGAAATAATCTTTGGCGATATTCAGGAACAGGAAACCGTAAGAGCAATAATAAGAAATATTGACATAGTATTCAATTTAGCCGCACTGATAAGCATACCTTATTCATACCAGCATCCCCAGGAAACTATTATGGTTAATACCATAGGAACCTTAAACGTTCTTACCACCTGCAAATCAGAAAACGTGGAGAGAATAATCCAGACCTCAACGTCGGAAGTTTACGGTTCCGCACTCTACGTTCCGATAGACGAGAAACATCCGCTCCAGGGACAATCACCGTATTCGGCAAGTAAAATCGCTGCGGATAAAATTGCAGAAAGTTTTTATAAAAGTTACGGTATGAAAGTTTCAATAATAAGACCTTTTAATACATACGGGCCCAGACAATCGGAACGTGCGGTAATACCTACAATCATAACGCAGGTTTTAACCAAAGATAAATTAATTTTAGGTTCGACCTCAGCGACCCGTGACTTTAACTACGTTGAAGATACCGCCGAAGGATTTATAAAAATAGCAAAATCAAGTAAAAGTATAGGGGAAGTGATCAACATCGGTTCCGGCAGAGAAGTATCAATAGGCGAGCTGGCAAAAAAAATAATGAAACTATGCAACAGAGAAGTTAAAATTGTATATGACAAAAAACGGTTCAGGCCAAAGAAAAGCGAAGTCCACCGCTTACTTGCCGATAACAGAAAAGCAAAAAAATTAATAGGCTGGAAACCGCAATTCAGTCTGGAAGAAGGTTTGAAAAAAACCATTGACTGGATAAAAAACAATCTGGAAATATATCATCCGGGGGAATACAAACTGTGAAAAAAGCAATAATCCTTGCAGGGGGTTCGGGGACAAGATTGAGACCGTACACTTTTTCAATTCCCAAACCCCTGATACCGATTAAAGAAAAACCAATACTTGAACTGATTATTCGCAGATTGGCTAAGTTCGGTATATCGGAAATTATACTTGCGGTTGGCTACGGTTCACAATTAATAAAAACGTATTTTGGTAACGGTAAAAAGTTTAAAGTAAAAATAAACTATGTTGAGGAAAAGAAAAGATTGGGCACCGCAGGTCCCATAAAATTAGTCCGGGGAATCAAAGAACCTTTTCTTGTTATGAACGGAGATATACTTACAAAACTGGATTTCGATAAGATTTTCAGGTATCACAAAACAAATAAGGCGGAAATTACCGTGGCTACGAGAAAATATGTTCATCAGCTTCCTTTTGGAGTGATTGAACTGAGAAACAAAGAAATCACCGGTGTTAAGGAAAAACCGGAATATGAGGTAACCATCAGCACGGGTATTTATGTAATGAGCCCTGCTGTTTTAAAATACATTCCTCAAAATACCTATTTTGACATACCGGATTTAATAAAAAAACTTATTGCAGACAATAAAAAAGTCGTCAGCTATAAATTCAACGAATACTGGCTGGCGATTGAAAAACCGGAACATTTTGAAGAGGCAAACAATACCGTAAAATCCTGGCTTGATTAGGCCACCTCAATATATACGGACTTAAATTCTGAGGACGTCTGCCAGGAATTCACAAGCAAATGGTGAAATATAAATATGATATAGATACCTTTATGGGTTTTATAAAACAATTATTGTATGAATTGAAACAAAATATATGGGGTAAATGGATTATTAGTGTTGGTATAGTATTTATTATAGGTAACATATTAATAAAAACGTTCGAAATAAGTCGCACTTTAGACTTATTATTTAATATTCCTCTAATTATTTTATTATATAGTCTTATCATCAATATAAATATATTAAAGTAAGCAAAATGAAACACCGAGAACAACTCAGCAAAATAAGGCAAAGAATAAACCAATTAAGCCAGGAAAGAGTTACTCTGGAAACCAAACTAATGCGAATAGGATATCTAAATCCCGGCGCATTATATTGGAGATATATTGAATGCAGGAAACGAGGATGCCAATGCCAGAAGGACAAGAAATATCGTCATGGGCCATATCCGTACTTAACCTATGTAGAAGAAGGCAGAATTAAAGTGCGTTATGTAGGCAAGGAAGAACTGTCAATAGTAGAGGAAGGGGCAAGTCGGTATGTAGTATTTTGGAGAAACATGGCAAGAATACGAGAGATTAATAAATTAATCTTAAAATATTTAGAAGGTATTCGCGATATAAGAATAGAAGAAGAAAAATTAAGGAGGAAAGCAATCAATGGAAACAAAAAAAGAGACAAAAGAAAATCTGGCTAAAAAATTAAGTTGGTGGCAGGAATCTGATAGAGATGACCAAAAAGTAGCAGAAGAGATGTATAAAACGAAAAAAGTAAATAGTATTCATAATTTAGAAGAGACAAGATTATTAGATGAATTTTACAAATTTACAGAAGAAATTGGTGTGATTGAATTATTAAAAAAAATAACACCTATAGGAGTAAAGAGAGTAATGGTGCCATTTTTTCAGTTTGTATTGTTGTATATGTTAAAGACATTATTCGGGGTAGAATCGATGTGTTCATCTCCTTTGAAATAGAGAAATTTTTTAACGGAGTAATAAATTGTTTAGCAAAATGTAGAATATTTCCAAGAGAAATAGATGCGATTATTGACAGTAGTGATATAAGGACGACTAAAAAATATAAAGGTTGTGGTAGTGTAACCAGAACTAAAACGGTAATAGATAAAAAAGGCAATAAACACAAGATAGAAATAACGGTATATGGTTGGAAAATAATAGTAGTATTTTTCAGCAAATTAAAAATTCCTTTAGCCTGTAAGGTAGTAAAAATTCAGGAATCAGAAAATAACTATGCATCGGAAGTCATTGAGCAGGCGATAAAAAATATATCTCCATACAGTAGAATCAAACGGATAAGTGAGGACAGGGGATTTTTAGATGGTAAAGATTTGTGGTGGTTAAATCAGCAAGGAATAGAATTTGTAGTTCCGGCAAAAAGTGATATGGATGTATATAAAGATGCAAAAAGTTTTATAGGACATAAAGCTGATGAATAATGGATTTTTATAAAAGCGAGAAAGAAATGGGTTAATAAAAAAATATCCGGTGAAATAAAAAAGATTGAATTGGAGACAGAACTTTTAGGAATAGAAAGATTGACCAGTTATGCACAATATGGAGAGGAGGGATGTGAAAAAGAGGCCTATAAGAAGAATGGTAAAACGAATGAAATCAATGCTGTTGTAGTATTAAAATGGGATGGGAAAGATTACGGAGGCAAAGGAGGTCCTGTTTATTTGACTAATATGGGAGTAAAAAATCCTTTTGTAGCATTTGATGTTTATGATGATAGAAGTTTAATTGAAAATTGTTTATACAAGGAAAGTAAACATGGCTGGTATATAAAACATTCGCCACAAAAAAAATGAACAAGCAATTATTGTTCATGTTTTTTTCACTTTAAGTGTATTTGCATTGAGTAATACATTCCATGGGTGGAAAAATAAAAAACAAAAAGAAGAGGATGAGGAATGGTTAGGAATAATAAGAAGACGGAGAGAGATTGCTTTAGAAAACAAAGATAAAGTAATAGTTTTTGTTGAAAATAAATACGGGATATTTTATATGGCAGAGGTTATGGTGCTGTTAGGGGTAATAGTGAAAGAATTACCGGAGGGGGTTGTTAGTAGGAATAAAATTTATAGAAGATATGGTATAAAAGGAAACGGGTCACCATAAAAAAATATTTTGGGATTTTTATACGGAGAAGATATGCCAAAAAAATTAAAACAAAATTTCACCCAAAGGAGGACCGCGACGAGTTTATCGCTTATATCGGAATTTCAGCAACAGACCCCCTTTGGCTTGACAATTGAAGTTACAATGAGTTATAATATCGGGTATGCCTAAAAGTACTTATCAACCAAATGTCAGACATAGAAACAAAACCCATGGATTTTTTGCTCGGATGAGCAGTCCCGGTGGAAGAAAAACTCTTAGAAATAGACGCCAGAGGGGTCGCTGGAAACTTACTCATTCAGTGCCAAAACACTAAATTAGATAATCCTGCGGATAAATTGGGTACTTATACCTTCTCTAAAAAAGAAAAACTTCACCTCAACAGGGAATTTAAAAGAGTATTCGGGTTTGGTACTGTTTACAGACATCCGGCATTATCGGTTTTTATATACAAACGCAAATCAGATAATCTTCCGCCGGTACGGTTAGGGCTTGTTGTCTCACGTAAAGCAGGCAATGCAGTAACAAGAAACAAACTCAAGAGGCAACTGCGGGAAATTTTCAGGTTAAATAAACACAGGATGAAATACAGAGCAGATATATTAATTTTACCGACAAAAATGGCTGTCAAACTAAACTATACTCAATTTGAAAAAACCATTTTCAAACTGTGGACCAGGGCTAATCTAATATAATGATGAAAAAAATATTGCTAACTCTTATAAAAATTTATCAACTTATACCACTTTATCCATCCTGCAGGTTTTATCCAAGTTGTTCTGAATACACGTATCAGGCAATAGAAAAGCAGGGCGTATTAAAAGGTATATTTTCAGGGCTAAAAAGATTATCCAGATGTCATCCGTTCCACTCAGGGGGTTATGACCCGCTCTGCTAAGTATGGAAAAACGATTATTGCTTTCAACAGTCCTTTCTATAATTATAATAACGTTATGGTATATACTGATGCCAAAACAACAGAATGTCCAACCCCCCGATAAAAAAAATCAGGAAATTACTAAAAAAGCAGAGAAAAATGCCGCAGAACCAAAATCATTCAATACCTCATCTACTTCCCCCGCAAGTATATCTACGGAAGACTATGTCATAGAAACCAATCCAGCAAAAGTTATATTCAACAATTTAGGTGCAAGAATAAAACACTGGTATGTGAAAGAAGGCAATAACCCAATTAAATGGCCGGATTTAGCACTTCAGAGCAACGGCAAATATCTTGATACATATCCCGATTTACTCTTCAAAGTTGCCAACCGTTCAGAAAACAGTATTGCATTTTACGGGACGACCGGCGGATTAAAGATATCTAAAACATACCAGTTAAGTGAAGATGGACTGAATAAACTAATAGTTGAAATTACCAATACATCATCAAGAAATGAACCGTTTGAAATATACTGGGGACCTGGTATCGGCAGTGATTTAAAGAATATGAAAGAAGAAAAAAGTATCTCCAGGGTTGTTGCAATAAAGAAAATGAATAGCGGCTACACACTCACAAAAATAAAAAATTCAAGTATTGACCCAAAAGAATATATCTGGGCAGGAATTGACAATAGGTACTTTGCCACTGTTGTTTCCTGTGCACAATTTGACAGTATAAATGTCAATAAAGGAACTGAGAAAGGTCTTTTTGAACTTACGTTTAGTGCTAATGATTCCATAAAAGGTAACTCAAAAACTTCATTTGATATAGACTTTTATACGGGAGTGAAATCTTACGATAAACTTAAAAAACTCAACTCCGGTCTGGAAGAGACTATTGATTTTGGATTTTTTAAACCACTGAGTAAATTCGCATTTGTCTCTCTAAAATTCTTTTACAAACTCACGCATAACTATGGTATGTCAATAATAATTATTACAATCATACTTCAAATCGTCCTGTATCCCCTATCCATCAAAAGTTTCCAGGCATCAAAAGCGATGAAAACCCTTCAGCCAAAAATGAAAGAGTTACAGGAAAAATATAAAAACGACCCGAAACGTCTCAATGTTGAAACAATGAATCTTTATAAAACACAAAAAACCAATCCGCTGGGTGGCTGTCTGCCTATGATTGCCCAGCTACCCATTTTCTGGGCTCTTTTCACTACATTGAGAAATATTTATGAACTCAGGGGCGCACCTTTTGTCTGGTGGATAAAAGACCTTTCAACACCGGATTTGCTGTTCACTATCGGACAACTACCAATTCGGATCCTCCCGCTACTTATGGGTGTTACAATGTTCCTGCAACAAAAACTTTCCGGTATGTCCGCTGACCCGTCACAGAAATCTCTCGCATATATTATGCCAGTAATATTTACTTTTATATTTTGGAATTTTCCTGCAGGACTTGTGCTTTACTGGCTGGTAAATAGTATTTTAACATTGATGTCGCAGAGTATTATGCTTAATAAGAGGAGTGAATAATGGAGCCAATAGAGGTTGAGGGTAAGACAGTAGAGGAAGCTATAAAAAAGGGATTAGCAAAACTTAAATTACCAAAAGAAAAAGTTGATGTGAAAATCCTAAGTGATGGTACAAAAGGGCTGTTTGGTCTTGGGGGGTCTAAACCTGCCAAAGTACAATTAGAAATAAAGGAGGAGAAAACTTCAAACATGGAGGAACTGGCAAAAAACCATCTGTTAAAAATTCTTCAGTTGATGCATCTCAACCAGAGAGATATAACAATTGGAACAAAAACCATAAAGACTTCTAAAGACCGCACTGTTTTACAGATTGATTTAGAGACGTCCAATGACGTTAACTCTGCATTGTTAATAGGGCGGGAAGGCAAGGCACTCCAGTCTTTGGAAGTAATCCTTCAGGCAATTATAACCCATGAATTTATAAAAAATAAGATCCCCATGGAAAATATACCAAGGATAATTCTTGATATAAACCGTTACTATTCAAGGCAAACCGAAGAAATCGAAAAACAAATAGAGAAAGCAGTAAACTCTGTCAGGAAGACAAAGGAAGAATTTATCCTTGAACCTATGCCGGCACGGCTCAGAAGATTTGTCCATATTGCCATTGAGAAAGAAAAGGATTTAGAAACAATCTCTGAAGGTGCAGACGAACAACGCAGAGTAATAATCAAACCAAAGTGACCCAGCCGTGGCGTGGGAAGGATCTCAAACCTGTTACCCCCTCCTGCATATTATGAATATCAATATTGACGATACAATTGTTGCCATATCAACCCCGCTCAATGGGGAAAGCGGTATAGGGATTGTCCGCATGAGCGGTAAATCTGCTATAAATATCGCTGATAAAATATTTATTTCAAAAGACAAAAAGAAACCATCCGAATTTAAAACCTTTACGGTTCACTATGGCTGGATATCCGTTTCCCCCGGAAACGTACTGGATGAAGTTTTACTGACTGTAATGAGGGCACCAAAGACATACACGCGGGAAGATATCGTGGAAATATCGGGGCACGGCGGACCCGTTGTCCTAAAAAAAATTCTCACTCTTTGTATGGATACGGGTGCAAGAATTGCACAGCCCGGTGAATTTACAAAACGTGCATTTTTGAATGGACGTATTGACCTTGCACAAGCACAGGCAGTTTGTGACTTAATATGTGCTAAAACAGACCAACAGACAAAAATTTTTATCAACCAGGTCAAAGGAGCATTATCAGAAAAAATCAAGACTCTCAGGTCAAAATTGATTGGTCTTATAGCACAAATTGAAGTCAGCATTGATCATCCTGAAGAAGATATGAATTTTCTGCCTAAACAGGATATTATCAGAAATATCGGCTCTTTATCAAATGAAGTAATCTTACTTATTGAGCAGGCAAAAAAAGGTAAAATATATGAAAAAGGGTTAAAAGCGGCAATAATAGGTAAACCAAATGTGGGCAAATCAAGTTTGTTGAATATTTTGCTTGCAGAAGACAGGGCAATCGTTACGCATATCCCCGGCACAACCCGTGACATAATATCAGAAACATTCAATCTGAAAGGTATCCCTGTAACTTTAATGGATACTGCGGGAATAAGAAAACACAATATCAAATTAAAAACCGGTTCGTATGGCAAAATTGAACAACTCGGTATAGAACGCGCAAAGAAAGCGCTGAATGAGGCTGAAATTATTCTCTTTATGTGCGATGTATCCCGAAGGCCCGCAAATGAAGATAAATATATTTCAGAACTTATTGATAAAGACGGTGATAATAAGAAAACAATTTTAATTTTAAATAAAAAAGATTTGGGTGATAAATATTCTTCGGGGTACAAAAAGCTATTTGCGAAAAAAGTCCCGAAAGCACCTTCGGTAAAAATATCTGCCCTCCGGAAGGAAAACATAGATAAACTTGAATCTGTCCTGTACGATACAATAATGGAAGGAGACAAGAATCTTCACTCCCCGGATACAGCAGAAATACCATTGATAACAAACATTCGTTACGAACAGTCGCTAATAAAATGCAAAGAAGACCTTAACAAAGCCATTCAGGAAGTCGGTGCCGGTAAGTCCGAAGAATTCATAGTAATACATTTAAGACAGGCATTAGATGAACTTGGAAAAATCACCGGTGAAACAACTACCGAAGAAATAATAGACTCCATCTTCTCCCAATTCTGTATCGGCAAGTAACCATCCCAATGTCATTTCTGAAAATTTTTCACTACCTCTTGACATACAGCCATTAATATGCTATAATATACTAAAATAGACAGCAATAGACAATTAAGGACATTTTAATAGGTGTGATGGATATGACAGAAGATATTTTAACTCTGGAAGAAGTTGCTAACTACTTAAAGGTGAATGAGAAAACTGTTCACCGGATGCTGAAGTCAAAACAATTACCTGCTTTCAAAGTAAGAAACCAATGGAGGTTCCTGAAAACAGATATTGCTAAATGGATTAAGGACAGAAACATTGTTGTTGAAATTCCCATTGTGGGAAAAGTTTCCGCAGGCGAACCAATCCTTGCCGAAGAGAATATTGAAGGAACTATTACAGTTGATAAAACTATAGCCGGGACAAGAAACGGCATATTTGCATTGAGAGTTAAAGGTGATAGTATGACAGATGCAGGTATCAAAAACGGAGATTTTATTATCATACAACCGCAACCGGATGTCAACCAGGGTGAAATTGCCGTTGTTCTTATTGACAATGAAACCACAGTGAAAAAATTTTACATAGACGGCGATAAAATCAGATTACAACCCGAGAATGAATCAATGCAGCCAATGATTATTGACCCGAAAGAAAAAGCAGTCTCCATTATCGGTAAAGTCAAAGGTATAATAAGAAAAATTTGATTATAAAACTAAGATAATAAAAATATGCCAAAAATAAAAGACATGCCTAAGAAAAAAATTATTCAGCCTACTGGAATAGTGGGGGCTTCCACTATAGATTTTACAATCACTACAAAGAATGGAAAGTATTATTTCCATAAAATATTGAGAGGAACGAACAGAATTAGCCGTGTTGCCGAAGGTATTCAGGGAAGATTGTTTGACTTATTAGAAATCAAAGGGCCAACTTATGGAATAAATGCAGAGGAAATCAAAGAAAATTATTTCTATGTTCCGCAAATAAAAGAAAATTATATCCAATTGCATAATCGTAGATATATCGGAAGCAAACATAAGTTAATTGAATGGATTTTTTCCATTATCAATAAAGAATGTTCGGGGAACTCTTTCGCTGATATCTTTGCAGGAACGGGGGTTGTATCGGCCGTAGCTGTAAAACACTTTAAAAAAGTTATGTTAAATGATTTTCTTTATTCTAATTATGCGATATATCGGGCTTTTTTTGGGAATGGGGAATGGGATAAAAATAAAATAGATAACATTATCAAAGACTATAATAATATTTACGGTGAGGATTTAGAAGACAACTATTTTTCTAGTTATTTTGGTGACAAATATTTTAGCTATAACTCATCAAAAATAATTGGTTTCATTAGAGAGAATATTGAGAAAAATAAAAATAAGGCTCTTCTGCAATCTGAGTGGGTTAATTTAGGGTGTTTCTAAGACGGAAAAGTCACCCTCAAAAACCCGTATTGAAAATGTTCTTTGAAATTTGTATAAATAACGTATGAAAATCACCCGGTTGCACCATGCATATGACTTTCCCGGATTCAAGGCTTTAGCCAATATCCACGAGTACCAGGAAGACTCCTCAACGGTCGTGGTCACGCTTAAGCGTACCCGGGAAAAAAAAGACCAGAATGTCCCAAGTGCGGTTTCCGCAGGACTTACTGGTATGACAGAAAGCGGAAACTGGTCAGGGATTTCAACTGCGGATCCCTGCGGGTCTATCTTGAGCTTGAAGCCCGGCGCATTCAGTGCAAGGAGTGCGGTATGGTGACCATGGAACACCTTGCCTGGCTTGCCGATCATCCCCTGACGACCAAGCGCTTCGCTATGCATATCGGGGAACGATGTCGGAAAGAGTCTATCAAAGATGTCGCGGAAGAGTTCGGGCTTGACTGGAGACGGGTAAAGGAGATGGAGATGCAGTATATGCAAGCCCAGCTTGCCCATGCTCCTGGCCCACAACCCAAAGCCATCGGGATTGACGAAATATCCGTGCGCAAGGGTCATAACTACCGGATAGTGGTCAGCGACCTTGAGGAACACCGCCCCATCTGGTTCGGCGGCGAGGACCGCTCCGAGGAAAGCATGAACCAGTTTTACGACTGGCTGGGCCCGGAGAAATCCAAGCAAATCCGGCTTGTCGTGATGGACATGTGGAAGGCTTTTGAGAACTCCACCGTGTCCAAGGCGCCGAAGGCGGCCATCCTCTACGACAAGTTCCACGTGATGAGGCACTTGGGCGAGGCCATAGACGCTGTACGCAAGAGCGAATATGCCCGACTGTCAGGAAACGACCGCTCCTTTATCAAGGGGCAGAAATACAACCTGCTCTCCCGGAAGGAGAACCTGACCCTGCCCGCGAAACGGGCACTGAAACTATTATTATCAAAGAACAAACGGCTTTATACAGCATATCTGCTCAAGGAATCCTTCGGGCAGCTCTGGGAATACTCGTACGAAGGCGCCGCCAGGACATTTTTCGATAACTGGAAAGCGTCCCTGAAATGGCAGCGGCTGAAGCCCTTTGAGGAGTTTGCGGAACTAATTGAGCGCCACTGGGATGGCATTGCCGCCTATTGCAAGGAGGAGAACCAAGTGTCGCTCGGGTTCGTTGAAGGCCTCAACAACAAAATCAGAGTGTTTCAGCGTAGAGCCTACGGGCTCAAAGATCAGGAATATCTCCGACTCAAGGTACTGACATGCATGCTTCCAAAACTGGAGAATTCACCCACTTGAAATGCAGAAGACCCAAAAATAAATTAACAAACCGAGAATACTACATGCTTATTGCGTCCTTACTTTACACAGTTGATAAAATTGCTAATACTGTTGGTCATTACGATGCATATTTTAAGAAAGATCATATAGATGATGATTTTTTCATGAAACCCATTGATCCTATTAATAGTGATGAAATATCTATTTTCAGAGAAGACGTTAATCTTTTGGCAAAAAAACTAAAAGCAGATGTGGTTTACATTGATCCACCATATAATTCTAGACAATACAGTCGATTTTATCATGTGCTTGAAACACTTACTAAATGGGATAAACCAAAATTGTATGGAGTGGCATTAAAACCGGGTCCGGAAAACATGAGTGATTACTGCAGAACTAATGCCAAATATAAATTTGCGGAACTTATTAAAGACATTAATGCTCGATATTTAGTTGTTTCGTATAATAATACCTATGATTCAAAAAGTAATTCATCAAGAAACAAAATTACGCTCCGAGAAATTGAAAAAGTTTTGCAAATGAGAGGTAAAACTAAAGTCTTTGAAAAAAATTACAGGCATTTTAATACTGGGAACACAAATTTTAATAACCATAAGGAATATTTATTTGTAACTAAGGTTAACCATGAATAACAGAATCAAAAGATCCCCGTTGTTTTATGTCGGGGATAAATACAAACTAATGAAACAAATAATAAATTTATTTCCTAAAGAAATAAATAATTTTTATGAACCTTTTGTCGGGGGTGGCACTGTATTTTTAAATATTGAGGCAAAAAAATACTGTTTAAATGATGTAGATAGAAATCTTATTAACATACACAAATTTTTAACTGAAAATTCAAGCAATCCAAATAAGTTTTTCAAAAGTGTTGAAAAAATAATATCCAAATATAAATTATCTAGATCTTATAAAGAAGATATAATTCCGAATTCACTAAAAAAAGAATGGGAAAAAACTTATTTCGCTAGATTTAATAAAGAAGGCTACGGAAAACTAAGAGATTGGGTCAATAAAAATAAAAAAAATGCCCCTTTAATTTTATACATTTTGCTTATATATGGTTTTAATAGAATGCTGAGGTTTAATGGTGGCGGACAATTTAATCTTCCTGTAGGAAATGTTGATTTTAATAAAAATGTTGTTAATGCTTTAAGTAATTATTTTAATTTCGTGCAAGATAAAAACATAGTGTTTAGCTCAAAAGATTTTAGAAGTTTTATTTCTGAAAAAGAATATTTAAAAAATGATTTTATTTATTTAGACCCTCCTTATTTAATAACTGCAAGCGAATATAACAAATTTTGGGATCATAAATCTGAATCAGACTTACTATATTTAATTGATAAATTAAACAAAAAAGGTATCAGATTTGCATTATCAAATGTAACTCATTATAACGGAAGTAAGAACGATTTATTGATTAAATTTATAAGAAAATATAAAATACACAAGATAAATAGTAACTATATTAGTTACCATAATAATAGCAAAAAGGAAATTACGGAGGTGTTGGTTACTAATTATTAAAACTATGAAAAAGCGACAATCAGAATATAAACCTTTACTATTTACAACAACACTTAGAAATCCCGAGCGATTAAAGTGGTTTTTGGAAGTGTTAAAAAACTATAATGGCGGAATTTTTCAGCGAAATTGACCTCAAGTTGAAAGGAGAACTACTTCTGGCTCCTGTTTACACAGCAACTGTTTGTTAACATGGTAATTATACAATCTTTTTCTACGAACGTCAAGATAATTTTGTTTTCTTTGACATAGAATGGCCTCCATTTCTCCGGACAGTGCCTGAAGCGGTGTAACGTAATTCAGTGAGCTGTGCGGGTCATTGTTGTAGATGTCTTGGAACTTTTTAAACCATTGAAGCACATCATCGACCATGGGAAAATGAGATGGACTATCCCGATGGTACTTCATGGTTTTGACAAGGGCTTCAATCCAGCCAACATCGTCCGGGGTGTTAGGTCTTCCGTAATGGACAGGAAACCCCAGCAGGCTGCGGATATGTTCTTTGGTTTTATTGGCTTTCATGGCAGAACCCCTGTCAGAGTGGGCAATTAGCAAGTCAAGTATGTATTGGGGCGTTGACACCAGCGCTTCATCGACGGCATTGGTCAGGTCGCGGGAAGACACACCGCCCAGGGAGTGTCCGACATGAAGCAGGACTCTCTGTGGAAGCAGGAGCACGGGTATAGCCCAAACGATTACGCCGGAGTCAGTGTCGAACAGTGAACCGTCGTAGCACAGGAGAGAGAAGCCGGCATCCAGCAGGTCATGGGCATCTACGTAAGAAGCCGATTTCCTGCGTACTTTGACTTCTCTGGGGATAGCCGCTGCCTTGAACACTCTGGAAATCGTGCTTATGGAAGCAATGAAATTTCCCGATGTATGGCCATGAACCATCAGGTGGCTCAACGGTTTGTCCGCGAGTTTTTCGTCATAAGCCGTGGAAAGGATTGCCTGCCGTTCTTGGGGCAGGATTTTGTTCCACGAGGTTCGCTGACGATGGGCTTTAGGATTAGCCCACCTGCGGAACTTTCTGGGATTAAGAGAAACAATTTTGCAGGCTTCGGCTTGAGAAATTCCGACGCCGATGGCTTCTTCGATGGCCTTGACCATAAATGTTTTGATCTCTTTACTGAAATGCCCTTTGAGTGTACCCTTGATGCCTAATGCACTCTTTTTTTTAGCAAGGCAAATTCGTGCCCGACGGCAGAAAGTGCCTCTTTTGATTCTTCCAGTTCTTTGAGAACTTCCTGGTGTTCCTCTATGCTGACGACTGATTTTCTCTTGCCCCTTTTTCTGGGTGATGAGAGAGCTTCCAGTGCCGCTTCTTTGATTTTTTTGCGTATAGCAACAAGGTCCCACGGCTTGAGCCAATGCCGTTCCAGTATTTGTTTTACGGGAGCACCCGGAGCCATGCATTCCTGGTAAATATTGAATATCTGTTCCGGGGTAAGTTTTACTTTGTTTTTTATTGATATATTTTCCAATGGTAGCCTCCTTAAAATTATGGGAAATCAGCAAAACTGCCGAATTCCCGGATTTGTTCATTCAAAAATCGCAGGCAGTTTGCCATGCAATGCGTTTTCCCTGTGCAGGTAAGGGTTTCCTGCCTGCTGTTTTAGTAAATTATACTTTTTTTACTTTTCGTTTACAACTGGGGGTAAGAAGTAGTGAATTTCAACTCCATAATGAGGACACTAACGCTGAAAAAGAGGGATGGCAAAATTCTAACCAATGGCTTGGCTAAAAAAATATCTGGAGAAATAATAAGAATTGGATTATACACACCAACAAAATTAAGTAACTTAGTAAAAAATAAAATAAAAGCAAAAGAGCTTTTGACCAATACGGAAGTCACGAAGATACTCAATGATAATCCCCAAAACCACAAAGAGGCAGGCTTTGATAAAGGCTGGCCCTCTAGGTTTGATACATGGTTTAAAATAGCAAAAGAATTAGGCTTTGTTTATTATAAAATCGGAGAAAAAATTAGATTCTCTGAAGTTGGCTTAAGACTTGTTGATAACGAACATCCTGAATTTGAACAACAAGCATTTCTTAATGCTTTTGCTAAATATCAAAGCAACAGCCCTTTTAGAAGAGTATTAAATGAAAATGTTCCGTTTATACTTTTGCTTGAAGTAATTTCAAAACTGAATAAAGATAAAAATTTTAATGGGAGTGGTATTTCAAAATTAGAGTTACCACTAGTTATTTTTTGGAAAAATAATGACTCGGGAAAATTATATCAATTAATAAAAAAGATACGGAAAAAACATGGCTATAATCCAAGCTGGGAAGTAATAATTGATATTTGTGTTAACGGAATCATGAAGGGTAAATTTAAGAAATTCAACCCAAAATCAATTATGGTCGATTATCCAGATGAATTTATAAGAAAAATGAGACTAACGGGATTAATTTCTTTAAGAGGCCGGGGGCGTTTTGTTGATGTCAATAAAAATGAACAGAAGAAAGTTGATTATGCCCTCGCTAATTATTCAGAATATAAAAAATATAAAACAGAAGAAAAATATTTTAAATATATGGCAAAAATTGATAAGAATTTAATTTTATCTAAAAGCAAGCCACTAAGCACTGACGAACAAGATAAGTTTTTAGCTAAGTGGATAAATATATATTCTTGGGATAAGATCAAAGAGGAAATGATTAATTTAGCTAAAAAAAGATTAACCAAGGATGAAATTTTGAAATATCTTTCAAACCCGATAAGACTAGAATTTCTTGTTGCTTTGGCAGTTAAATCAAAATTCCCGGATATAAAGGTTATACCTAATTATCCTTATGATGATGAGGGGTTGCCGATTTCGGCTGCTGGTGGTATTGGCGATAAAGGAGATATTGAGTGCTACGAGAATATCAATGGAATTTTAATTGAAGTCACTATGTCCGAGGGAAGAATACAAACTGTTATGGAAATTTGGCCTATAGCCAGACATTTGGAAGAATTTAGTAAAAACAGCGAAAATTCAATGTGCTATTTTATTGCACCAAGTATATTTAAAGATTCAGAGAGACAGATTGAATTTGTTAAAGAAAAAAACAATCTTTTTATTTTACCAAAGACCATTGAAGAATTTTTGAAGCACATCGCTGGTAGAGAAATATTATATTGTAAATCATAGAATCATTATTCCATTTTTTGGTTAAATATACATCGGGTAAATATAGAAACAGACCGAGTAAAAGGTTTGAATAAAAATCTTATGATGCTGGAGGCATTGAAAAACCATGAGCGATAACAATGATTTTTGGAAGTCAATTTTAAAGACAAAAGTATTCATCAGTTTTGATTATGACCATGATGATGATTTGAAAATTATGCTTGTTGGACAGGCAAAAAACGAAGACAGCCCTTTTCAAATTATTGATATGTCAGTTAAAGAAGAACTTGTAGGAGACTGGAAAGAAAAAGTAAGACAAAGAATAAAAAAAGTAGATCAGGTTATTGTAATTTGTGGTGAACATACTGATACAGCGACAGGAGTCAGTAGTGAGGTTAAAATAACACAAGAAGAAAAAAAACCATACTTTTTGCTTTGGGGACGATCTGATAAAACTTGCGTTAAGCCTAAAGATGCAAAAGAAAGCGATAAAATTTATAGTTGGACCTGGGATAATTTAAGAAAATTACTTAAAGGAGAGAGGTGAATTATGAGTGAATTATTCTCGAAAACCGAAAGAGAATATGGAGTTAATTATCATAATCATCTTTTTGAACAATATAAGTTTTATATCGAAAGCGTAGAAAAAACAAGTTATCGGAGACAATGTGCTAACAACTATTTTGTAACTATTAACACAGCGTTAATTTCTTTAATTGGTTTATCTCTTCAGATTAACGTTTTTAAAAATGCCTCATCAATAAAAATTGTTTTGTCTACACTGGGAATTATTGTTTGTTTTATCTTTTGGTTTTTAATCAGATCTTACAAACAGTTGAATACGGGTAAGTTCACAGTAATTCATGAAATAGAAAAATATTTACCGCTTGCTTTGTATAGATATGAATGGAAAGTTTTAGGGGAAGGGAAAGATACAAAACTATATTATCCCTTTTCACACATTGAGCTTTTAATTCCCTGGGTTTTCGGTATTATTTATTTTGTTTTAGGATTTTGTTCTATATTTTAGGATTATAGAAAGGATTCATTGAAACCATAAAATAACTATTAAGTAATTTTTCGAAAATAATTATAAAAAGAACGAGAATAAGTAAAGATTGTCACCGTTTACATAAGAGAATCTATTTAGCCAACAGGCTGTTGGCCAAATGGGACAAATTCAAAAACAACATGCTTCTGAAGAAATTCTGGGGACACATGCTTAATTGGGTGAAAAAATTGCCAATATAAAATCACACTAAGGATAATTAAGTAATATGTCCCTAAAATTCGTTTTCAATAAATGAAATAAAATACAAAATAGGGGAGGGTATAATATGTCAGAAAAATTTAACGAAGGCGATATCGTTTATCACAAAGCAACATTAAAAAGAGGTGTTATACCAGGTCGATCCACTAGTAAAGCGGACTGGATAATTGTATGGAATGATAGTGTAAGGTCTTCTCATGCAGAAGCAGAATTATATACTGAAAAAGAATATGAAGAAAAATATGGTAGTGGTGTTTCTTTTATCTAATTCAATATAATCCTTAAATTAAGAGATAAATAGATGTCAAAAGATAATAGATTGCCAGATGAGCTTGATAGTGCTCTAAAATTCGGATACGGACACAAAATTGCAAAACTCGCACTTATATGTCTTAGTGGTATGCCGGAAGTTGGGGGAGTTTTCAATGCAGTAGCAGGCGTATGGTCTGAAGCAGAACAAGAATATTTTAAGAAAGTGCTTGCATCCTGGCTTAAGCTTCAAGAGGCTGAGATTAAAGAGATAGGCGTGACATTAGTTGAAGTAATGAATAGAGTTGACACAACGGATCAGAAAGTAAGAGACAGGATAGAAAGCCAAGAATACCTATCTCTAATTAAAAAATGTTTCCGTGATTGGAGTGCTGCTGAAAGCGAACAAAAAAGAATATTGATACGCAATATTTTATCGAATGCTGCTTCTAGTGAAAAAATATGTGGTGATGATGTTATTAGAATGTTCATTGAATGGATTGATCGCTATACTGAAGCACAGTTTTCTATCATTAAAATAATTTACGAAAATCCTGGAATTACAAGATATCAGATATGGCAAAAAATCTATGGACCTACTGTAAGAGAAGATTCCGCGGAAGCCGACTTATTTAGGTTATTCATTCATGATTTAGGTCTTGGTAGGGTTATAAGACAACATCGCGAAAAGGATTACTCAGGAAATTTTATTAAAACACGACAAAAGAAATCAACAACAAACCATATGACTTCTGCATTTGATGATGAAAAACAGTATGAACTTACTGAATTAGGACGATGGTTCGTACATTATGCTATGAATAAAGTAGTTCCTAAGTTAGAGAATGGCAAAAAATAAGAAAGTGATTTGTTTAGCTTTCCGCAAAAATCAATACTCGAAATATGATTCAAATACTACTGACTTTCTTTACGAATAGTTAGTCAAGTTAAGGGACTGTCATATGTATCTACGAAAACTAACCAAACAATTGTTAAAGAAAAGCGAAGAATCAATTCTACTTGCTTTGGAAATTTATAATAAACCTACTGTATTATATCGCCTTGAATCCTTCTGTATTTTTTTTACAAATGCCTGGGAACTGATTCTAAAAGCCTATCTTATTGAACAGTATAAAAGTGCAAAAGTTGTTTTCCTTCGTAAAAAACCGGGCGAAGAAAGAAAAACCATATCCATAGATGATTGTTTAGGAAGAATATTCTCTAATGTAGATGACCCCATCAGAAAAAACATCGAAGATATTTCTGAACTAAGAAATAAAGCAACTCATTTAATAATTCCGGAGTTAGAAGCGTTGTATGTCGGATTGTTTCAAAGAGGGGTAATCAATTATGTGGAACATTTAAGTAAATGGTTTTCCAGGTCTTTAGAAATAACTCCTCGCCTATTAACCATAGCTTTTAGTTTTAATCCAGAAAATGTCGAGCTGATTTCTATTAGAAAAAAGTATGGTGCGGAAGTATCTGTTTTTTACGATATTATCAGACAAAGAATAGCACAGAATGTTGTAAATTATGGAGGCCAGTATTCTATTCCACTAGACTTCAAATTGGCTTTAATAAAAAATCCCAAGAAAGCAGATATTATTTTATCGAGTGGGCAGACCGGTGAATTGAAGGGTCAGTTAATTGAAGTACCTAGAGATCCAGGAAGGACTCATCCGTATTTATCTATGCATATTCTGGAAGAATTTAAAAAAGAGGGCATAGAGCTTTCCTACCACGATATCTTATGCATAAGAGAGAAGGAAAATATAACACCTGAAACCAAACCGGAATATATGTATCAGGACAAAGTTCACAAATACACCTCTCCCCAATATTCACCGCAATTTATAGAATTTGTAAAACATAAGATTGCCACCAATAGCAAATATGTACAGATATGCAATAATCATTATCGAAGCAAAAGAGGTATGAGGGAAAAGACTATTTTGTGAATTCTTGGTTACAGGGGCGTTGTGCAGTTATTAAAGTTATTTGATTTCTCAAACTTTCATCAGAAATCAATACACGAAATAAGAGTCAAAAACTACCGCCTTTCTTCACAAATCTTTAGAAGAGGATTTTTGGTAAGGGGCAAAAGAATTCGGAGACATATTACTTAATTACAAAAGTAAATATGTAAAGACTGTCACCGAATTCACCGAATTACGAATGAAGAAACCGAAATATAATACATCGGATTTACTTAATATACCGGGGGTTGGCATAAATATAGCAAAGGATCTCCGGGATTTAGACGTATATAAAGTAGAACATCTAAATGGAAAAAATCCGGAAATACTTTATAAACGATTATGCGATTTAAAAAAATGCCATATTGACAGGTGTGTCTTATATGTGTTCCGTTGTGCAGTTTATTTTGCTGAACATAAAAAGCATAACGCCAAACTATTAAAATGGTGGAACTGGAAGGATTAGGCTAAACTTCTAAAAGAATTTGGTGATATACACCGATGGAATCTAAAAACAACTCTAAAGTCATTTTATACACCAGCCCCAATGGGCAGGTGAAGATTGATGTTTTCTTGCAGAATGAAACTGTCTGGTTAACACAAAAAAAGATGGCGGAATTATTTAGTGTGGAAACCCATACGATTAATTACCACATCAAAGAAATTTTTGATTCGGGTGAATTACAGGAGAATTCAGTTATTCGAAAAATTCGAATAACTGCCGCAGATGGAAAATTCGGGGGACACATTAATTATAAATGAGGCGGGTTTAATGTATCCAGAAGCAAAAATTGCAATTTTCAAAGGCAAAAGTATCAGAAAGACCTTGTATCAAAATGAATGGTGGTTTTCGGTGGTTGATGTATGCGCAGTGCTTACTGATAGTGCTGATGCAGGTGCGTACTGGCGGAAGTTGAAGCAGCGGTTAAGAGAAGAAGGAAGCGAGGTCGTGACATTTTGTCACGGACTGAAATTGGACGCACCTGATGGTAAAAAATACGAGACCGATTGTGCTGATACTGAGGGTATTTTCCGCATCATTCAGTCAATTCCTTCACCAAAGGCGGAACCTTTTAAGCGATGGCTGGCAAAAGTTGGTTATGAACGCATTCAGGAAATAGAGAATCCGGAACTTGCCACAAAAAGAACAAGGTTACTTTATAAACTCAAAGGATATAGCGACGACTGGATAGAGAAGCGAATGAGAGGGATTGCTATCAGGGAAGAATTAACCGATGAGTGGCAAAAACGCGGGGCAGAAGAAGATAGGGATTATGAAATATTGACAGCGGAAATATCAAAGGCGACTTTTGGCATTACTCCTTCTGAATATAAGGAACTCAAGAAGCTTAATCGCGAAAATCTGCGCGACCATATGGGTGATTTTGAACTAATTTTTACAATGCTTGGCGAACGTTCTACGACAGAAATTCACCGCAATGAAGATTCCAGAGGCATGGGAAAACTTAAAGCAGATGCTCTGACGGGCGGTAACATTGCCGGCAATGCAAGAAAAGCTTTAGAAAAGAAGCTCAATCGAACGATTGTTTCCAGTCATAACTATTTGAAAGAAAGTGAATCTAAGAAAAAGATAAAATAAATTTCGGGAACACATTACTTAATTACAAAAGTAAATATGTAAAGACTGTCACCGAATTACGAATGAAGAAATCGAAATATAATACATCGGATTTACTCGATATCCCGGGGGTTGGCATAAATATAGCAAAGGATCTCCGGGATTTAGACGTATATAAAGTAGAACATCTACATGGAAAAAACCCGGAAGTGCTTTACAAGCAATTATGCGATTTAAGAAGATGTCGTATTGATAGATGTGTCTTATATGTGTTTCGCTGTGCGGTTTATTTTGCTGAGCATAAAAAGCATAATGCCCGGCTATTAAAATGGTGGAACTGGAAAGACCAGTTATGAAAAGACCTAAACTAGGACAGCATTTTCTGGTTGATAAGAATATTGCAAGAAAAATCGTGGACAGCGCCAGTTTGACCAAAAAAGACACAGTCATAGAAATTGGGCCCGGTAAAGGCGTACTGACAGAACTTATCCTGCCAAAAGTAAAGAAACTCATATGTATTGAGATTGACGGGACGCTGGTCGCTTATCTTAAGAGAAAATTTGCCGGCTATAGAAATCTAAAAATTATCCCTGCTGATTTTTTGTCCTGGAAGCCACCAAAAACTATTCTGAAAAAATCAGTCCCGATAAAATTCATTTCAAATTTACCCTATTATATTACAACGCCTATAATAAAAAAGATATTTAACTATAAAAACTGGTCAACAGCAGTCCTTACAGTCCAGAAAGAAGTGGGTGAACGCATGCTCGCTGAACCAGATACAAAGAATTATGGAGCGCTTACACTGTTTGTAAAATATTTCTGTAATGCGGAAAAGGTAGCGGGAATTACCAGTAAATGTTTTTATCCGGAGCCGAAAGTTGATTCTATAATATTAAAACTGGGGAGAATTAAGACGAGAGGGTCAAGAAAATTTTATGAATCTTTTTCCAGAATCGTAAATTCAGCGTTTAAATATCGCAGAAAGACTGTGGTTAATTCCTTAAACAGGGCTTTGGGATTGGATAAAACACTGATACGCGGGGTACTTTCTGGGTCAGGTATAGATCCCTCATTAAGAGCGGAAAATATCTCTTTTGAAAAATACATTAACCTCACCAGTTCATTCAAAAACTATCTGTTAAGTTAATTTTTTACTGATTTTTTCAACGGCTATTGACTTAATTAATAATTTTTTGTATACTGAAAAACTACTTAAGATATATAATATTATATTATATTTCTAAAATACGCTAAAGTTTAGCAAAACTTGATAAAATAAACGACTAGATATACACACTGAGTTATTAACAACTGTTGATAACTTTGTGGATAACTTAAATCCTATGGATATTCAACAAATATGGCAAAAAATAGCTAAAACACTTGAAGAACAGATGCCTCAGGAGTCTTTTGACCTGTGGATAAAACCTATCCAGCCAGTTGAATTAACTGAAAAAAAGTTTACTGTAACAGTACCAAACAAGTTTTTTTCTGATTGGGTAAATCAGCACCAGAAGGCAAATATTGAAAAACTGCTTTCGGAAAACCTGGATAGGAAAGTATCTTTGAATTTTAATTTCCTGCAGGACCTTGAGGCTATACTGAAAACCACCAAGGAAAATATTGAACCTGTGCCTGAAGAAGAAATTAAAACCATACTTGAACAAGAATTTAACCCAAAATATATCTTTGATACATTTATTGAAAGCCACTCTAATAGATTTGCCAAAGCGACATGTCTTGCTGCAGCTAATAACCCCGGTAAACAATACAATCCAATATTTATCTATGGCGGAGTTGGTCTCGGGAAAACACATTTGTTGAATGCCACGGGTAACGAAATTCGCCAGAACAACAAACAGGCAAAGTTGTTGTATGTAACTGCTGAAAGATTTGTCAATGAATTTATTGATTCTTTAACGCATAACATGAGTGCGCTATTCCAGAATAAATTTCGCAATCTTGACTGTCTGCTGATAGACGATATACAATTTTTGATAAACAAAACTAGCTCTCAGGAGTCTTTCTTCTATACTTTCAACGAACTTTTTGACCACCGTAAACAGATTATTATAACTTCCGACAGACCACCCAAAGAGTTGTCTAATATTGAAGAACGGCTTATCAGCAGATTTGAATGGGGTATAATTGCTGACGTAAAGCCCCCTGACCTTGAAACGAGAATAGCGATACTTCGCAGGAAAGCTGAGGGAGAAAGGCTATTCGTGCCGGATGATGTGATACTATATTTAGCAAGCCAGATAAAAACCAATGTCCGCAAAATGGAGGGTTCATTAATCCGCATAGTAGCATTTTCTGCCCTCACGGGCACACCTCTCACCATTGATACCGCAAAAGAAATACTGAGCGATATTATCCGGCGGGAAGAAATAGCCAAGCCAATTACCATAGAACGTATCCAGAAAATTGTTGCCAAACACTTCCATATTGATATAAAAGATATGAGGTCAAAAAAACGTACTGATGAAATTGCATTACCAAGACAGGTTGCAATGTATCTTTCCCGGACACTAACAGAAACGTCTACTATAGCAATTGGTGAAGATTTCGGTGGTAAAGACCATACAACCGTACTGCATGCATGTAATAAAATAAAAACGCTTATGACTTCTGACCCGTTTTTTAATGCGAACATAAACAAAATAATTCAGGAGATAAAATCTGAATAACCGAAGGGTCTAATATTGTCAATAACTATTGAATAACTCAGTAAACTGGTTAAAAGAGTCGCTTCGTTGTGAGTAGTGTAGATAACTCGGTACCTTATTAACTTAATTTTGCACTTTAACTTTTACAAATAAACCGTTGATTTTAATCATAGATTTTAAAAATTTCTTTATCTATCCACAAAATCACTGAGTTTATTATGATTATAATTACTATATATATAGGAGGTATTAACAATGGAGCTTGTGTGTAAGAAGGAAAACCTTATCAGGGGGCTACAAATAGTTGAAACTGCAATTTCAACAAGAACGACATTACCTGTATTGAGTAATTTTCTAATGGAAACAGAGGATAAAAAGATAAAGTTAATATCCACAAATCTGGAAATCGGCGTGCAGTGCTATATTGAAGGGAAAATTATATCTTCAGGTAGTGTTACTATACCCGCTAAACGTTTCATTAATATTATTAAAGAATTGCCTGACGGAGAAAACATACAGATAAAAATAGATGAAAAAACACAGATTGATATAAAATGCGGAAAATCACATTTTCTACTTATGGGTATGCCTAAAGAAGATTATCCGATTTTACCTGAATTTAAAGAGGAAAAAGCAGTCTCAATAGATACAGAAACCATAAAAGGAATGATAAAAAAAACTATTTTTGCGGTATCAACAGATGAAACGCGTTATGCATTAACCGGGATATATTTTATTATTGAAGATGGAAAGATAACGTTTGTATCAACGAACGGACGGATGTTAGCGTATATATGGCGGGGGGGAATTAATGAAAAAACTTCAAGACACGCAATTATCCCCGCCAAGACAATAAATGAATTAATACATATTTTATCTCTTGAGGATGGTTCAAACCCCGATATGAAATTACAGATAGCAGAAAACCAGATGTCTTTTAAAGTTAAAGACATCACGCTTATTTCTAGATTAATTGACGAGACTTTTCCTAATTATGAACAGGTTATACCAAGAAATAATGAAATTAAGGTTACAATTAACAAAAAAAACCTTCTCTCGGCAACCAAACAGGTATTCCTGCTTACACAGGATAAAGGTGGAGCGGTTAAGTTTTCGTTTAATAAAAATCTCCTGCGTTTGTCTGCTTCTGTCCAGGGTCTTGGCAGCGGTGAGGTTGATTTAGATTTGGATTTTGCCGGGCCTGAGTTTGAAATAGCATTCAACGCGGGCTATGTAGTGGAGATATTGAAAAACATGAGTGAAGAAAATGTTGTCTTTGAAATGAACGGAGCACTTGATTCTACTCTTATAAGAGCAGCCGGGGATACTGATGGTAATTACCTTTGCGTGATTTCGCCGATGAGGATATAGTGTGTTTACGAAATCTTCCGAGATTATATCCGCCCTGCTTAAAAAATATGGTATAACCGAAGAAAACCACAGTCTGTTTGATATCTGGGAGAAAGAGACCGGTAAAATGTCTCAAAAAATGAAATTAGTCGGTAAGAAAGGTAAAAGTCTGATAGTGGAAGTCCAGAATCCGACATACCGTCAGGAATTGAGGTTCAGAAAAAACGAACTTATAAATAAAATAAATGACCATTTTGGCAAAAAGGTCATCAATGAGATAAAGACTGTGTAGAGGCATATTTTATGCAAGAAGAAGTTTATGATGCGAGTAAAATTCAGATTTTAGAGGGTCTTGAAGCCGTAAGAAAACGTCCTGCTATGTATATAGGGTCAACGGGAGTAACAGGGCTCCACCATCTTGTCTATGAGGTAGTGGACAATTCCATAGATGAGGTACTCGCCGGATATTGTAAGAATATTGATGTAACCATTCACACGGATAATTCTGTTACGGTGATAGACGATGGCCGCGGTATACCCGTGGAACCGATGAAAGATGCCAAGGACCCGCGGTATAAGAATAAACCTGCACTTGAAGTTATAATGACAACACTTCATTCAGGAGGCAAGTTTGACAGGAAAGCCTATAAAGTCAGCGGCGGACTTCATGGCGTAGGAGTGTCTGCTGTCAATGGATTGTCTGAATGGCTTGAAGTGGAGGTCTACAGGGATAAAAAAATATACTACCAAAAATATAGCAGGGGCAAACCTGTTGAGGCAATGAAAGAACGCGGCAGTACAGACGATATAGGAACAAAAGTCACTTTTAAACCTGACAGCGAGATTTTTCCTACCCTGGATTTTTCATTTGATGTTCTTTCAAATAGGCTCCGTGAACTCGCATTCCTTAACCCCGGTATCAAGATTACTATTATTGATGAAAGGGAAGATAAAGAACATACTTTTAATTATGAAGGCGGGATAGTGACTTTCGTCAAGTTTTTAAACAAGAACAAGGACGTTCTCCATGCACAGCCGATATATTTCTCAAAAGAGAAAGACGATGCATCTCTTGAAGTCGCATTGCAATATAACGGTAGTTACAGCGAACAGATTTTTACTTTTGTCAATAACATAAACACCGTTGAGGGGGGAACACACCTTTCGGGTTTTCGTTCCGCATTGACCCGTGTTATTAATGATTATATAAAAACAAAAGGATTATTAAAGGACGGGCAAAATATCGGCGGTGACGATACCCGGGAAGGGCTCACCGTTGTTATATCATTAAAAATTTCTGACCCGCAATTTGAAGGCCAGACAAAGACCAAACTGGGGAATTCAGATGTTGAAGGTATAGTCAAGTCGCTCGTCGGCGATTCCCTGTCAATTTATTTTGAAGAAAACCCTTCTATTGCAAAACAAATAATCGATAAAGTAGTAGTAGCTTCAGAAGCAAGGGAAGCTGCCAGGAAAGCGAGGGAGCTTACAAGGCGTAAAGGCGCACTTGATACGGCGTCATTACCCGGTAAACTTGCCGATTGCTCTGAACGCGACCCCCAGAAGTGCGAACTGTATATAGTCGAAGGCGATTCCGCCGGCGGGTCAGCAAAGCAGGCTCGGGACAGGGTCTTTCAGGCAATTTTACCAATTAAAGGCAAGATTATTAATGTGGAAAAATCCCGTCTGACAAAAGTTCTTGCAAACGATGAAATAAGAACACTGATAACTGCAGTCGGCGCCGGTATTGGCCAGGAAGAATTTGACGTAAACCGGGTGCGTTATCATAAAATCATAATAATGACTGATGCTGATGTGGACGGTGCACATATAAGGACACTGATTCTGACATTTCTTTACCGCCAGATGCTGCCGTTAATTGAAAATGGATATATCTATATTGCACAGCCGCCGTTATATAAAATCAAAAAGAATAAGAAGGAAATGTACCTGGACAGCGAAGAGCAACTGCAGAAATTCCTTTTGAATGAAGCAATCGGGGATATCTCTATTTCGCGCATAGGGAGCAAAAAAAAGTGGACAGATAAGGAAGCCCAGTCTTTATTGAAGGATTTAATCGGGCTGGATTCGTTGACTAAAAAACTCAAAAAGAAAAAAATTACCTGGGAAGATTATTTAATGTTTCACAAAAAGAAAAAAATCCCGTTGTATCGTGTTGAGATAAACGGAAAAGTAGAATTTCTTTACAGTGATAAGGAATGGAAGCAATTCAAAACGACGTATCTCGGGAAAGAAGAAAATAATGAAAATGGACTTGTTAAAGACGTAAGGGATTTATGGGAACTTCCCAAGATAGAGGAACTGGTGAATAAAATGGAAACAGGGGGGTTCGGTTTGACCGATTACGATGGAGCACAGGAAAAACCGATATACAGGCTGGAAACTTCTGCCAGGGACATCCATGATTTATTTAATTTCCAGGAGATAGTAGATAATTTCTGGGAGATAGCCCGTAAAGAAGTGACGGTGCAGAGATATAAAGGGCTTGGCGAAATGAACCCCGAACAGTTATGGGAAACCACAATGAACCCCGAAAAACGCAAATTATTGCAGGTTAAACTTGAAGATACAGTTGAAGCAGATAACATATTCACAACACTGATGGGGGACAAGGTTGAACCGCGAAGGGCTTTTATAGAAAAACATGCTTTGGAAGTGAGAAACCTGGATATATAATTATGGATAAAACACCGGAACAAGAAAAACTACCATTAGAACCGCCGCAAAACATCATACCCCGTAACATTGAAGACGAAATGAAGACATCATACATAGATTATGCGATGTCTGTCATTGTCGGGAGAGCATTGCCTGACGTGCGGGATGGTCTCAAGCCCGTTCACAGGCGGATACTTTACGCTGCGAAAGAAATGGGGTTGAGGTATAATACGGCATACAAGAAATCCGCCCGTTTAGTTGGAGACTGTATGGGTAAATACCACCCGCACGGCGATACGGCGATTTACGATTCTATGGTTCGTATGGCTCAGGATTTTTCGCTACGCTATACTCTCGTTGACGGGCAGGGTAATTTCGGTTGCTTCACTAAAGAAACCGAAGTTAAACTTACAGGCGGTCGCAACTTGAGCTTCGAAAAACTAATAGAAGAATACAAAAAGGGCAAAAAAAACTACGCTTATACTATTAATAAAGAAGGCGAAGTAAAAATATCCGAAATACTGAATCCAAGATTAACTCGAAAAAACGCAGAGGTTATTAAAATAATTTTAGATAACGGTTCAGAAATAAAATGTACTCCAGACCATAAATTTATGTTACTAAATGGTTCGTATAAACAAGCCCAATTTCTTGAGGCAGGAGATTCCTTAATGCCCGTATATCTTAGATTATCTGATAGTAAGGACGACCTTAAACCTAAGCTCAGAGGCTATCAAATGATTTATGAGCCATTGAAAGACAGGTGGACTCCTTGTCATATTCTTGCAGATGAATGGAATATTAAACACGAGGTTTATACCAGAAGTAATGGAAGAATAAGGCATCATATTGATTTTAATAAATTCAACAACAATCCCTGCAATATTAAAAGAATTCAATGGGAAGAACACTGGAATTTACACAAGAAAATAGCTTCTTTAAAACACCGGGATAATGATTACAGAGAAAAAATAGCATCAGGGAGAAGAAAATTCTGGTCACAAGAGAAAAACAAAGAGGCTTATTCAAAAAGAATGTCGGATAGAAATGTGAAAAACTGGAAAAATGTAGAATATAGAGAGAAAATGATAAAAACATTAAGCGAGAGCACCAAAGAATATATAAAAAGAAATCCGCAAGTTAAAGGGATCCTTAGCAAAAAAGCTTCGGAAACACTAAAAAGGTTATGGGTGGACCCTGTCTACAAAGCGTTATTCCATCAAAAAATTGTCGAGTCAAATAAAAAGCGTATAATAAACAATACTGGTAGGAAAAAGTTTTTAAAGATATGCAGCTATATATATAAAAACCACAATGTTCTTTCAAACAATCTCTATGAGAAAACAAGAAAAGATGTTTTTCAGACAAGTTTTCCTTGTTGGGAACTCGGGATTTCTAAATATTTTAATAACGATATTAATCAGGTGCTATATGAAATAAACAAAAATCATAAAGTTATTAAAGTGGAATTCATAAAAGAATGTACAGATGTCTATGATTTAACTATAGAAGAGACACATAATTTTGCATTAGCAGCAGGAGTCTTTGTTCATAATTCGATGGATGGGGATCCGCCGGCAGCAATGAGATACACTGAGGTCCGGCTTGAAAAAATTGCCGAAGAACTGCTTGGTGATATAGACAAGGAAACAGTTGATTTCGTGCCTAATTATGACGGTTCACTTACCGAACCCGTTATTTTACCCGCAAGATTACCCAACCTGCTCGTAAACGGTTCAAGCGGTATTGCGGTAGGTATGGCAACAAATATACCGCCGCACAATTTAAGCGAAGTAATTGACGGGTTGATTACATATATTGACACCCCTGATATTGAAACAAAAGAACTGATGAAAATTATTCACGGACCCGATTTCCCGACAGGAGCAATAGTCTGCGGTAAGAGCGGTATAAAAGATTATTTTGAAACGGGTCGGGGTTCGTTTATTATCCGGGCAAAGGCAGAAATAGAGGACATTAAAGGCGGGAGACAGGCGATAATTGTAAGCGAGATGCCTTATCAGGTCAATAAAGCACAGTTACTGACTACTATTGCGGAACTTGTAAAAGACAAAAAACTCAGCGATATCGGAGATTTACGCGACGAGTCAGACCGCGAAGGCGTGAGGGTTGTTATTGAAGTAAAACGTGACGGGAATGCGAATGTCGTATTAAACCAGTTATTCAAGCACACGCAGATTGAAGTGTCTTTCGGCGTTATTATGCTTGCTCTTTTCAACGGTGAACCCAAAGTCCTTTCTATGAAACAGATGCTCGGAGCCTATCTGAGCCACAGGAGAGAGATTGTCACAAGACGGACGAAGTTTGAACTTACAAAAGCTGAAAAGAGAGCGCATATAGTTGAGGGATTGCGTATCGCTATTGAGAATTTAAACAAGATAATAAAAGTTATAAGAGAATCAAAAGATACCGACACCGCACAGATGAAACTTATGGAAGAGTTCGGTCTGTCAAAATTACAGGCACAGGCAATACTTGACATGAGACTACATCAACTCACCGGGCTTGAACGAAAAAAACTTGAAGACGAGTATCTTGAACTGATTAAGACGATAGAGCGGCTGAAATCAATTCTTGCTGACCCTAAAAAAGTTATGGGTATTATAAAAGACGAACTGAAAGAACTGAAAGAAAATTACGGTGATAATAGAAAAACAAAAATTCAGGCACAGATTGTGGAGCAGGACATAGAAGATTTAATACAGGAAGAAGATGTCGCAGTGACGCTTTCGCACGCAGGTTACATAAAGAGAATACCGGTATCCACTTACCGTTCACAGCTTCGTGGAGGCAAGGGCATAACAGGTGCTACTATCAGAGAAGAAGATTTCATAGAAGACCTGTTTATCACAAGTACCCATGCATATATGTTATTCTTTACAAACAGGGGGAAGGTGTATTCACTCAGGGTATTTGAAATACCCGAGGGTTCAAGGATTGCAAAAGGCAAAGCGATAGTTAACCTTATCCCGATGGGACCAAACGAAAAAATCACTGCCGCCATAACTATAAAATCTTTTGAAGAAGAAAAAGAATCATATCTTATAATGGCCACTGAATCGGGGCTTGTAAAGAAAACAAAACTTGAAGATTACAGCGATATACGCACTACGGGTATAATAGGCATAAAACTCCACCTGAACGATTCTCTTGTGGATGTAAAACATACCGACGGTAAAAGTGAAATACTGATTGCTACAAAGGAAGGAATTGCTTTAAGATTTAAGGAGACCGGTATAAGACCTACGGGACGCGCGACCCAGGGCGTTCGCGGAATAAGACTTGATAAAGGCGACATAGTTGTTGGTATGGAAGCAGTAACAAAAGACGATATAATACTCTCGGCTTGCGAAAACGGTCACGGGAAGCGGACAAAAGTTTCTGAGTACAGGTTGCAGTCCCGAGCAGGTAAAGGCGTGATAAATATAAAGACAACGGAAAGAAACGGCATTGTTGTAGGCATAAAGAAAGCAAACTTCGGCGATGAACTTATGTTAATAACATCCCAGGGTATAACGATAAGATTACCCATTGATAACATTTCAGTTATAGGACGCAATACTCAGGGAGTCCGCCTTGTCCGCCTTGGCGAGGGTGATAAATTAGCGAGCGTAGCCCGGATTATCAAAGAAGCCAACGGCAACGGTAATAACGCTAACAATAGCAGTAATACCGCAAAACCAGAATAGTAAAAATAAATTTGGAGACGAGATGTAAATATTATTACACCTATGAATAAGACAATTAATTTAGACAATTCCCCCGACCTTTTGAATACTCACCAAGCCAGTATATGGGCAAGCAAATTTTTAAATAAAAACGTTACAGAATCCAATATTTCATATCTAGTCCAATATGGCAGAATAAAAAAAATAGGATTTAACGGCTCTTTTCTTATCTCTTTAAAGGACCTGAAAAGATATTATGAATCATATTATGGTAAAAAAGAAATAGATTGGAAAAATAAATTAGGCTCTGATTTAAATTGGACGTTATCTTTTGACTATCTTAAAGAAGCAGATACCACAAAACATGTCCACCGTTTACATCCTTATAAAGGTAAATTTATCCCCCAACTAGTAGAATATTTTCTTGATAGTCACACAGATGAATTCAAAAAAGAAATATTTTTTGATAAGAGCGATATCGTTTTAGACCCATTTGCAGGAAGTGGAACAACTTTAGTACAGGCAAATGAATTAGAAATGCATGCAATCGGTGTAGATATTTCAGCGTTTAATTCATTGATTGCAAACATAAAAATAGAAAAATATGATTTAGAAGATGTAGGAAAAGAACTGCGAAACATTACGGCCGCTCTAAGAAAATATCTATCGGGTTCTAAAATAGTAGAGTTTGAAGAAAATTTATTACTTGCTCTATCCGAATTTAATACAAAATATTTTCCATCTGATTTTAAGTACAGAGCAAATCGTAGTGAAATAAACAAGGATGTTTATGGGTTAAAAAAAGAGAATGAGTTTCTGCCTATTTATAAAAAACTTGTAAACAAGTACGGAATTAAATTAAAACAGGATAAATCGGATACTTTTTTAGATAAGTGGTATCTGGAAAATGTCAGGAAAGAAATAGAATTTGTTTTTGAGCTTGTTAAACAAATAAAAAATATTGGCACAAAAAAGATAATAAGTATAATTCTTAGTCGTACAATGCGATCCTGTCGAGCGACTACCCATGCAGATTTAGCCACTTTGAAAGAACCGGTAACGGTTACGTATTTCTGTGCAAAACACGGTAAAATATGTAAACCCCTTTTCTCAATATTAAATTGGCTGGAAAGATATGGCGAAGATACAATAGAAAGATTAGAGAAATTTAATAAGTTGAGAACAAATACATATCAAGTTTGTTTAACAGGGGATTCAAGAACAATTGATTTCTTTAAAATATTGGATAAAAGGAATCCTGCCCTTGCTAAGTTAGTAAGAAAACAAAGAATAAAAGGAATTTTTTCAAGTCCGCCATACGTTGGTTTGATTGATTATCATGAACAACATGCTTATGCTTATGATTTATTTGGATTTAAACGTAAAGATGATTTTGAAATAGGTCCTATGTTTAAAGGTCAGGGCAGAGAGGCACAAAAATCCTATATTGAAGGCATTGTTGAAGTTCTTACTAATTGCAAAAAATATTTAGTCGAGGATTATAATATTTTTTTAGTAGCAAACGATAAATTTGGTTTATATCCGCAAATAGCTGAAAATTCAGGGATGAAAATTGTAAATCAGTATAAACGACCAGTATTAAACAGAACCGAAAAAGATAAGGGCGCATATTCAGAAATCATTTTTCACCTTAGACGGAAATAAAATGGACAACGAAAAAGTAATTTATTCATTATGCGTTGAGGATATTCTTACCGTAATAGAAGAAAATGACATGAAGATTGAATTAGACAAGCAGGATATCAAATTTATAGAAGATAGAATTGGAGATATGATTGATTGGAGAGGAGCGATTGAATTTGCCTTATTAGACCTAAAAAGTAAAAGATAATCCAAATGCTGAATAATTCTCAGAAAGAATATATAATTGATGTAATTAAAACCTGCCTAAGAAACAAGTTTCAAAATTACAAACCAGAATCTAACAGCATGCCTTTTCATTTTCGTTTATTGGGAAAGGACAGAATGGCTTTATACTCTTTTATTCAATCACTCAACACTACATTCGGAACATCAATCTTTGAACCTGTTGCAGTAGCATTAGCAAAAAACAGATTTCAAAATGCCAAATCGCAATATGTTTTGGGAACAACCATCAGTCAGGGTTCGCAAAATACCATTCAACAAATAATGAACGCTCTTACGACTGGCGCTAGCCCCGATAAAGAAGCAGAAATCAAAGCAATCAGAAAAGGTTGCCAGCAAGGGAAAACGAATCAATTGAAAACGGTGAAATATTTCTTTTTGATATCAAAACTGCAAAGCCCAATATCAGTAATTTCAAAGATTTCAAAAGAACATTGCTTGAGCGGGTAGCCATTGTTTTTTCAATAAATCCAAAAGCTAAAATAAATACTTTAGTCGCTATTCCATATAATCCTTATGAGCCAAAACCGTATGAAAGATGGACACTAAAAGGAATGTTGGATTTAGAAAATGAATTGAGGGTTGCAGAAGAATTTTGGGATTTTTTGGGTGGTAAGGGAGTTTATCAAGATTTGTTGGATTGTTTTGAGAAAGTTGGAATTGAATTAAGACCAGAGATTGACCAATATTTCAAAAAATTTAGCAATAAAAAAATATTTTGAAAAAATTCACACCAATTGACCATACGGCAGACTTAGGCATTGAAGTATACGGAAAAACATTAAACAAACTCTTTGAAAATTCTGCCTGCGGGATGTTCAGTTTAATAACCGACATAAACAAGGTAAAAAATTCCAAAACAGTTAAAATCAAACTCGACAGTCCTGATACGGAAACCCTCCTTATAACCTGGCTTAACGAACTCCAGTATTATTACAGCGTCCAAAAAATGTTGTTCAATAAATTTAGTGTTGTCATTGTGAGCCGAATGCGGGCTTGCCCGAATTCAGGCGAAGCAATCTCGCTTGAGTCGGAAGTTTCTGGCGAGAAGATAGGCAGACATAGAATATTCCACGACATAAAAGCTGCAACATACCACGATTTAAGAATAACCAGGACTCCGGATGGCTACAAAACCCGCATAATCTTTGATGTATAGAAAAGGAAGGAGTAAACTCTGTGATTATATATGTGGATACTCATACTACGCGATTTGATCTTAATTATTTTGGTGAACAGAACGAACCAGATTCTATCAAAAAAGCGAGGGTATATAAAAAGTTTACTGAGTTAATAATATCACGGAATACAAAAAGAATTACCGATGCAATTCTTCTTGTTGATGAGGTAACCCGTTGTAATCATGACCGGTTTATGGAACTTATCCGCGAGTCATTTTGTGTCGCCGGCAAGAATTATAGTGTTGACAAGAAACACCCTACCTTAAGACATGTGGGGTCAATAAAATCCGATACTCCCGAAAATATAAGATTATGTCTTTGTGATTTACTATCTGGAAGCCAGAACCTAAAAATAAAAAAGCTCAGGTTTTGAACCATTAACGATAGTCGGATACCGACATCTACGGTCCATACCTAAGCTGATATATTTATAGCATATAGTTTTTGTCTTGTCAAGTGATTTTAAATTTTGATACTATGGCTAAAAAAATTGTAATTGAAACTCATAGTGCCGAAGAAACAATAAAACTCGGGAAGAAACTGGCGAAACATCTTAAACCCGGGATTATTTTGATTCTTGCAGGTGAGCTTGGGGCGGGTAAAACGACTTTGATAAAAGGTATTGCTATGGGACTGGGTGTAAGTAAAGTAATAAGAAGCCCGAGTTTTACCCTGGTGAAAGAATACCCTGAAAAGAAGTTTTATCATCTGGATTTATACCGCATTACCCTTGATGAATTCCTGCAGGCAGGGTTTGAGCAGTACCTGTCAAAAGAAAATATCTGTGCTATAGAGTGGGGAGAGAAACTGAAAGGGTTAAAAATCAAAAATTATATGGAAATTCAAATAAAAATGAAAAAAGGAGATACAAGGGTAATAGATTTTGTACCCCATGGAAATTATGCTCCTGGCCATTGATACATCAACAAAAGTTTTCAGTATCGCCCTGGTTGAAAACCGGAAAGTTATTCATGAGATATTTTCTGACAGTCAACAGAGGCATTCCGATATACTTTTCCCCTCCCTTGATAAACTTCTCAAAAAGACAAAAAAGAGTTTGAAAGATATAAAAAAAGTTGCCTGCACAATAGGACCCGGTGGTTTTACCAGTGTTCGTATAGGTATAACATTTGCAAGAACGTTAGCCCAGCTGCTGAAATTGCCATTGGTGGGTATATCTACACTTGATTTACTTGCAAGGAGCATAAAGTCGGAAGAAAACTGTATTATTTGTCCCATAATAGTCGGTTCCGGCAGGGATGTATATAATTCAGTATATACCTATAAACCTTTCAAAAAAATAAGAGAGTATAGGATTATTGAAATAAATGAACTGCTTGATGAACTGAAAAAGACAAGAGATAAATGCATAATTTTTACCGGTGATGGTATATTATTACACAGAAATGGAATAAAATCCAAGTTAGGTAAAAAAGCGGCTTTTGTAGATTTTAAAGACGCCCACCCGAGAGCCTCTAAAATAGGATTAATCGCTTCTAATAGCAAAGGGAAAGACTTTTCAAAGATAAAACCTCTTTATATAAGACCCCCCCGTATTTATTAACCACCCCTGAACCGAAAGGGGAACGCTTTATTTTCAGTCAAAAATTTGGTATAATATAGGGTGTTAGTAAAGAACCTACAAAATATTAAAGAAAAGATAACAATTTCAGCAGAAAAAGATAATCGTTCTTTGAATGATATTAAACTTGTTGCGGTGACAAAGAACGTTCCAATTGAAAAAATCAAAGATATAATAGACCTGGGTATAACCGATATAGGCGAAAACCGGATTCAGGAAGCACAGGA
>Ga0210049_1000219_pt1 | contig 43486 bp, 38 predicted proteins | sample CryGeyCG2014_300_2_FD_183964 | JGI IMG/M metagenome (GOLD analysis project Ga0210049, IMG submission 183964) | Groundwater microbial communities from aquifer - Crystal Geyser CG06_land_8/20/14_3.00 (SPAdes) (version 2) | ecosystem: Environmental > Aquatic > Deep subsurface > Groundwater | place... | reverse complement strand
GATACGATGGGCTGGGTGCAGTTCAAGAAGGGACTGATTGCACACGCTGAGAAGAATATCAAGGAAGCACTGGGAAGGAGATCTTCTGAGCCGCTATTTCATTATCACCTGGGATCTCTTTATTACAAAACCGGCAGATATAATGAGGCAACAGCGTTTTTCAAAGAGGCGGTGCGCCTGGGACTGGCAGAAAAGGAGGCCGGGGACGCAGAAGTAAAGATAGAGAGAATGAAAAAGATGGCTTCCGATATGGAAATGGCAAAGCGATATGAGGAAAAAGGGGAGATTTCAAAGGCCGTCGGGGCCTATGAGAGAGTATTGAAGGAAGGTTTTCACTGGAGGGCAGCCGATGCCCTTGCATCGCTCTACGCCGATAATAAAGAAAACCTGGACAGGGCTCTCCTGTTAGCTAGGCAGGCATCTGAGGCCTTCCCGGAGAATTCTCATCTTGCGGGAACCATGGGATGGGTTCTTTTTAAGAAAGGGGTAAGGGCCTCCGCTGGACGCTATCTCAGCCAGGCGGTGGTAGGAGACCCTGATAATTCATTATCCCATTACCGCCTGGGGGTGTTCCACTATGAAGGCAAGGCCTATTCAGAGGCCTCAAAGGAGATTGAAAAGGCCTTAAGCCTGGGTCTTGCGGGTAAGCAGGCAGTCAATGCCTCAACCATCCTCAAAGACATCAAAAAACAGGAATCCGATGATTAGCTTTGCTTAGGGCTTTTCCTGAGAGCCTTTTCACACAGCTCCAGGTAATGGTCCACCAAGGGTGAGCGGTCGCACAGAGTGAAGCATCGAAGTGCTTCCTCAAATCTCTTGAGATTGATATATGTTATTCCGAGGCACATCCTCAATGACTCGCTTTCCGGAAAAAGCTCAAGTCCCCTGGCGCAAAAGGGCAGTGCCTCCTCATATCTTCCCTGCCTCTGTTTAAGTATTGCCAAGCCCAGGTAGGCACGCTGATCATCATGATATTTAAGCGCCTTTAGAAAAAGGATTTCAGCCGTTTTTTCCTTATCCGGGATGGCCTGATTCCGGGAATATTCTCCGTGGGTAAATGTCATTGCAAGCCTGGAGAGAAAATCGGCGTGATGGGGATACAAATGCGGGCTATCTATCAGATCAATGGACTGCGCAGAAGAGGCAAGACCATTCCAGAAATGTCTCCTCAGTGTTTCTCCGTATTCCATGACGAGTTCCCGTGACAAAGAGTTATCCGTCTCAAAATACATTATATCTTCGATGGGATTCAGCCATAGTTCGTCTGTCAGGCCTGTGTGCTTCAGATATGCCTCATAGAGCGAGGTGCCTGGATACAGTGCCAGTATATAAAAAATCGCGCTAAGCGGTTTAATTTTGTCAACTAGCTCAAGGCTTTTTCGGATAGTTGATGCCGTTTCCCCCGGCGAGCCGTAAATGAAATAGGCCCTTGGGAGTATTCCGTATCTTTTTGTTAGAGAAAAGGCCCTGATGACGGATTCTTCCTCGATCTGTTTGTTTAAGACGGAGCGGATCTCGGAAGAGCCGCTTTCAACTCCATAGCTTATCTGTATGCAACCGGCATGTCTCATCCATTCGAGCATCTCTTCGTCCACACAGTCCACCCTTGATATGGCAAACCAGGATATATTAAGCTTTTTATCAATGATCAAACGGCATATCTCAATTACTCTTTCTTTTTTCAGGGTGAAGGTGTCATCTGAAAAAAAGAAAAAACTCTTTCCTCGCAAACAAAGTCGCTCCAACTGGTTCACAAAATAGACAGGGGAATGGAACCTTACCTTTCTATTCCAGAACATGGGAGAACCGCAGAAGGAGCACTGCCATGGGCATCCCCTTGATGAGGCCAGATGGTCGAAATCGAAATACAGAGATGGATCGGCGAGAGTATCAAGGTCTCTGATAAATCCCCTGGGCGGGTTCATCACAGGACCGCCCGGTCCTCTATAGGCAATACCTGCGATTTCTGAGACATTATCTTCACCTCCTTTGCCAAGGCGGTCCGCAAGTGCCTCAAAGGTTATTTCCCCTTCTCCCAATATGATGAAGTCAACCCATGGAAAATGACTAAGAAGGTGGTCCCAGAGAAAAGTTGCTCCAACCCCGCCCAATACGATCCTTATTTCAGGGTCTATTTCCCTGGCGAGCCTTGCGATGCTTATCGCCCCCCAGCGATTGGCATTTAAGACGGAAAACCCTAATATATCCGGTTTCTTTTCAAGCAATGCCTTGCGTATCATATCCGGTTTGTCGCCTGCATCCCCCCAGTTCATGATCTCAACGTCATGCCCCTTTTTTTTGAGGGCGGCGCCGATGTAATATAGACCAAGGGGCGGAGATTGAATCTCCTCCACATGGATACGCTTTGAGATGAAAAACGGATATATAAGAAGTATTTTCATGGGTCTTCCAGAACTTATTAACCGGTTTGCGCTCAATATTTATGATCTCGAAAACATATGGCGTTGACACCGGTATCGCACGCTTATAGCATTTGAAATCGAATGATGGAAGTCTTGTGATCTCCGGGTTATCTGTTTTCAATCATGGTCTGGAAAGGGGGCTCTTTCCTTGAGAGATATTGTTGTAGCTGCCGTGTGCATGGAATCCTCTCCGCTGGAGATGAAAAAGAACCTGGATAAGACCTTTGAGTACTCCCTTGCCGCGAAGAGGGAAGGAGCTGAGATAGTTTGTTTTCCAGAGCTTTCCATAACCGGCTATCTCCTTGATGGGTTTGACGGCCTATACGTAAAAGAAGGGATGGATGAGCTGGTTGAGGTGCTTAAAGATGTTGCCGCGGAGACAGGGATTGTAATCATGGCAGGGCTGGTGGATGTGGAAAATGCCGGCAGACCTATGATCGCACACTTTGTTTTTCATCCCGACGGCCGGGTAATGGTTCACAGAAAGACGCACCTTTCTCAACAGGAAAAGGCGTTATATGGAGAAGGCAATGAAGTAAAGGTCTTTGAAGCCTCCGGCATCTCCTTCGGAATTCAGCTTTGCTATGAGGGGCATTTTCCGGAATTAAGCTCGATAATGGCACTTTTGGGGGCTGAAGTAATCTTTTTTCCCCATGCCTCACCCAGAGGCACGCCGGATGATAAACTAACAAGCTGGTCGAGGCACCTCACTGCCAGGGCCTATGACAACAGCCTCTTCGTTGTAGCGTGCAATCAAGTCGGAGCCTTCAGAAGGGGGGTTTTCTTTCCAGGGGTTGCGCTCATCCTGGGGCCTGACGGGAAGGCAATTGCCTGCTACAGAGGTAAGAATGAACGAATCCTGCTGGCGGAGCTTCGCTCTGACGTGCTCAAGCAAATCAGAGAAAATTCTATGCGATTTTTTCTTAATTCGCGGAGGCCGGAATTATATAAAGGTATATTATCGTATTATCTCAAAAATCCGGGGTAGGTGCGGCTTCCAGGTCTGCGTGCCATCACCGGCTTAAAAACATGCCCCCGATTTATTAGGATGATAGGTCCTCTCTGACTTAGAATAGTGTCCATCCGGAAATGGCTATTTTCACCGATTTCGGCGTTGGGCTCAAATTTTAATCCTCGAAATACGTCAATGTATTGCTGTGGTTAAAATTATCGCCCGCCTTGAACTCGACGAAACTATCTCATTTCCGGATGGACACTAGAATAATATTTAACAGGCAGGCTGAAATGGTGGAGTAGCGCAGGGGTATTGATCTACCCCCTACGCCGACTCCGAAAGAATGAAGAAAGTCTGCTTTATACGCAGCCGGTCGGTTTTGGAAGGCCGGCCATCTTGCAGGCTCCCTTGCCGGGTCCCGATGGAAAAAGCTCATAGATGTACTTAAGCTTGTAACCGGTAACCTTGGAAAGGATCCTGACCATTGGGGCGATCCCGTTCTTCTTGTAGTAATCCTGAAGGACGCTGATCACCTTCCAGTGTTCATCTGTGAGGTCACTGATTCCCTCTGTGGTCTTTACGTAATCTACCCATTGTGTGTTCCAGTTATTGAAGTCGTCAATGAAACCGTCTTCATCAACCTGGAAGCTGTTGCCTTGATACTCAACCGTAGGCATAGATATTAACCTCCTTAAATAATTTTCTGTGCCGCCTTACAAATTAAACTTTGACGAAAAAAAATACAAGAGATTTTTTTGTTTGTCAATTGATCTTTTCCAGTTTTGACATTTTTTCAGCCTGATCTCTGAAACGCAGGGCTGCCTTTATCATATAGTCTGCCCAGAGAGGAAATCCTCCGGCGTGGACATGGGTATAGGTCGCAAGGACATTAGCAAAGCAAAGCCCGTCTTGTTTTTCAAAGATACCCCCGCCCCTGAGTGCCCTAAAGGCAAAGCGAGCCTGTCCCGGTCTTGTAAGGATGGGTCTTGAGTAGTGGAATTCGTGCCCTTTGATGGTCTGTCCTACTTTATAAAATGGATTAGGGCCGGAAACCTCAAGTACCGTATATCCATGACCCTGCGGCCGCCTTTCCAGCGAAAATGAGATGGGGAGGACACCTGCCATAGGGTAGCAATTGGTCTTTGAAAAGATATCTTCTCCCAGATACATAAGCCCGCCGCATTCGGCATAAACCGGAAGCCCTTTGTCCACGGCTATCTTGATGGACTCTCTAAACGAGGTATTTCTTGAAAGTGCCTCCGCCATGGTCTCCGGGAACCCTCCACCTATATAAAGACAATCAAGCTTCGGTATTTCGTGATCTGAAAGGGCGCTGACATATATCAAGTTCGCGCCGTTCCTTTTAAGGGAATCAATGTTTTCAGGATAGTAAAACCAGAAGGCATCGTCTCTGACAACCCCTATTCGAGGGGCCTCTGAGGGTTGGAATAAAGGGCTTTGCGAGACCCTGCAATCGTTGGACTTAATAAATGAGGCTTCCGAAGCTATCTCTATGATGGAGGGAAGATTCACATAACTCAGGGCCGCTTCCTTTGCGGATCTTAGCGCGCTCAAAGATCCGATCCTTTCGTGATGGGGGACAAGGCCCATGTGCCTTTCAGGGAATTGATTCTCTTTGAGTTTGGGGATAGCACCCAAGGTTGGTATTCCGCAATATGAGTCAATCACCTTTCTTATTAGTGATTCTTGTCTTGTGCTTCCCACCCTGTTCAAAATAACGCCCTTGATTAAAAGCTCAGACTCAAAGACCTGGCATCCTTTGACGAGGGCGCCTATTGTTCTCGTTGCCATGGTTACGTCAACAACCAAAATAATAGGGGCTTCAAGGATTCTAGCTAATTGCGCTGTACTGCATAGGCCCTCGTAATCAAGTCCGTCAAAAAGACCTCTGTTTCCTTCTATAATGGATATGCCGCAATCCTTCGCCCCTTCTTGAAAAGATGCAAGGATTTGATCTCTGGACATAAGGAACGGATCAAGGTTCCTGCACGGGGTTCCTGCCGCTAAGGACAGCCAGCCGGCGTCTATGAAGTCAGGGCCTTTCTTGAAGACTGACACGGAGAGGGCCTTTTCTTTCAGCGCCCCTACGATGCCGAGGCACAGAAAGGTTTTTCCGGAGGCCCCCTTAAGGCCTGCTATCACAACTCTTGGATATATATTAACCATTTAAACACAATAAAATAATAAACATAAAGCATGAGTTAGTGTCCATCCGGAAATGGCTATTTTCACCGATTTCGGCTCCCGGATCGAGGTGCGGGGCAGGCTTCGCCGACATTATTCCCTCCCCCTCGACGGGGGATGGAGGGGTGGGGGGTGATTTTCATCCTTCGTTGTGCCCCATTCGAGCATGACCGTCAGTTGGAATGAATCCCAGCCCGCTATTTTGGTTTTTAGCCGCAAGCCAATATCGCGGTCGAATATTTTTTTCCGCTATTGCTGTAATTAGGCGCATGGCTGGAAATGAAAGTCAATAGCAAAGACTTGCTTTTTCTGTTGACATTGTTCGGATGAAATGACTATAAAGTAATGGTTAAGTATTTGAAAGGTAAACTAGTTCTAATATTCACAATAAGTTAGGTGAGATTTCAGAAAAGCCGGCAGTGATAGCGCGCTACGTGAAGGCCCTTTTGCTTGCGGCAAGCTGAATTTTAATCCATGGGGGAGGAGGTGAAGGTGACTGAGGAGAAAAAAATAGGAGAAACTCCTTGGATTCATATTTTTCTTTCGAGATTAGAAAAAGGAGGCATTGCTGATGGGTTTTGAACCAATTGTACCACAGAAGGAATTAAAGTATCAGGATTTAAGAATCTATAATGATAAAGAGCTTAACAACTATACGGATAGCGAGCTTAAAAGCTTCAAAATTAAGCACGAAATACCAGTAGTTGAACAGCTCGAAAGCGGCCCCTGGCCAAGCTTCGTTGCTGATGCAAAGAGGCTCGCCCTTCACAGAAGGAAGCTCAGCCAGGACAGGATGATGATTGATAGGGACGTTGTGGAGGATCTCCTCGGGCAGCTTGAGGTTTCTTTCAAGGACGGTGAGACCCACTGGAAACACGGTGGAATAGTAGGTGTTTTCGGTTACGGAGGAGGCGTTATAGGAAGGTACTCTGACCTTCAGAAACAGTTCCCTTCTGTTGCACATTTCCACACAGTGCGAGTCAATCAGCCAGCAAGCAAATTCTATTCAAGCGATTATCTACGGTCTCTTTGCGATCTCTGGGAATATCGAGGAAGCGGCATGATGAACCTGCACGGCTCAACCGGTGATATCGTCTTTCTTGGAACATTTACAGAGCAGCTTGAGCCTATTTTTTACGAGCTTACCCATGTCATGCAGCAGGACCTCGGAGGCTCAGGATCAAACCTCAGGACCCCTTCTTGCTGTATCGGTAAGGCCAGATGCGAATGGGCATGCATTGACACGCAGGATATGTGCTATGATTTCACCCAGCACTATCAGGATGAGCTTCATCGCCCTGCGTTTCCTTACAAATTCAAATTCAAATTTGACGGATGCCCCAATTGCTGTGTTGCTTCCATAGCGCGCTCCGATATGTCATTTATCGGGACATGGCGCGACAACATCCGCATAGACCAGGAGGCCGTACAGGCCTATATCGGTGGAGAGGTGCCGCCGAACGGCGGGGCTCACCAGGGAAGGGACTGGGGTAAATTCGACATCAAGAAAGAGGTGTTGGATCTTTGCCCGACCCAGTGCATGTGGATGGAAGGCAAAAAGCTCATGATAGACGACAAGGAATGCACGCGCTGCATGCACTGCATAAACGTCATGCCGAAGGCCTTGAGGCCCGGTAAGGATACCGGAGCGAGCATTCTTTTGGGAGCAAAGGCCCCGATACTCGAGGGTGCGCAGATGGCCACCCTGACGATTCCTTTCATCAAATGCGAGGCGCCTTATGACAACATCAAGGAAAAGGTTATAGAACCTATCTGGGACTGGTGGATGGAGGAAGGCAAGAACCGTGAAAGGCTGGGAGAACTTATCCAGAGGCAGGGAATCAGGAAACTGCTCCAGGTGCTAAATATACCTGCGATGCCTCAGGCAGTGAAAGAGCCGCGCTCCAACCCCTACATCTTCTGGAAAGAAGAAGATGTGCCAGGCGGATGGAAGAGAGATATCAAGGACTACCGCTCCAGACATGCGAGATAGGAGGTTTAACTGATGGGACTTTCAACTAACAGGTTAGGACTTTACAATCCGGAAAAACCGATGGAAAACAGGCTCACGGATATGGGGCCGAGGCATTTTTGGCAGTATTTCCCACCGATTATCCAGAAGAATTACGGCAAATGGCTTTACCATGAGATACTCGAGCCCGGCGTACTTGTTCACGTGTCGGAGACGGGAGACAAGGTCTTTACCGTGAGATGCGGCGGGGCCCGTTTCATGACCGTAGAGCACGTGCGTGAGATATGTGATATAGCCGACAAGTACTGCGGCGGCCATGTCCGTTTCACCACAAGAAACAATATAGAATTCATGGTGGAAAGCCTTGAAAAGCTGGATGCCCTCAAAAAGGATCTGACAGGCCGAAAGCATGTGACCGGAAGCCTCAAGTTCCCCATAGGCGGGACAGGCGCCGGTTTGACCAATATAGTTCACACACAGGGATATATCCATTGTCATACTCCGGCAACGGACGCCTCATCCATGGTCAAGGCTGTGATGGATGATCTGTTCGAATACTTTCAGGGTATGACCCTGCCTGCTCAGGTTAGGGTTTCAATGGCCTGCTGCCTCAACATGTGCGGCGCGGTTCATTGCTCCGATATCGCCCTTCTGGGTTATCACAGGAAGCCCCCGATAGTGGACGCAGAGGTGCTGGATTCGGTATGCGAGATTCCACTGGTTATTGCAGCATGCCCCACGGCGGCTATCAGTCCCACAAAGACTGAGACGGGCAAGAAGGCGGTAAAGATAAACGATGAACGCTGCATGTTCTGTGGAAACTGCTACACCATGTGTATGGCCCTGCCCCTTTCTGATAGCCAGGGTGACTGCGTGACCATTTTGGCCGGCGGAAAGATTTCCAACAGGATCAATGCTCCCAGGTTTTCCAAGGTCGTCATTCCGGCACTGCCAAATAACTTCCCAAGATTCCCGGAGGTTTGTCAGTCGGTGAGGAAAATAATTGAAGTCTATGACTCCCATGCCAATAAGTACGAAAGAATCGGAGACTGGGCCGCCAGGGTGGGATGGGAGAGATTTTTCGAGCTTTGCGACTTCCCGTTTTCCGAGCATCTTATTGATGATTACAGGCTTCAATACGATACCTATAGAACTTCCACCCTCTTTAAGTACTCTCCCGCTTCCTGGGAGGTCTCAAAGGCTGTCGGAGGCGTTGAGGATTAGTTCGCTTATTCATGGAACAAAAGGAGATGGCTATGGAAGATATCAAGAAGGCGATTTTGGAGTTTGCTGAGACAAACAAAAAATCAAAGTTCTATTTCAGCGATATGGAAAAGGGCGTTAAGAAGATAAAAGCTGATGTCTCTACAAGGGACATAAAGAAGGCTGCTACCGCCCTGGTGAACGAAGAAAAGCTGATCTATTTTTCTACTGGAAGCAGCACAATGTATGGGCTGAAGGGAAGGGGTCAGACTGAGGATCACTAGCAGATCTGGTGTATCTTAACTGATTAACTACTGCGGGAGGCCGTCTTTCTTTTGAAGGCGGCCTCTTCGCATTATTAGCGGAGTGTGCGGATGAAAGAACCGGAGTCGTCGGAGGCATTCATACAGAGGCAGAAGGAAATCCTTGCCGAGAACCCTGAGTGCGCCAACAGCCAGTATAATATCGGTGTTGTGCTCATGAAGGAGGGAAGGCTTGATGAGGCCATCAAGGCCTTTGATGAAGCTATCGCCAACAGCGCGAGGATGTTTGAGGCCTTTGTCAATCTGGGATATATCTATTTCAGCAGGGGCGAAGTGGAGAAGGTGCTGGATGTAAACAAAAGGGCAGTGGAACTGGAGCCCAGGTACGCAAGGGGATATGCAAATATAGGATTTGCGTATCTCCAGATGGGAAGATCGGATGAGGCAATAGAGGCCCTCAAAATGGCCGTTGAGCTTAATCCCGATATCGTTCAGGCCTATGCCAACCTCGTTAGCGCCTATCTGCAAAAAGGGGAGATCGAGACTGCGGTTGCTACCGGCGAGTCCCTCGTCGCAAAGGCCCCTGACTTTGCGCTCGGACAAAATAATCTTGCGAGCGCCTATTATATGAAGGGCGACTTCGCGAAGGCCGTGAAGCACCTCGATAAGGCCGTTGCCCTTGGATTTGATCCTCATCCTTTATTTTTGGAAAAACTCAAGGCATACAGGACCGCCTGATGGCGAATGCTCTCTTTGAAGAATACGAGCGTCTGGTGAAGACGGCAGACGCCGCCTTCGCAAAGATCAGGACGGATTTCAGAGAAAAGGTTCGTTGCGCGCATGGTTGCGCGGATTGCTGCCATGCTGCCTTCGGTCTTTTCTTTGTGGAAGCGGCATACATTCGCATGCGCTTTCAGGAACTTGACAGGAAGAGAAGAAGGGCTATCCTGAACCGCTGCGCAAAGAGCGAACGGGAGATCGCAAGACTTGGGAAGAAAATGACAGGAACTTCCGGTGAAGCAGGGGCTGGAGAGGTGGATCTATCCACCATACGGATAAAGTGCCCGCTTCTTTCAGACGACCACCTTTGCGAGCTTTATTCCGCAAGGCCGATTACATGCAGGGTCTATGGGATACCTACGTCTTCGGGCGGGAAGGCAATGGTTTGCCCCAAGGCGGGCTTTGAAAAGGGATACGGCTATCCTGCTTTTGACCTGGGGGAGGCACAGCGTGTTCTCTATGATCTGTCAGTAAGGCTGCTTGCCTTGAAATCCGCCAGGGAAACAGCATCCCTGCTTATATCGGTCTCCAAGGCCTTGGCTACCCCTCTTGAAGACCTTATGGCCGGCAGGCTCTGACGGCTTCATACAGATCATGAGCATGATCTTCGATGCGGGCTGCGAGCAAATTGTAATCCTCAGGATTCTCGATGGAAATCATGTCCGCCACGGGCTCAAGAAGATTAAGAAATTCCTTTATCTCAAATGAGTTGAGAAGGGATACTATGTCAGTTAACTGAATGCCCTCAAGCCTGTCATTTGCTTCCAGCTCCTTTATCCCCTCAAGAAACCCGTCAACCGTCCCGTAACAGCCGACTTTGCCTGCCCAGGCCGAACTCCCTGTTCCTTCAAACCTGTCAATGCGCATCCTTACCGAAATCTCAATGAGAAAATAAACCAGAGCAACGATGGGTGAAGGCCGGGCGCTTAGCTGAAAAAGCGGAGAAGGGCTGTATCCCCTGGCGGAGACAAGCCTGATGTCTGTTATGCCGTTTCTTATTCGCACGACGAAATCCCCCGCGGCATGATGCCACGGCCGGATCTGTGAAAAGGAAAAGACATCGTAGTAGAGGGTCAGGATTTTTGAGGAAAGCCGGAATATGTCATAGACCTCTTCACTGGAAGCCCTTCGGTACCCCGTCGTGGTATCCCATAGTGTGACAATATCTTCATTGCGCCAGTCCGTCCCGGTGAGGTGCCATTCATGATAGTCATCAAACCACCGGACAAGGGCAAAGAGGAAGTATTCTCCCTTCTTACCGACAGTTACTTTTGTCTTTCTAAGAGGCATTGGAATCAGGGAAGGATTAATTCTTGATGAGAGCAATTCAAGAGTCTGGTATTCATTTTCAAGCTGGGCGGCACCTGAGGAAGAAAGGGCTCCGTTCAGGCCCAGCCTGATCTTGCGTCCCTCAGCATGGATGTCTATGCTTGCAACGTGATAAACGGCTCCATGCTTTTCACTCCTTACTACAACCTTTTCTAGGTCTTTACGGGTGAAGCTCACCCCTGATAACGCCTCCAGACAGACAAGAAGAGGCTGTGTATCCTCTTCAAGCAGCGCGGAGGCTGCTGCTCTGAAATAGTCTCCAAGGGTCAAGAACGGATGCTCTTTAAAGTTGCCTACACGGTAAGGAAGGGCCAGTTCCTCCTCATCAATGCTCCTTTCTCCGCCGGGGCCTCCAAAGAGAAAGGAGATTTTCATAACCGCTCAAGGGCTTCTTTCGCAAGAGCGCGCACAGTCACGGTTTCCATAGAACCTTTTTTATATACCTCAAGCTCTGAATCGTCCTCCAGTAAAGATTCGAGGTCTTCTCCGGCTTCAACTGCGCCGAGATTAGCAAGCAGAATAGCTGCCAATCCCCTTATCTCACTGGAAGGATCGCGCAAAAGAGGGATAAAGTGGTATGTGTATTTCCTCAACAGGCCGGGACTTGAGACGCTTATTGTCCCGAGTGCGGCTAGGACGTCTCTAAGCAGGATGCGATCTCCGGACAACCTAAGGAGATGAGGCAGATAACCTCCGAAGCGTTTGGGGTTTGCGCCAATTATTTCACCTATGGCAGCAACCGATCCCCAGCTCGATGCTGCGGTGTCCGTAACGGATGTGATAAGCCCCTGAAGCAGGTTTATTACCACAGCGGGCTCCCTCTCGGCGATAACGGCAGCCGTCCTTCCCATGGCCTCGGAGGCTTTGCTGCGCATGATCGGGTCAACCGAATAAAGCATACGCTGAAGGGACCGGATGACCCTGGAGTCGAAGGCAGCTATTTCAAGCAGCGCCGCCATATTGTAATCGCGGATATAGCCTTCTATCTCCCCTTTTGAATAGCTTCTCCTCAACCTTGACTTGCCTGCGGAATATGTACTGGATGTCCCTGGAACTTCCAATTTGGAGGATGGCAAGGGCTCCACTTCACAACTCCTGCTTTTCATAAGGATGAAGTAGAGGACTCCGGCGATCCTTCTGCCGTCATAGGTGCCTCCCGGCACGATGAGGTGGCTCTCGATATCATAGTTTTCAACCCTGTCTTGAAGATAATCTTCATCGGGCATGAGGTTCCAGGCCTTATCCCAATCTCCTCCACAGCCATATACAAGTGCCTCGGACATGGCAGATCCAAGGTTGTGCCCGGTAGCGTCATGGGCGTACGTCGCCCCACACCGGCAGGTTCCTAATTCCATGCCCCTTGAGCTTATGCCTTCGACCTCGCAGGGCCTTTCCAAGGGGTTTCCGCAGAAAGGGCACTTGGGCTCCCTGACCAGCTCTCTGTTCGTGAATCTGCTTTCCATCAAATTTCTCACTGTCTAACCCTCATGCCCTGGCAGGGCACAACGAAGAAGTTCAAAGTTCAAAGTTCAAACTTCAAAGATCAAGCCCCATTTCCTCCGCTCGTTCGTCAAACTCAAAACCGACAATCTCAAATCCGGAGCCGGAAGAGCGAAATCGAAGAAGCCAGTTCCCATATTTTTCACCGGCAAAACCGCATGTTATAATGCCGTTTCTGGCGTGCAACTTCTTTAACTTTTCAACGACCACGTCTTGAAACAGATCGCTTATGAGCAGAACGTCATCCTCATCAAGCGAAACTCCAGTCACGTTTTTTTGAATCAAAGGTTCCATCACGGCTCGAGGATCAACAAGAGACCTTTCTTAGCGTGAATGCCCCGGAAGATCGAGGGTTACACATTGGTTGGAGCCGCCGCAAGACTTGGTGGTAATCTTTGGCTTTGCTCCGTTCGGACCCGGTCCCATGGCGTAATTTGTCGAACTTACGACTCGCCGGCAATTCTCCGCGCTGCATTTGGGGCAGGATAGATCAATGGAGTCCTCTGAGTGCAGAAAAAGTCTTTCAAACACTTCTCCGCATTCGAGGCATCTGAATTCAAATATAGGCATTGGCTGACTCCAAGTTAACAATTTATTTCCTGGGACGTGAAATCATAACCGCTCAGGTTGTGAGATCCACGGTAAGTTGGATTTAGTTCTACATATTTATTGACATACTTGATGCATCCAGGCATGGAGCAAGTGTTCGGCGCTCTGTAACTTTGAACCCCTGAACTTTGAACCCGTGCAATTTTAAAAATTTAATCTCGGCGGAGACAAAGTCAAACATCAGATGAACTGGATCAAGGCGCTGCGTGAGCGTGGTCCGTCAAATTCACAGAAAAATATGGACTGCCATGTCCCGAGCAAGAGCTTTGCGTTTTGAATCGGTATTACGACTGAACTCCCGACAAGTGCAGCCTTGATATGGCTGTCGGAGTTGCCTTCAGCATGGCGATAATTTCCGGTGGCCGGGACCATTTCGGAGAGCGCCGCCAGGATGTCGCTTTTGACATCCGGGTCCGCCCCTTCATTTATAGTAACTCCGGCAGTCGTATGGGGGATATAGACAAGACACATTCCGTCTGCCTTGCCGGAATTATCAAGCTCCTTTTTGACAAGGGCAGTTATATCAACCATCTCACTTCTACCTCTGGTGCTGATCTTGATTGCGACAGCCATATAATCCCTCGCTTGACTATTTTTCAAGTCCTTCAGGGTGCTAGTATGAGACCGCTTTCTGTATTTTCTTCAAGTTCCATGTCGGCGTCAGTCTCATCCGCATTGCTCTCCAAAACCCGGGAAACTAATAACCTTATGGCGGGGTTTGACATACCGCCTTCTCCCTCATCCATTTCCCTGGCGGCAGACAAGGCAAGCCTCTTAAGCCGATCTTCCCCTCTTTTACGGTGAAAGTAGGCGGTTTCATAAAGGATATCAGCGATGGAATTCCTTCTGTCAGGGGTAAATATCTCCAGGGCGAGCTTATCCTCGATCTCCCTTTCCCTGTCCCTGAGAAGCGCATTGGATAGCGTAAGAGGGCTCTGCCGCACTTCATTGAGCTTATCCATATATGAAGCAACGGCATAATCTGCAGGGATCCACATATTCAGGGGCGCATTGGAAAAAAGCTCTTCGGCCTCAGAGGATGTCAATATATCCTTTCTTTGCCTGGATTCATCTCTAAGATCAGCGTGGATGGGACCTTCATAGCCCTGTACTCTGTTTAGAAGGAACGGCCTCATCTCCTTATAGGCCAATGCTGAGGGGGTTCCCTGACTGCCTGCAGTGCAGGCTGCTTCCATGATTGTAAAAAAAAGAGATAGATCAACCTCCACGAGCGGCCCGGCAGCGGAATCAACCTCCTGTACCATGCTGCCTAAAAGTTTCTTCGGCAGGGGGCCGAATACGAACTCTCGAATTCCTTCTGTCGGTGATACCATCCCTATCCCTGCATGTATGCCTTTCACCGGCGAATGGCTTGTAAACAAAACCGCTCTTGTGCCTGCAATGTCCATTACGGGACCCATAGAGGCCGAAAGTTCATCACTGAATCTTTCCTTTTTCAGTAGAGAGTCGCCAACAGAAGCCGCATTAAGGGTTTCAACTTCTATCCCGGCATTCTTAAGTTTGAAGGCCAGGCGCCTGGCGGATTTCATAACCGATTTATCGCAAAACTTCTCCGCAAGGGCGGACACGAGGGCTTCAGTTCCTGCGTATCCTGCAGGTATTGCTTCAATGAGGGCGCAGGCCTCATCAGGGTCACTTACCCTCTCGACAATCTGACCGACATCCGATGCGTCCATCTGAGAAGCTATGGCGGATATGTGTCCGCTTACTTGACTTTGTTTTTCATGGGACTTCTTACGTCTCAGGCCTGATCTCTTTCGATGTGTCGTCATATTAATCCTGTCTTCCTTCTACTGTAACACAGTCAGAAAAGCCAGCCTCCTCAAGGTAAACATTTACCGTCTCAAATGCTTTAGCGCTATAAATCATTCCAGCGTAGTTGGCCATGATAGGCAGTTCCCGACAGGCCTCACCCCTGTCCACCAATACCGCCAGTTCTATTCTCTTAGGCCTGCCGTAATCCATAAGGGCATCCATCGCGGCCCTTACCGTCCGGCCGGTAAAGATGACATCATCAACGAGCACTATTGTCCTGTCATCCACTCCGAACGAGATGTCCGTCTTCCTCACGACGGGGGCAGGCCCTATCCTTGTCCAGTCATCCCTGTAGAGGGTTATGTCCAATGTGCCTATAGAAGGCGCGCAGCCGCTCAAAGAGGTGAGTATCTTACTTAGCCTCATGGCGAGAAATGCCCCGCCGGTTATGATGCCTACCAGCACCAGATTTTTTTCATCAGGGTGCCTCTTTAAGATATTTTCCGCCATCTTCTGGAGGGCTTCACGTATTTCTCGTTCAGTGAGAAGTTTGTTCTTCATAAGACGATGATCTCCATTAAAAAAAACTAACTACTCCAGGTTCAAAGTTCAAGGGTTCACTGTTAACGGTTAGAAAGCGATGAAGATTAGACGGGCTACGGATATTGGGGCCTGGCAACCGGCACGTGAATTAACCCATAAAGTTTAGCATTTAACAAAGGAGCCAAGATTGACATTCGTTTATCCATCAACTATCTCAAGAAATATGAAAAGCCGACTAACCGTGAATCTGACAGCCGGAACAGTTACTTAAAAAAGACAGTATATCAGTTCATAAAAAAAATAGTCAATATATTTGTAGCCTTGCAGAGGTCTAAACCGATGTTGCGCCTGGTTAATTGTCTTTGCCGGTATTGACTTGAGGGAGAAGGGGAGCTAATGATGGATTTTAATGGCAGCATGGGGGTTAAAGGGAGATTACTTGACGGAAGAGATACTAAAAAATCTTTACAATGAAATCGGATATGAATTTCGTAATCCGGAGATGGCAAGACAGGCCTTCCGGCATTCTTCATTCGTCCACGAGAACCCTGGTGATCTTAGGGGAGATAACGAGAGGCTTGAGTTTCTGGGAGACGCGGTCCTCGATCTTGCCGTGGGGCACATGCTTATGAATCTTCTTCCTGAGGCCAGGGAAGGTGAACTTTCCAAGCTCAGGGCATCTGTTGTCAGTGAAAACGGGCTTAGCCGCGCTGCCAGGGAACTGAGGCTTGGAGAGATGATCCTTCTTGGAAAGGGTGAAGAGGCGAGCGGCGGAAAGGACAAGCCCTCCATAATGGCCGATACGCTTGAGGCATTGATAGGAGCCGTTTATCTGGACGGCGGGCTTGACAATGCCATGGTGGTTATAGAGAGGATTATCGGCCCTCTTTTAAGACAGACGATTGAAAAGGGGCTTGCAGACGATTCCAAGAGTCTTCTTCAGGAATATACCCAGCAGAACTGCAAGTCGCTTCCGGCTTATCACCTGCTGGCCGAGAGCGGCCCTCCCCATGATAAGACCTTCAGGGTAAGCGTGTGGCTGAGTGGAAGGCTTCTTGCCGAGGGAATCGGGAAAAGCAAGAAAGAGGCCGAACAGGAGGCAGCAAAGGAGGCCTATTCTTGCCTGATCAACCACCAGTGATAGTGCCTGTCTTTCTTCCTTTTCAGGGTTGTAAGGGCCGATGTGTATTTTGTGACCAAAAGGCCATAACCTCGATTGATGAAAAGGGTGTCAGCACCGAAACCATTGTCCGTTTTCTCAGTGATGCCTTTTCAAAGACGAGACGCCACGAGGGGAAAAAAGTAATAGTTGCCTTCTACGGGGGCACCTTCACAAATAATCCACTGCCTGTAATAAGGCAGATACTTGCTGCGACAAGCTCTTTTCGCGAGAAGGGGCTCTTTTCGTCCATACGAGTATCAACAAGGCCCGATTCCCTTGAAGAGGAGAAACTCCTTTTGATGAAGGAATACGGGGTTGATACGGTAGAATTGGGTGTCCAGTCAATGAACGATGATGTCCTTAACCGGGCTGGAAGAGGGCATAGTTCGGAGCATACCAGGGATGCTTTTTATCTCCTCAAATCGCTCGGCTTTGAAGTCGGTGCCCAGCTTATGGCGGGGCTTCCCGGGGATTCCCCTGCAATCTTTATGGATTCTGTCGAAGAGGTGATAGCCTTGAGGCCTTCAATGGTAAGGCTCTATCCTACCGTGGTCATTGAAGGAACCGCACTGGCAGGTCTCTACGCCGGTGGTCGGTACACGCCTTTAGGGCTTGAAGAGACGGTAAGCCTCTGCGCGCAGGCCTTAGCCCGCTTTGAAGAGGAGCAAATACAAGTAATAAGGATAGGGCTTGCCCCCTCTCAGGAGCTTATCGAAGGAAGAAGGATGATTGACGGCCCCTGGCACCCTTGCCTTGGTTTCCTGGTGAGGTCGCGTCATTATCTGCAAAAGGCAATAAAATCGCTTCCTTCTTCAGATTGGATGGGGCTTGATGTGCGTGTCAGAGTGCCCTCAAGAGAGATAACTCTTCTGAGAGGATTCAGAAATCAAGGCCTTTCTGCTCTGAAAGCCGCGCTGTCCGCAAAAACCCTTACAGTTACCCCTGATGATTCCATCGCCCGGGGTAAATTGGTTGTGGAACCGATATGAGCTTCCATTCTGGTTTCATAGGATTTCTGGGCCCTCCCAACTCCGGGAAATCAACCCTCTTTAACCGTATCCTCGGAAGGAAGCTTGCCATCGTTTCCCCGAGGCCGCAGACCACAAGAAACCGCATCATGGGTGTCCTCAACGGAGAGGATTATCAGATGGTCTTGGTGGATACCCCGGGAGTACACAGGGCGAAGAATCCGCTTCACAGGAGCATGGTTGACTCTGCCCTTGCTTCATGCAGGGAGGTGGATGCCCTTGTCCTTGTGGCCGAAGTGATAGGCTTTCCGGTTGAGGAGATGGGTTCGATCTTAGGTGTCTTCAGGGAACTGACCAAGCCGGCAATGCTGGTGCTTAACAAGATTGATCTGATAGAGCCTATAGATCTGCTTCCCCTGATTGAGAAGGCCATGGACCTTTATCCCTTTGAAAGTATTGTGCCGCTTTCCGCCCGAACCGGGGACGGTATAGAAGGACTCCTTGAGGAATTGAGTAAAAGACTTGCAGAAGGGCCCAGGTTTTTTCCTGATGGAATCATAAGCGATCAGCCGGAGAGTTTTATTGTGGCAGAGACAATAAGGGAAAAGATATACTTTGTTGTGGGAGAAGAGCTGCCTTATTGCGCTGCCGTGACGGTTGAAGGCATTGAAAGGGATGGAAAAGGAGACCTCATCAAGATACGAGGTGTCATCCATGTTGAAAGGGAAGGCCAAAAGGCCATATTTATCGGAAAGGGCGGAAAGACCATAAAGACAATAGGGACAATGGCACGAAAAGAATTGGAGCGTATGATGGATACCAGGATATTTCTGGATCTCTCGGTAAGGGTCGAAAAGAACTGGACGAGGGATGCGAGGGCGCTTAGAAGACTCGGGTACTAACCGTCATGCCCTGAAAGGGACACAACGAAGCATGAAAATCACCCCCACCCCTCCCTCCCCCGTCGAGGGGGAGGGATTAAAGGAAGGGGCATTGTCATATAAAAAGAAAAGACCAACCGTTCATTGAACGGTTGGTCCCTTAGGAGGAAAGAGTATCTGTCTGGCCAATCATTGTAGCAATAAGCTTGCCAAAGGTCGCGCACCCCTGCACATTTCAGCAGAACTCAAACACGGTGCGCTTTTTCCGCTTAAACGGCCCTTGAGGCCAAAGGCAAGGACAACACAAAAGTACAATTTTTTGTACCCAAAAAACGCCAAGATAGTATCATCTGTAGTTATTATTTTGATATTGCTTGTAAACTAAAGGTTCAAAATTCTAAACAACTAGATTACAATTTCATACTTCTTGATCTTGTGCTGCATCAAGCTCTTTGTTATTCCAAGCATCTGAGCGGCATGGGCCTGAACGTTGTTGCAGTGGGTTAGTGCCCTCCTCACAAGCCTTTCTTCAATGGTGTCGAGGGCCTTGTGCAAGGGGACATCAGGCGGTATAAAACGTTCCACCTCAAAGTCGGCGCTCTCTCCTCGCAGTTCCCGTGGGAGATCATCTGCCGTAATTGTTTGCCCGGTTTTCAAGACAAGGGCCCTTTCGATTATATGCTCAAGTTCTCTCACATTGCCTGGCCATTTGTGGTTGTAAAATACCTTCCACACCTCCTGGCTCACCTGAATCTTATCGGCATCCTGCTCACCGGAGTATTTTTCTATGAAATGCCTTACCAGAAGAGGCATGTCATCCAGCCTTTCACATAGCGGCGGAATCTCAAGATTTATAACATTAAGGCGGTAAAAGAGATCCTCCCTGAAATTACCTGCCGAGACCTCTTTTCTGAGATCCCGGTTGGTGGCCGATATTACACGCACATCTACCTTTATGGTTCTTGTCCCGCCTACCCTCTCAAAGGTCATTTCCTGAAGCACTCTTAAGAGCTTTACCTGGAGAGAGGCAGGCATATCTCCTACCTCATCCAGGAAAAGAGTGCCGCCGTCGGCCATCTCGAATCGGCCCTTTTTCATGGCGATGGCCCCGGTAAAAGCGCCCTTTTCATGGCCGAAGAGTTCGCTTTCAAGAAGGGTCTCAGCCAGCGCCCCGCAGTTAACGGTAACGAAAGGGCCGTCCTTTCTTGTGCTTCCATAATGGATGGACTTGGCTATCAACTCCTTTCCGGTTCCGCTCGGCCCTGTGATGAGAACCGTTGCCTTTGATTGGGCTACCTTGTCAATCATGTCGTATATGCGGATCATGGGCTTGCTCTTTCCGATTATCATGCCGTGGCGGAAACGATCGGAAAGGGCCTGCCGAAGGAGCCTGTTTTCCTTCTCAAGGCGATGGGCTTCAAGGGCCTTTTTTACCGTCAGCTTGAGCTGCTCGTTTTGAAACGGCTTTGTGATATAATCGTAGGCATGTTTTTTCATGGCCTCGACGGCCATCTCAATGGTGCCGTAAGCGGTGAGGGTTATTACCGGGACATCGGGCTTGAGCCTCTCACACTCCTCCAATAGCTCCATCCCCGTCATGCCGGGCATCTTCATGTCCGTTATAAGAAGATCAACATCTGAGTTGCGCAGAATCTCCAGTGCGTCTTTGGCGCTTGAGGCGGTCAGGGTCTCATAGCCCTCCGCCCCCAGCAGGGCCTCAAGGAGCACCAGATAATTTTTTTCGTCATCAACAATAAGAATAGTCTGCATCAAAAAGCTCTATATCCCTTTAGGCAAACTTATTTTTACATTCGTGCCGACCCCTTCAAGGGTCTCTATCTCGACCGTCCCGTTATGCGACTCCACTATGTTTCTTACTATGGAAAGTCCCAGGCCGCTTCCCTTGTCCTTGGTGCTGAAAAACGGATCAAATATCCTGTCGAGATTTTCCTTCTTTATGCCGCAGCCGGTATCCTGTATGGAGACAAGATATGATTCCTTGGCATCTGATATATCTATAGTAAGAAGCCTTCTCGTGTTTTCCATAGACTGCATGGCGTTTGCTATGACGTTCAGAAAGGCCCTGTAGAGCAGTTGCGGGTCTGCTTTTATCTGAAGGCTCCTATCTGATATGTTATGCCTTACGGTCACGTTCTCCTGTTCAAGTTGCGGCTTCAGGAACTGCAGGTTTCTCATGATGATCTCATCCAGGTTAACATCCTGGAGATTAGGCAATTGTGGCCTGGCAAAATCTAGGAACTCGGTTACGATATTGTTGAGGCGGCCTGATTCTTCGATTATCATGGAAGAAAGCTTCTTCTGGGATTCCGTGCTGGTGCCTGTTGAGGCAAGGAGTTCCGCCGTGCTCCTGATTATGCCTAAAGGATTTCTGATTTCGTGAGATACTCCGGCGCACATCTGCCCCAGGGCGGCAAGCCTTTCAGACTGGTTGAGCTGTGCCTCCAGCTTTCTCTGTTCCTGGGCCCTCTGCGCCAGGATATTCTCCGCCCTGTGGACTATGACAAGCAGGGCCACAAATATCAGGGCCATGATGGATGCGGAAAGCCCGAAGACCAGGTACTGAAACTTGACAAGTGATTGGTATTCCTGTGATAAATCCTGTATCAGCTCAAATACTCCCAGCAGAGGACCTTTCTCCCCTGTAAAGGGGTCCAGCCCCACAAACGGGATGAAGGTGCGCAGCTTCTTTTCCCCTCCCGGCAGTTCAAGCCCCATACCCAGAAAGTCATCCCATGTTGAAACAAGGCCCGAAAAATGCTCCCCCTTGACGGCCTTCTTGTACCCGAGGCTCTCCGGCACCTCCTGGCCGACCATGGCTTGGTCCGTGCTATAGGCTATTATGCCTTTGCCGACGTCATAGATATTAACCAGATCAATCTTGAGGCTGTGAACCGTATTTCTGACTACCTGGTCCATCCACTCGAACTGCTCCTTTTCCCTCAGCTTGACCTTTCCGTAACGTCTCACTATCGGAAGCACGAAGTTCTGGAAGACCTGATGATTGAGGTTCTCTCCGATAAGCAGGGCGTAGTTCTCATAGCTTTTCATGAGTATATCCTTTGCCTGCTGCGAAATGACGACTGAAAAAGGGAAGCTGAAGGCTATAAGGACTATGAAGCTTGCGTAAGCGAAAAACTTCGCCAGCCTGAACTGTTTTCCCTTTGATGGGATATCCGATCTTTTCATCGTGCCTCTTATATCGCCCTACACAAATGCCTTATGCTTATTGTATGCTCAAATGTCATTTCGGGTCAACCGGACTTAGCAGAATGAAAAATGTCCGGGCCAAGGCATGCGCTTAAGGGAGGGTATTTTTTTGATGAAATATTTTAGATTTGATTCCGGTTTTGATGAACTTCCCTATCTTCTTTACGCAGATCAGAGCGGAAGGATCATCGAGCATCCATATCTGCGGATGGCGGGTCTTTCGGGAAAGATGCCTGTGATCCCGGATGATCTCCTGCCAATGCCTGAGTACAGCAAGCTTTTTTTCCTTCCTGACTGCCCTCCTTTGGGAATTGATCCGGAGAACGGGGAACTGGAAGTCGTTACCGAGATGGAAGACGGAGACGGAAAAACAGGGCCGTGCTTTGCCGTAGCGGCCTTTCCGGAGCCGGGATTTGTTAGAACCCTTCTGCCGGCGGCCATCTATGATCGGAAGAATTACACCCTTCCAATGTGGGCCTACACGGCGGTAGGCTACCGGGATGGAAAGTATTGGATCGCTGCCTTCAGGGTGGAAGACAACCCCAAGTGGGATCCGAGAAACTATGACGATAAGCTGCTTTTGCCTTCCATAAAGAGCTTTACTAAGATCCACCGTGGCCCTCTTACCCGCCACCTGGTTCAGTGCGCGACAGTAAACCACTGCTTTGCTGCGAAGAATCTTTTTCTGAGGCGATGGGAGGCACCCATCCCTGTCAGCAGGAAGTGCAATGCCTCCTGCCTGGGGTGTCTTTCCCTCCAGCCTCATGATTCATGCGAGGCATCCCACAGCAGAATAGGTTTCAGGCCTTCAGCCGATGAGATAGTTTCAATAGCAGTGGAACACCTTGAGAGAGCGCCGGAGGCAATGGTCAGCTTCGGCCAGGGATGTGAAGGAGAGCCTCTCACCGAAGACGGACTTATCGCGGAAAGCATCCGCAAGATAAGGCTCAGGACTGCTATGGGCTCTATAAACCTCAATACCAACGGCGGCTATACGGATCGGCTGAGAACAGTTATCAAGAGTGGTCTTGATTCTGTGAGAATAAGCCTGAACAGCGCCAGACCTGAACTCTATTGCGCGTATTACAGGCCAAGGGGCTACGGCTTTTCAAATGTTGTTGACAGCATTAAGGCCGCGGTAGATGCGGGCATATTTACCATGATCAACTACCTGGTCTTTCCCGGCATTACGGATCAGCCTGAAGAGGTTGAAGCCCTTAAGGGCCTTATAGTAAGAACCGGCATTGATTTTGTTCATCTCAAGAACCTCTGCATAGATCCCGAGCTTTACCTGAGATCCATGGCAGTGGCGGAGGAGAAGGGTATAGGGATGGCAGCCCTGGCGGATCTTCTCAAAAATGAGTTTCCGCGTCTTGAGATAGGCTATTTCAATAAGCGGCTCTCAGGGCGGGCATGATGCGGCCCGGGTTTTCGTGTCCTCCCGCTACTGGGCGCTGGTGCTACTTCTCCCTTGCCACTGCCCTGTAGCCTATATCTTTTCTGTAATATGCGTCCTCCCACTTTATGCCTCGGGCAAGGGCGTATGCGTTTTCCTTTGCCGTGCCTACCGAGGTTCCGAGGGCGGTAACGCACAAGACCCTTCCCCCGCTGGTCAATACCTTTTTACCCTCAAGCCTTGTTCCGGCGTGAAAGACCTTGGCATCAGGCAAATCTTTCTCAGGAAGACCGTAAATGGGATAACCCTTCTTGTAGCTACCGGGATACCCTCCGGCCGCCATTACAACTCCGAGGGCCGGCCTTGGATCCCATAGGACCTCCACACCTGAGAGGTTCCCGGAAACGGCGGCAAGACACATCTCTACAATATCCGATTTAAGGCGCATAAGGATTGGCTGTGTTTCAGGATCTCCCAGCCGGCAGTTGAATTCAAGCACCTTGACTGAGCCCTCCTGTGTGATCATAAGCCCGGCATAAAGAAATCCCTTGTAATTGATTCCTTCTAGTGCCATTCCTGCGATTGTGGGCTCAATTATATCCTTCATTATTCTGTCATGCATGGCGCGATCAATAACCGGGGCAGGCGAATATGCGCCCATTCCTCCCGTGTTGGGTCCTCTGTCCCCGTCGTCCCTTGCCTTGTGATCCTGAGAGGTGGCAAGAGGAACGATATGAAGACCGTCCGTCATGACTATAAAACTAGCCTCCTCTCCCACAAGGCAGTCTTCAACGATGATCTTTTTCCCCGCATCTCCGAACGAACGGCGGATCAGCATGGAATCAACCGCATCAAATGCCTCCTCAACCGTTTCGGCGACGAGAACCCCCTTTCCTGCCGCAAGGCCGTCAGCCTTCACCACCAGGGGTGCCCCTTTGGAGACTACATATTCCTTTGCCTCTCTCGGATCGGTAAAGCATCTGAAGGAGGCTGTGTCAATCCTGTGCCTCATCAGGAATTCCTTGGCAAACACCTTTGATCCCTCAAGTTGGGCTGCAAGGCGGCCGGGACCGAAGCAAGGAATGTGCTCGGCCGACAAAAGATCCGATAAGCCTGCCGTAAGCGGGGCCTCAGGCCCTATGATAACAAGGTCCGGTCTCTCCCTTAAGGCAAATGAAAGAAGTGAGTCGCTATCGTCGGCCGCGATTGCAACATTTTCAGCTTTGGGTTCAAGCGCGGTCCCGGCATTACCCGGGCACACTATGACCTTTCCGACAAGGGGAGATCGTGACGCCTTCCATGCTATTGCGTGCTCTCTTCCTCCCCCTCCTACAACCATTACCTTCATCATGGGCACCCTTCCAGAGTTTGATCAAAATGCATTACCGGCGCAATAAACTCGAAGACATTATTCATTTGGGACGGCCGAGCGAAACCCCGTTGATTTCCTTTTCAATGGAGACAAGCTCCGCGACAAAGCTTCCCACTATGACCTTACTCTTGATTCTGACGGGGATAGCGTGTCCGTCTGCCGTCACCCACACAAATAGCCTTGCTCCCGGGCTCTTTTCAAAAATCCCTCTAACATGTTTCAGATCAGGCTCCACGAGATAGGTTTCAAAAGAACCTGCAGGGACAGAAATCATTTCTTTCCTAAGAACCTTTACGTTTCCGGTGACGCACCTCTTACCGTCCGTCACCGGCGATGAAAGTTTAATGCCTTCAGAGAGCCGCTGGAGCCTGAAGGCATAAAAGATGCTTAGGGGATCGAGTGATCCCGGCCTAATGTCTATAGGTTCACGGGCCTTCTGGCCTTCTCTATATTGCGCCTTCAGGTTTGTCCAGTCGAATGTCACCTCTGAGAGTTTTTTTCTTCTCCCGGCTTTTTCAACCCGGTAGAGAAGGCTTCCCTTGAGGCCTTTGTCCGTGAAGGAGTCAACTCTGTCCCTGACTTTGTATATCAAATCAATAAGAGGATAGGTGGAGGCCTCAGCCGAGAAATGATAGCCGCTCGATCCATCTTTGAAAGACACCTCGGCAACCTGTAAAACGGCCTTTCCGGCCGGTATTATCCCCCAGCTTACTTCGAAGAAGAGTTTTTCTCCTGCCTCAAAAGGAACAAGGCCCGAAACAGCAGCGGAAGTTCCTGCGGATACTATCAGGCAGAATACAACCTGGAACAGCCGAATCATGGCTCTCTGCGAGATCAGAGGCTTCTCTGCCCGCCTAGATGTCGCCCAGCGGCCTTGAAAAGGTATATGCAGCGGGTTCAGCTACAAGCTTTTCGAAGGCCGAATCCGTGTTTCCCCCCAGGGCGGAAAAGGGAAGAGATACTAGAAATACCAGCGCTCCGCCGGCAATGCCAAGAATACCAAGAGGCCTGACAATCAGTGCATCCACAACCATCTTTTCAGTGGTACGCGGCTCAACAGCACCTGTCCACTCTTCAGCATGAGACCACGCAGGCCCCATAATGAAAGAGGCCACCATTATCAGGACTGCCATCTTATATAAGGATTTCATATTCTCCTCCTTAAAAGTTCTTTTCGTTTTTCTCAAGGGATCAAAGGCTTCCCCTCTCCAGCCCGGTTCAAGTGACCCCGCCGGAAAAGCCCTCAAATGAAAAAGTGCATTATGTGTATCATTATACTAATTTAAGAATTAACTCAAGAGTGCAAACCACCCTCGGCCTTTTCCCTTGACTGCCCTCCGACGTAACCCTATTATTACCCTCACTTAAAGAAACCGTTATTTTTTAGTGTTTATCCATAAATGAGATAGTTTTGTCGAGATCAAGATGGGCGATAACCTTAACCGAAGAAACACATTAATTTCGAGGATTAAAATCTGAGACCAACGCCGAAATCGGTAAAAATAGCCATTTAGTGTCCATCCGGAAATGAGATAGTTTCTTCGAGTTCAAGGCGGGCGATAATTTTAACCACAGGAATACATTGACGTATTTCGAGGATTAAAATTTGAGCCCAACGCCGAAATCGGTGAAAATAGCCATTTCCGGATGGACACTATTTATGGATGGTCACTATTTAATCTATCCTTATAAGACCACTGCACATATCAAGGCTTGAAAAGCGCTCAAGTCATACCTTGAGACTGCTCGGCATTAAGCCGTTTAAAGCCTTAGGCCGGTTAAGGAAATCCAAGGAGAAAGTTATGCCTCGAAGAGAAGATATTCATAAGGTTATGATAATAGGTTCAGGGCCAATAATCATAGGCCAGGCCTGTGAATTCGATTATTCCGGAACCCAGGCCTGCAAGGCGCTGAGGAAACTGGGCTATGAGATCGTACTGGTCAATTCAAATCCCGCCACCATAATGACGGACCCCGGGATGGCGGATGTGACATACATAGAGCCGCTCAATGTTCAGACCATGGCCGAGATCATTGAAAAAGAGCGGCCAGACGCGATACTGCCGAATTTGGGCGGCCAGTCGGGTCTTAACCTCTCCTCGGAACTTGCCAAGGCCGGAGTGCTGGACAAATTCGGTGTGAAGGTAATAGGCGTCCAGGTGGATGCAATTGAAAGGGGAGAAGACAGGATCGTATTTAAGGAAACCATGGGGCGTCTGGGAATAGATATGCCGAGAAGCGCTCCTGCATTCACTGTCGAAGAAGCGGAAAAGGTCGCAGACGAAATAGGCTACCCTGTAGTGATAAGACCTGCTTACACCATGGGAGGTACCGGAGGTGGGCACGTCTATAATGTGGAGGAACTCCGGATTGTAGCAAGCAGGGGGCTCAGCGCGAGTCTCGTGGGGCAGATACTCATTGAAGAATCGGTTCTGGGGTGGGAGGAACTTGAACTCGAGGTGGTTCGTGACGCCAAGAACCAGATGATAACTGTCTGTTTTATTGAAAATGTTGATGCCATGGGTGTTCATACAGGTGATTCCTACTGCGTTGCGCCCATGCTGACTATAGACCCTGAACTTCAGAAGAGACTCCAGAAATATTCCTATGACATTGTCGAGGCGATCAAGGTAATCGGCGGGACAAATATACAGTTTGCTCATGATCCTGCTACCGGAAGGGTGGTGGTAATTGAGATCAATCCGCGAACGTCCAGATCCTCCGCCCTTGCTTCCAAGGCTACCGGCTTTCCAATAGCGCTTGTGTCTTCAATGCTTGCGGGGGGTCTTACCCTTGATGAAATCCCTTACTGGAGAGATGGAACTCTGGATAAGTACATCCCATGGGGAGACTATGTGGTGGTCAAGTTCGCGAGATGGGCCTTTGAAAAGTTTCCGGGCTCCCATGACGTCCTGGGCACACAGATGCGCGCCGTGGGAGAGGCCATGAGTATAGGCAAGAACTACAAGGAGGCCTTTCAAAAGGCCATAAGGTCTCTAGAGACAGGCAGATACGGGCTTGGCTTTGCCAGGGACTTCAACAAAAAGCCGCTTGAAGATCTTATGGAACTTCTGGCTGAGGCTACAAGCGAAAGACAATTCATAATGTATGAGGCCCTGCGAAAAGGGGCCAGCGTCCAGAGCCTCCATGAAAAGACCTATATCAAGCGCTGGTTTATTGAACAGATGAAGGAGTTGGTTGAGCTTGAGGAGGAAATACTCAGATATCGAAACGGAACTGTGCCTGACAGCCTGCTTATCAAGGCAAAGAAAGACGGATTTGCAGATAGATATATCGCGAAACTGCTCGGAGTCAAGGAAGACGATATAAGGGCCGGAAGAACCCGGCTTGAAGTGGTTGAGGCGTGGGAGCCGGTTCCGGTAAGCGGGGTTGAAAACGCGGCATACTATTTCTCCACTTACAATGCCCCTGATGCCGTGGGGTCAAGTGACAGGCGTAAGGTAATGGTCCTGGGGGGAGGCCCCAACAGGATAGGCCAGGGGATTGAATTTGATTATTGCTGCGTCCACGCGGCCTTCACCCTTCGTGATGAAGGCTATGAATCAATAATGGTTAACTGTAACCCTGAAACGGTCTCAACCGACTATGATACCTCCGATAAGCTCTATTTTGAACCCATAACGGTAGAGGACGTTTTCAGCATTTACGAGAAGGAGAAGCCTGAAGGGGTGATAGTTCAGTTTGGAGGTCAGACGCCGCTCAATCTTGCCAATGACCTTGCAAGGCTCGGTGTGAGGATATTGGGAACGCAACCGGACACAATAGACCTTGCGGAGGACCGTGACCGCTTCAGAAAGATGATGAAAAACCTTGGAATCCCCATGCCGGAATCCGGTATGGCAAGCACGCTCGAAGAGGCGATAGCAATTGCGGGGAAGATAGGCTATCCCCTTATGGTGAGGCCATCCTATGTCCTCGGAGGCCGTGCCATGGAGGTCATCCATGATGAGGAGATGCTTAGGCATTATGTGGCGGCGGCAGTGGATGTTTCGCCTGAACGGCCCATCCTCATTGACAAATTTCTTGAAAACGCCATAGAGGCTGAGGCCGATGCCATCTCAGACGGAGAGGATGCCTTTGTCCCGGCGGTCATGGAGCACATCGAACTTGCTGGTGTCCACTCTGGTGATTCAGCCTGTGTAATACCTCCTATCAGCATCCCCGCAAAACATCTTGAAACCATCAATAACTATACAAAGAAGATAGCTCTTGAACTTAATGTAGTTGGGCTCATCAATATCCAGTATGCCATAGCAAAGGATGTGGTCTATATCCTGGAGGCCAATCCCAGGGCGTCAAGGACGGTGCCTCTGGTCTCAAAGGTTTGCAATATACAGATGGCGAGGGTTGCCACTCAACTCATGCTCGGCAGGAAGCTGGCCCAGCTTGATCTCAAAAAGCGAGCCATAATGCACTTCGGGGTCAAGGAGGCGGTTTTTCCCTTTAATATGTTCCCGGAAGTTGATCCGCTTCTCGGGCCTGAGATGAGGTCAACAGGCGAAGTCCTCGGGCTTGCAGACTCCTTCGGGCTTGCCTATTACAAGGCCCAGGAGGCCGCTCAGCAGACTCTTCCCTCTGAAGGAAACGTGCTCATAACGGTGGTTGAGACAGACAGGCCGGAGGTGCTTGAGGTCGCAAGGCGTTTCAGTATGCTCGGATTCAATATAAGGGCTACAAACGGCACGAGAAGATTTCTCGAGGAGCACGGGATACAGGCCGATTTAGTTCTAAAAATGCATGAGGGTCGTCCCAATATAGTGGACGGAATAAAGAACCATGAGATACAGCTTGTCATAAATACCCCGAGCGGAAAGAGGAGTAAGTATGACGACTCCTATATCAGAAAGGCCGCTATCAGATATAAGGTGCCCTATATTACCACCCTTGCGGCAGCCACAGCCGCGGCAAGGGGTATAGAAGCGGTGAGAAAAGGGCATGGGGCGGTCAAATCACTCCAGGCCTATCATTCCGATATAACTGCCTGATGACTTTCATTTACACCTGGATTCCGGATCAAGTCCGCAATGACTTGAGGAATTTTCATTCTTCGTTGCGCGCCCCCAGGGCATCAGGGTTTATATGAAGATGCCCCTTCGCTTTACTCCTCCCCCTCGACGGGGGAGGGATGGGTGGGGGTGATTTTCATCTTTCGTTGAGCCCCTTTCAGGGCATGACCGTTAGAGGCTATAGAAGATAGCTCTCCCACTGTCTCGCGGTCTCTCTTATATAGCCGGGTTCAACCTTTGTCATGATCCGGTTGTGCCCCGGCAGCAGCACCTCTACGGCCAGATCAGCCAGGCGGAAAAGGGAGTCTCTATGCTGGCGCGCGTTTGCGCCGTGGAGATCGAATCTTCCTATGGCATAATCGGCATAAACCACATCCCCCGGGATCAGAACCTTTCCGTCCCGATTATATAGACCTATGCTCCCGGCCGAATGACCGGGGATGTGTATGCATTCCCATGCCATCCCCCCAAGTGAGAGTATTTCACCCCCTTCAAGCTTTTTCTGCACGGTAAATCGAAAGGCGTCCTCCGGGATACCGTACTGGGAAGCGCACATGGCTCGGAACATCTCCATTCCGTAAACTGTCCTGTCGTCTCCGGCCTCCAGGGCTTCGGCCTCGGACCTGTGGACCCACAGCTCGACGTTCGTCATTTCAGCATAAATCTCTCTGAGGCACCCTATGTGGTCGAAGTGGGTATGGGTCATGATGATGCGTTTTATGTCGGCCTGATCAATTCCAAGCTTTTTAATGGCCTGCAGTTTGTAACTTCCTTTCCCTGCCAGACCCGCATCCACCATAGTCAGGTCGTGGGATGAAGGATCTCCTATAATATAAGCGTGGGAATCCGGCATGAATTCGTCCTGGCCCTGGATAAAAAATATCCCATCTGAAACCTTTTTCATGAGATTACTCCTTCATTTTTAAAAATATAGAAAGTCTATGGCAATTTTAAAAAAACACTTTGATATTGCACCGTAAAAATATTAACACTGAACCACTTAACTTTGAACCTTATCAGTTCAGATTTTTTTTCATAGAAAGCGCATCCTGTCCGCGGGGATAGAATGCCGCCCTGGATTCAAAAGTTATAAAGCCCTGTGACTTGAAAAACCCGACGGCCTGAAGGTTATCAACTGCCGTGTGAAGGAGAAGCGATCTGATTCCCATGGTTTTAAGGACCTTCTCAGCCCTGCTTAAAAGTGCACTTCCAACTCCGAATCCGTGCAAGACGGGTTCAACCGCTAGAGCAAGTATCTCAACGTCCATATCAGAGGCGGAAACGCTTGGGTTCCCTATGAGTATGAATCCTATCCGGGCGCCCTTCTTCAAAGCTACAAAGGACATGCACGCCTCTTCTACGAACCATTGGTCCAGTATCTCATCATAAGGACCGTACACGGAGAAGACCTTTTGGCTCAAGGAACGCACAAAAACCCTATCGCCGGGACTGCCGGCCCTGAGTTTGAAGTTGATGCCGGGAGTCGGACTTCTCCGCTTCCTGGCAGGCTCAGCCGATAATAGAGCCGAATGCTGCGCCTTCCCCCTGGCGGATAATGCAAGGCGTTCAAGGCGCTTAATCTCCCCGTATTTTCCAAATCTACCCCTGTTGCTCAAGCCTCTTTCCCCTTGGCCTTTTATAATATGAACCATCCGCCATTCCAAGGCCAAAATGCCGCCCCGACGGAGGCAGGCCAAATCCATGCATTCTGCGGGGAGGATGTCAAGATTCCTTGACCCGATGAGAGCCGGGCCATATAATGCCCGTAAAAAGCCCATTATCAATATATCGGGCGACCCCAGGATACAAAACTTCTTTTCACCTTTGGCGCGGAGAAGGAATGTCTGGGGTGATGATGAACAGCAATAGGATTTACTTGCAAGCAAAACCTGAAATGGGAAAGGAGCGCTCAGATGAAAAAGAAGGCGACTGTAGTAGGAGCGGGTAACGTCGGAGCCACCGTAGCAATGCGTCTTGCTGAAAAGGAACTTGCCGATGTGGTGTTGATAGATGTACTGGAGGGGGTTCCGGCTGGAAAGGCACTTGATCTTGCGGAGGCGGCGCCGATAGAAAAACATGATGCTCGAATTATAGGAGTCACAGGCGATTACAGTTACGCGAAAGACTCCGATATCGTCATTATCACCGCCGGCATTGCGAGGAAGCCCGGCATGAGCCGTGATGATCTCCTTGCGACAAATATGAAGATCATGAAGACGGTGACAAAGGAGATAGCCGCGGTGGCTCCCGATTCCGTCCTCATAGTGGTCAGTAATCCCCTGGATGCCATGTGTCACGTAGCTTATGAGACAAGCGGTTTTCCGAAAAACAGGGTGATCGGCATGGCCGGGGTGCTGGATTCGGCGAGGTTCAGATCTTTTATAGCCATGGAACTTAATGTCTCGGTGGAAAATACCCATGCCTTTGTGCTGGGGGGCCACGGGGACACGATGGTTCCGCTTCCACGCTATTCTACGGTAGCGGGAATTCCTATCACTGAGCTTATCTCCGCTGACAGGATTGCTGCTCTTGTTGAAAGGACCAGGACCGGAGGCGCCGAGATAGTCGGCCTTCTCAAGACGGGAAGCGCTTATTACGCCCCATCTTCCGCAGCGGTTGAGATGGCTGAGGCCATACTCAAAGATAAGAAAAAGATACTTCCCTGCGCCGCACTTCTGAAGGGCGAATACGGTATCAGTGATCTTTTCATAGGGGTGCCTGTAAAGCTTGGCGAAAAGGGCATAGAGCAAATAGTGGAAATAACGCTCACCGATAAGGAGAGAGATGCGCTTAACCGCTCGGCGGATGCGGTAAGAAAGCTTGTAGAGGATATGAAACGCCTTTCATGATACGCTGTAGCTTATCTATGCGCCCCAATGCACCTCCGTGGCCTTGTTTGCCTTCGGAGTTAGAAGTTGGATGAAAAGACCCTCATGGCCGGGCTTGAAGAGCTTGCTGAAAAAGCCGGGGTTGATGTGCGCTATGAAAGAATGGCGGGGGATGTGGCCTTCTATCCCGGCGGATTCTGTAAGGTCAAGGGAAAACCTGTCATTATTATAAACAGCAGGATCACAGGCAAAGAGAGGCTCCAGATACTGGCAAGGGCCTTGAAGGGGTTTGATCTCAGAGATACCTATATAAAACCGGCCGTAAGGGAATTTCTGGAGAAGCAAAATTAATTTCGGTGAAAATAGCCATTTACGGATGGGCACAAGTTAGTGTCCATCCGTAAATGAGATAGTTTTATCGAGTTCAAGGCGGGCGATAATTTTAACCACAGGAATACATTTAGGTATTTTGAGGATTAAAATTTGAGCCCAACGCCGAAATCGGTGAAAATAGCCATTTACGGATGGACACTAGTTAGGGATTATGGGAGAGGAACCCTTTCAGGGTCTTCATCAGGAGACAGCGGCCTGCCGTCTTCCATGCTCCGGACCGTCCTTGAAAGTTTTTTCAATATCCGGCGGGGAGTAAGAATGAGTCTGTGGAGTATTCCAACAGCGCCTGAGCCGAGGTTTTTGAAAGGCACATAGCTGACCGAAGGTTCCCTTAAATGCCCTTCCACGTGGAAATAATATAGTACCAGGGTTCTGTCGTTTCCTGTAAGTATATAGCCCAGAAGCGGTATGCGGCCTGCTATCGAATCCAGCGTTCCGAAAGGCTGAACCACCATCTCAGCCTTTACCGTGCCGGTTGCAAGATCGAAAGAGCCGGTTGATGCAACATTTATCACAGGGCTCTGCATGATGAGGTCTTCTGTTGAAATAATGCCGTTATCTATCATGAAGGCGCCCTGGATCCCATCAAAATAGAGTCCCTCTCGCGATAGATCCGGAGGGGGCCTTGAGAATATATTTTCAATACTCAAGAACCTGAGGATACTAAGCAAAACATGGGATTTTCTGATGGTCCCTTTACCTATCTCCAGATCCACTTCCCCACTCAGGTGACAGAGAAGATCATCAGTGCCGTCTCCGTGAGTGGCAAAATCGGCTGAGAGACTAAGAGGCCCTTCCATGTGATCAGGCTCAAAGCCTGCCATGGAAAGAACGCCTCCGGCGGGCTTGCCGTCTGCCTTGAGTGTTCCCGAAATGGATATCCGCGGGGACTTTTTGCCTCTAAATGCCGCCTGCAGATCTATTTCGAGGGAACCTGCCGGGCCTGAAAGCCCTGTGATGTTTATCATGCCTTCACTTACAGAGGCATTGCCGGCAAGCGGACCGAAGAAGACATCCCGCCATAGACCTCTCAGTGCCGCTACCTTGATTTCAATGTCCATATCTTCGGGCAGATCATGGGCGCGATCGGGATCAAGGGTTTCTTTGGCAAACAAGCTTGTGAAATCCGACATATCAAGGAAACCGTCAAGGAGAGTGATCCCACACTTGATGCCTTTGTAACGGCTTATATCGCCCTTTATACTGAAGTTGCTTTTTCCTGTTCTAAAGGCTGCGTAATCAATCTTCATACCCTCTTCTGAAAACCTCACGATAAAACCCCCGTCCTCAATCGGGATGGGAAGAATTCCTGAGGGGATAGATATAAGCGAGCCTTCAGCTCGGCCGACTGCCTCTTTAATGATCGGGCTTATTGGGCTGCCGGATGCGTTCTCCATGCGAAAAATATTCAAAAGCCCCGCGGGGAGGGGCGCTTTAATATCAAAGGCAAAGAGACCTGATGGTTTACGGCCGTCTTCCCCCAGGGCAAACCCTATATCGCCCAAAAAAAACCTCTCGCTTTTCAGAAGGATGATATCGGCACCGGGGTATTTTAACCCTGGCTCTGTCCGGATTTTGAGCACGGATGACCCCAGCATGAAATCGGCTGATTCGATAAGAAGGCCTTTTTCCTGTTCGATTTTAAAGGCAAAATCAAGGCGGTCCTCTTTTCCCTTTGATGCCAATACAATATCAGGGAATCGGGCGGAAAGGCCTTCCAGATTAAGGCTTCCTTTGCAGGAAACCGCCGGGCCGTTTATAGAAAGATTGATGGATGCAGGGAGTCTTTTCTCAGCCTTAATGGGGAGTGTTGCGTTTTGGGATAACCTCTTTAATGCCTCCTCGGGCGATATATCTAAACTCACAGTCGCCTTTACAACTGTGTTCATTCCCCATCCGCTATAAGATCCCGAGGCATCAATAATGGAATCCGCTGATAATGCTGAAAGGGAAAACCTCCATGTGTCATTTTTCTGCATCAACGCTGATGCCCTCCGGATGTTGACCTCAAACGGAAATTTGGGATGTTCTACCACACAGTTGTTGAGGAAAAGCTCAGCCTTTTCAATTGAAAAGTTTTTTCGGCCGGAGTCCATCCGGAGAGATAGACGCATATCCAGAGTGCCCCTGTCAGTGGAGAACCATGAAATAGCCTCCTTTGCCTCCTCAGGAAACCATTTTAAGCGCCTGAGGGAAGCCATATCCTTTGTTGAGGCCCCCAGATGACCTGAGAAGGCATATCGGTGAGTGCCGTAAACCTCTGCAAGATTCATCGAGCACTCGTCCACATAAGACTCTCCCCATGAGCCATTGAGACCGGATATGTAAAGCTCTCCCTTTTCAAAGAGAAGTTCTCCCGAAATACCGCTCATGGCCGGAGAGGATTTGCCCTCAAACAATTCCAGATCACTCCAGGAAAGTTTCAAGAATAAGACGCCTGGGTTTTTCTCGATATTACGGAGCTTTTCAAGAGAACCATCCAGCAGGAGTTTTTCAAGCCTCACTGTGCCGTGGGAGACAAGGGGGAGTATTTCTTCCCCCACCATATCCGGATACAGAAAGGCCGGCACTACCTCCCTTGCCGAGACTACGGAAATAGGAGGGCTTGAAAGGATAAGCTTGAGGCTTACCGCCCTATTGCTTTCTATCCGGATATATCCTTCGCCTTCAACCCTTACACCGTTTGATCTCACTGAGAGGGAGGTAACTGAAAGCCCTTTATCGTCAAGGAGAGCTGTGAAATTTGCCTCCACGCCGGCTACGTCAATTTGCTTATCTCCTTTGTCCAGATGGAGATAAAGTCTCCTTGCCCTTATGGAGCACTCAAAAGAAATGTCGCCTTCACCGGTTGTCTTCATCCTCAGTGAGGCTTCGGCGCCGTCCTGCTTGACTACCGAGAGGAGATCAGAGTTCAGGATATCTTCCGGAAATCCCATAAGATCAATACTTGCCTCCAGCGACGGAAGCGCGTTTAAGGTAGTTTCTCTACTTAGAGTACCTGAGATATGGAAAAATGAACTCCTGTCCGGGTCTGATACAATCGCTCCCCCTAGTTTGATCTCGAGGATGTCACTATCATGGGCGTAAATGGCTCCTTTAATCATGCGGGCTTCAACCTGAAGGCCTTTGACTGCTACCGCGGCGTTTTCAAAGGTTAGTTCAGATAATGAGATAGGATAGTAATTAAACACCTGAGACAAGACGGCATACAGGTAACCAAGGAAATGGCCCCCGTGCTCTGGTTCCTGCCGGCTTTCTGCCGGGATTTCTATTCCGGCAATTTCATCATCCAATACTATCCTTGGGCCTATAAGTGTGACTGAAGTAGGGATAAATCGGCCTGAAAAAAGACTTGATCCATCAAGCGAGAGGTATAACTCCGGGATGGACAGGCTGTTTCCATCCTTAGTCGCTATCAGCACTTGCAGGACATGAAGGGACGGGCCTCTCCTGAGGCTCACAAAGATACTTTCAGCGCTTACTTCATATCCGGTTGATCGGGATATCTGCCTCAAAAAATAGGCCTGAATGCCGGGCTGCCTTATGAGTATATTTGCCGTTATGAATAATGCCAGGAAAAGGGCCGCCGCCAGCATAAGCCATTTGACGGCGGCTCTTATAAACTTATCCTTCACTTTCTATAATCCCTCATTTTATCGGAAGGAAACGGCCCGTTTCTCATTGTCATCTCCTTCCTCGTGTGCCTGATTCTCTCAATGACGGTCAGGTTTGTAAGCACCGCGAGCAAGTAGATAGTTATCTTTACTGATACTAAACCTATTGCCGGTACAGAGCCTAGGAGAGAGCCCACTATTAGAAGAACCATACGCTCCGGTCGCTGCATAAGGCCATTAGTGCATGATATCCCCAGGGCTTCTGCCCTCGCGCGGGTGTAGCTCACCATGAAGGAGCCCTCGATTGCAAGGATGATGAAGATAACTATTATCGGGCTTTGATTTAAGTAGGCTGATCTGCTCGAGAAAAACCAGGCAAGACCAAGAAAAACAAATACCTCTCCTAGCCTGTCCAGGGTGCTGTCCAGAAATGCCCCGAAGCCTGATGCCTTTCCGGCTCTTCTTGCGACAAGTCCATCCAGGGAATCACAGATGCCTGATGCGGTTACCAGAAAGGCCGCGGACAGGAACAAACCCAGTGAATAGGCCAGGCCCGCTACGGCGCTAAGCAGGAGCCCGGCAAAAGAGATCGTGTTGGGGTTAAGACCGGCACCGGCAAGGAGCCTTACCAGGGGGGAGAGAGAAGCAGTAAATATCTGCTTTATTCTTCCTTCAAGAAGAGGCCCCGCGCTCATCTGCAACTCCAGTCCCTTGCCCTCCTGCCGGAATTCGGGCTTTCCTTAGTCTTTGCCCGACTTCCCCTGCAATAATCTCATAGAGAGGAAGATTCCACATAGGATTTGATGGAGACGTAGCCTTTGTTCTTCTCCCGATTTCCTCCTTGCACAATACCTTTAAGAGGGTGATATCTCTTGGGCCGTCCTGGGGGCTCTGAGTCCTCCCCCCCAGTCTATAGGCAAAGGTAAGCATCGCTATGGCGGCTATGCTGCCTGCATCTCTTTGGTAATCTCGTATCGTCACGTCAACTGCCGCCAGCCTTCCGAGGAGTTCGTCAGGTATATCCGCCAAAGTCGTGGTCTTGTCAAAAGAGGTCGTCATCCATTCAAACGCCCTCTTTCCAATTTCAGCAACTATGTCCATAAGCTCTGATCCAAAACATCATTATATTTATTCCAAAACCTTAAGGCCTTGTGATCAACTTGTCAACGCGCCTCAATCGGCTGGATTGTTTCTTCTGATTGACCTCTCTTTCAATCTGACATATTATCACGAGAAATTCATCTTTAATACCAGAGGTGTCTTCATGAGGTTAATCCGTATAGCTTTAATGGTTTTCTTTAGCTTTCTTTTTTTCAGTGCCGATCTACTTGCTGTTCAAGATCAGTCCAGGCCTCCCACCAAGGAGCCTGATACCTCTCAAAATGCTCCGAAAGATTTGGAGATACCAAACCAAATAAGGGAATTGGCCCCCGTCTATCCCGGGTCGAAGGTGCTTAAGGTTACCAATAACCAAAATAACTGCAACGTCGTAATAGAATTCAGGGGATCTCCAAGGGACGTTATTGACCATTACAGGAAGTTCCTTGAGGAAAAAGGGTGGAAGCTGAGGCATGAAAGAGTTGAAGGACAATCCCAACGTCTTGTTATGTTCCTGAATGAGAGACAATTCGGGATCGGCTCATGGCCCAGGCCAGGCGGAGGGGGGACAGTGGCATATATCAGCCTTATAGACACAACTCCCAAGTGATAAAACTTACTTCCTTTTTTCCCGTGCCACGATCTTTATCGGCGAGTGGGGCAGTTTCAGTTGCTCTCTAAGCCTGTTTATCAGGTAGCGCTCATAGGAGGCCGTCATGAGGTCCGGCTTGTTTACGAAAAGCACAAAGGTCGGTGGCCTTATCCCTGCCTGGGTTGCATAAGAAATCTTAAGACTGCCTTTGCCTGAGTGTACAGGCGGATGCTGAGATACTATTTCCTCAACTGCCTTGTTGACCGAAGCGGTGCTGATCCTGGTTGAGATCTCGGAGTAAAGACTGCTTAGCAGATAAAATATCTTTCTTACGCCTTTTCCTGTCATCGCGGAAAGAAATATGGAGGGAGCAAAGGAGACGAATCTGAGCTGAAAAGACAGGCTGTCCTTGAGTCTCTTTATCTGATCTTTTTTCCCGTCAATAAGGTCCGATTTATTCACAGCGACAATCACTCCCTTTCCATCGCTAGCGGCAAGGCTTGCTATTCGGGCATCCTGTTCACTTACCCCTTCCTCCGCGTCAATCACTATCACGGCAATGTCGCACCGCCCAATACTCTCAAGGGCCTTGGCCACGGAAAACTTTTCGATCTTATCCTTTACCCTGCCCTTTTTCCTTATGCCCGCAGTGTCAATAAAGATGAATTCGGTTCCTTGTGACTTGATGGATATGTCAACGGAATCCCTTGTAGTCCCTGGAAGTTCGCTTACAATAAGCCTTTCATCTTCCAGAATGCGGTTGATGAGAGAAGATTTTCCGACATTAGGCTTTCCTATTATTGCCGCGGAAATTCTCCTCTCCTGAGGCTCAATGCCTTCCGCATCCGGCAGGGTCTTGGCAATTTCCTCTACAAGTGAGGTTATCCCGTAGCCGTGAAGGGCTGAGACCGGAAAGACTTTTTCCATCCCGAGGCTGTAGAAATCCCACATGAGGTGCTCAAGCTCGGGGCCGTCAATCTTGTTGGCAGCGATGAATATATTCTTGTTCTTGATCCTGAGTCTCTCAGCAACATCTCTATCGGCCGGCAAAAGCCCTTCACGCGCATCCGTTACCAGTATAACTGCTGCGGCTTCATTTATAGCGGTGTCGGCCTGGTTGCTCATCTGCCTGAGAAGAGGGTCTTCGGATATGGAGTCAAGTCCGCCAGTGTCAACAAGGGTCAAATCCCTTCCTTCAAAGACGGCCCCGGCGTAGATACGATCCCTTGTGATGCCCGGCTGGTCATCAACCAGGGCGGCCCTTGACCTGGTTAACTTGTTGAAGAGGGTGGACTTGCCGACGTTGGGTCTTCCTACTATGGCAACGATGGGCGGCATGAAACTCCTTTATATGAAAATGCCCCTTACCTTTATCCCTCCCCCTTGACGGGGTAGTGAGGAGTGGGGGTGGCCAAATGCAACCCGGGAATGAACGTCAGGGCAGAAATCTTTGTAAAGACATAATGCTGTTGACTGATCAGTCCGCAGGCTGCCGGGTATTCAGGACGGCACGGTTCCACAGCCTTAAATCACAACATCCTGAGCCAATAGCAAAACTATGACCACTCGTCATTCCGGCGAAGCCTGTCCCGGAACCCTATCCGGGAGCCGGAATCCATAACGCATTGATTCAAGGATAGACTGGATTTCCCGATCAAGTCTGGGAATGACGAAACTGCGAATTTTTCAATTGCCTCTCCTGCAATCTATCTACCCTAGTAGTTTGAAAGGGTCAAGTTCTATTCCTGAGCCGACTTGACCTCTGACCGGCTCTGGATTACCATTCAACTCAACCGGAAATTTTCGGAGGGAACCCGGCGTTGTGCCCCAAAAGGGCATGGAGGTTACTAGGGATATTTTCACGGTATATAGTAATCGAAACCTATCTAGTGTCCATCCGGAAATGAAATAGTTTCGTCGAGTTCAAGGCGGGCGATAATTTTAACCACAGGAATACATAGACGTATTTCGAGGATTAAAATTTGAGCCCAACGCCGAAATCGGTGAAAATAGCCATTTACGGATGGACACTATCTATTTTGGGAGGTCTTCTTCCATGGCCATGAAATACATAATAGTTACTGGCGGCGTGCTCTCGGGGCTGGGCAAGGGGATCGCAGCAGCCTCCATAGGACACCTTCTCTCATCAAGGCTCAGAATCATACCCATCAAGTGCGACGGGTATCTCAATGTCGATCCCGGCACCATGAATCCGTTTGAACATGGAGAGGTATTCGTCCTGGACGACGGGGGCGAGGTTGACATGGACTTCGGCCATTATGAGAGATTCCTGGGTGTAACCTGCAAGTCCAAGTGGAACCTCACGATGGGTAAGGTCTTCGACATGGTGAGGCAGAAGGAAAGGCATGGGGACTATCTCGGAAAGACAGTCCAGTATATCCCCCATGTAACGGACGTAATCAAGAACCATGTCAAGCAGATAGGGGTGGAGGAAAAGGCCGATCTTGTCATTGTGGAGATCGGGGGGACGGTAGGCGACATAGAAAATGAGCTTTTTCTGGAGGCCATGAGGCAGTTAAAGGAGGATGTCGGAAGGGAGAATATCCTTTACATCCACCTTACCTATGTCCCCATACCTTACGGGGTAAACGAACAGAAGTCAAAACCGACCCAGCAGAGCGTAAATCTTCTGAAACAGCGGGGCATATTTCCCGACGTCATCATCGGGAGATGTTCCCAGTTCCTGACAAAGGAGATAAAGACAAAGATATCGAGATTCTGCGATGTCAATCCCGATGCGGTAATCACAGGCCTGGATGTGGAAGATATCTATGAGATACCCATCATATTTGAGCAGGAGGGGCTCCCCGCCATCATCCATAAAAAGCTCAACATTTACAGCCCGCCTGATCTAAGCCGCTGGAAGGCCCTCGTGGATAATCTGCGGAATCCCGGCCGCGAGATAACCGCAGCCATGTGCGGGAAATACACCAAACTCGAGGACTCCTACGCATCCATCATAGAGTCCTTCAATCATTGTTCGGCCCACCTCGGGGTGAAGGTCAATCTGCGATGGGTTGAAACTACAGACCTTAAAGATACATCCTTCATGGATGAGGTTGACGGGATAATCGTGCCCGGGGGGTTCGGCTCAAGAGGAACAGAGGGAAAGATCGAGGTTATAAGACAGGCAAGGGAGAGAGACATCCCGTTTTTGGGGCTGTGCCTCGGGCTTCAACTGGCCGTGATCGAATTTGCCAGAAACGTGTGCAATTTTGAGGGCGCAAACTCAACTGAAATTGATCCTGAAACGCCCTATCCCGTCATAGACATCATGCCCGAGCAGAAACAGATAAGCGAAAAGGGCGGAACCATGAGACTGGGAGCATACCCGGCCGTTCTTAAGCCGGGCACTGTTGTAAGGGATCTCTATGGAGCAGAGGTTGTCTCAGAAAGACACAGGCACAGATATGAAGTAAATCCCGCCTTCCACGGAATCTTGACCGAGCATGGCCTCGTCTTTTCAGGGGCGTCCATGGACGGAAAGCTTGTTGAATTCATTGAACTAAAAGACCTGAAGTTTTTTGCCGCCACGCAGGCCCACCCTGAGCTGAAGTCCAGAATGGAGAGGCCCTCTCCACTGTTTTACGGTTTCGTGAAGGCCTGTATGGGGAAAGAAGAGAAATGCCGAGGGTAATTGGCATGGAGCAGGGAAGGCTCCTTATTCTCATAAAAAAGGGCTTTCGAAACTGGGTAAGCCGCTTTGGGGAGCACTTCGACGCCGGTACCACCCTGGCCGATATTTCCATCAAGACCCTTTCATTCCTCGCCCAGGCCCAGGAAAAGGAAACCTTCTACCTCTATGACCTGATTATGAGCCTCAATGAGTGGGGATCGGGCTTTGAATTTAACGAACTGGAGCCCGCGCGGAAGATGGCCGTAATAGATCAATATCTCTTTCTGTTAGACCAGATAAGGTTTGAGTGCATGAGGAGACTTGGATGGCTTGAAAGCTATCCAGGCCGGAACACGGCCCTTGTTGATATGATCGTTCAATTTGAAAGCCTGGGGCCTAGACTTCAGGCCCAGTTGCCGGTCTTGAGCAAGGGGCATCCCAGATATAAGGAGTATCTTGCATTGAACACATTCGACAGGGAATCCTTTGTAAGAAAACTTATACCTGATCTGTTAAGAGAACTCAGAGTCTAGTCGGGGCCTCTCGGCCAGTTGAGGATATTTGGGATCGCGTAAAGGGAAAAAAAGGTTCAAGGCTCAAGTCAAGACCCCCAAGTCTTACGCAGGGTTTTTTGCACTCGCCGCGATATGCCTTGCGGTTATCATAACCTATGCCAATTCACTTAACGGCCCTTTTGTGTATGATGATCTCAGGGCCATTATCCAGAATGAATCCATAAGGATTGAAAATCTCAGTCCTTCAAGCCTGAGCCTGGCAGCTTTTACGGGCGCTTCGGCCAGGCGCCCGGTCGCAGGTCTGACCCTGGCTCTTAACTATTACCTCGGGGGTTATTCGGTCAGGGGCTATCACGTTGTAAATACGATAATCCACATCTTGAACGGAATCCTTGTCTATTTTCTCTGTCTGGTTTTATTCAGGCGTTTCAGAATATCGGAAATAGAGGGCGACCCGGGATTTTTATCCCCGCTGAATGCGGGGGCCGTTTTCGCGTCTCTTGTTTTTGTCCTTCATCCAGTCCAGACACAGGCCGTGAGTTATCTGATCCAGAGGATGGCAAGCCTTTCAACCATGTTTTATCTCTTAAGCTTTATCTTCTATGCGGCAGGCCGTGAAAGAAGCGGACGATCCCGCTGGATTTTTCTTGGGGCCTCGCTGGTTTCATGGATCATGGCCCTGGGATCAAAGGAGATAGCGGCTGTTCTTCCTGCGGTAGTCCTGGCGTATGAATGGTTGAGGGGAAGGGCCGAAGAGGGCCGGAAGACAAGAAAGGTAGTTTTTCTTATTTCGGTTGCGGTCCTCGCGGCGGCTGTGCCGCTTTTTGTCTTTTTGGGAGGAGATCCGCTGGCTAAGATTCTGGATACCTATAGGGGATATGATTTTACGCCGGGTGAAAGGCTCCTTACCGAGTTGAGGGTGGTGGTCTTTTACATGGGCCTCGTAGCGCTTCCCCTTCCATCACGGCTTAATCTTGACCACTATTTTCCCGTTTCAAAGTCTTTTATTGATCCCCTGACCACATTGTTTTCCCTGCTTATCCTGGGTGCCGTCCTGGTATTTGCCCTTGCCTACAGACGAAAAACACCTCTGATATCTTTCTGCATACTCTGGTTTTTCATCAATCTTGCAATAGAATCTTCCGTGATAGGCCTTGATCTGGTATTTGAGCACAGACTTTATCTTCCGATGGCAGGCGTCTGCGTAGGTCTTGGCT
>Ga0210049_1000205_pt1 | contig 44618 bp, 31 predicted proteins | sample CryGeyCG2014_300_2_FD_183964 | JGI IMG/M metagenome (GOLD analysis project Ga0210049, IMG submission 183964) | Groundwater microbial communities from aquifer - Crystal Geyser CG06_land_8/20/14_3.00 (SPAdes) (version 2) | ecosystem: Environmental > Aquatic > Deep subsurface > Groundwater | place... | reverse complement strand
AGACGGTAAGCCCGGAATTATTAAGCATGAACATAAACTCGCCGCCAAAGTAAGGGATCATCCTGTTGTCAACAATTGGGTCCAGCCTGAATATTACGCTTGCCCCCACAGGCATTACGAATCCTCCGTAAAACGTATACCCGGAAAGTAATCCGATATCTACTTCGTTTGAAAAATTAGGTGTGACCGCGGCGCAGATTTCTACCGCGAGCCCGAAAGATCCGCTGTATTTGCCGCCTATGGAAAAAGTCCCGCCTTGTATTCTGCTGAATTCATCCATTGATGATTGCAATTCGGCAGGTTTTCTTTCAGGTTCCCGGGGCAGGTCGGATATTCTTTCAAATTCTGAAACCGGAAGCCCTACTATTTTCTGGCTTATGCTCCTGACCGAGGAAATCAGGTATTCCTCTTTGCATCCCGCGCATTCTTCAGTTTCCGCTTTTTCGATCTGCCCGGACTGGACATCGATCAGTTTTAAGCTGAGTAAATAAGTCGTGCCGATCTTGCCGATGCTGCCGGCAACCATCTTGCGCACGCCGAGTAACTGGCCCATCTGGACGATGCATTCATTGCTCGCGCAGCCGGACATCTGGAACGACTGCTCCTTAAGGAGCTGTTCCATATTTTCCCTGGTGACAATAGTAAATTTATTTGTATTGACGAGCTGTGTCCTAAGATAATCCGACAGCATTGAGGCAACGCCCGGTGAAACACCTTCTTTTGCGTCAAGGTCCATTACAGCGGCAGTGGTTTTTGTCTCCTACGCAGCTGCCTGGCAGGCGGTAAAAATAAAAATCATCAACAGAAAGAAAGCTTGGCTTTTTTTCATTTCCTCGTCTTTTTTCACGGATAATTTTTTACTATTGAGGGTAGAATGTAACTCAGGGCTTTTCGAAGACCCGCCAATCTTTAAGGAGGGAGCCCTGATATCAAACCTGAAGGTTTGAGTTACCCCGAAGGGACCTCTTCGGGGCTTCGTTTCACTCGCAATGACTTCTCTGTTATCTTAAAATATAGAAGCGCGCGCCCACCGCGATTTCCCAGCCGACGCCCATGATGAACTGTTCGTTCGGGCCGAAAATCATCGGGAACCTGAGCCCGCCTGACGCGTATGCAGAGACCGGCAGAACGGGAAGGTTGACCTCAAGGCCGAGGATGGTAGAGTTCAGTTTCAGGAAAGTCCATCCGGGCATATCGCCGATTATATAGTAGGTAAGACCGCCAGAGCCGTAGAACCTGAACATTTCCGTGACTTTAAAATACGTGTATTCTCCGCCAAGGCCTATTGTCAGCGCGGTCCCGGCGAAACCCACCCCAATGTCAAGAAGGTTATTATCATCGCCCAAAAGCAGGTGCACTACCGGATAAATTCCGGGGACAGGAATAAGCGTTTCGCCGTTTGTCGACCCGGTATAAAAAGGCTGCGTGGAGCCTGACGGCAGAGTCGCGAGTTTGTAAAAATCCCCGCCGGTCTGAAAATCAGCCCCGACCCCGAATTTGTAAGCCATTCCGCTGTTCGCGGCAAGCAGAATTCCCGCCGCAATAAACATCATTAAAAATAATTTTTTCATTTTTCACCTCCCGTGACTGGACGAGATGGAAGCCTCGAACACCAGCAAGGTGGGCGGACCGAAATCTTTATTTGCGTAATCTGTTCCTGCGATATATTCTTCTCCGGGTGTCTTTTCTCCCCCTAAAACAATAATGCCCTAGATTTACCCAGGGCATTATTGCGTTCATCACTAAGAAAATAAAATCTGTTTTTTATATTCTTACCTAACGAAACGCAGGCCGGCTTTTATTGACGGGCCTACACCAATTCCTCCCGCATAAAGAGTATATCCCATATAGGTGATGGGAGGTACATAGGTTATTGCTATGCCGCCGTCAGCAAAGAAACTCATTTGTTCATTGATCGCATACTCAATACCAACGCCTACTATACCGCCGCCTGAAAATGCGAATACCGGTGCAGCAAGGATTGTAACATTACCTCCGACACAAACATAAAGCGGTAATGCCTGGATTGCAGTGATGGGAATGTCGTACTGATACCCTGCTATTATGGGAACAGCCCCATACATGAGCGATGTAAGATCTGTGCCGACATAGAACTCATGGACATCCATCTTCATGTTGAACGCAACCCCTGTTGCATACGATCACTGTATTCCCATTCCTGACTTTGCCATTGCAGAACCTGAGATCAAGCACCCAGCTACTGTCAGTAAAACAAGAAATTTTTTCATTCTTCCTCCTGAATTTTAGATTTTGAAGAAAAATCTTGCATTTACAGTGATAAGTTTCTCTCTCTGCTCATCACCTCCTTTTCATTATTTTTTTTAAGGCAATCATAAATAATATTTCTATGATTGATTTGAACAAGCTATTGTACCGCTATCCGGCACATATCACCCCGTAAAGGCAAGTTTCCATTTTCAAGCTCAGCAATTGAACCGTTGCTTCCAAAATATTTAGTTACTTTTGCTTCCCCTGTTTTTTCTTCAAGGCTTCCAATAAGATCCCCGGATTGACTCCGGATTTCCTTTCCGATATGATATATTTCAAGCCGAGTTCCGAGCTGCAGGCCCGATTCCATGCCCGCATCAAGATAGATATTTTTTTCTTCTACTTCTGCGATACGGCAAAACCAGGGTTCTTTGCTGACCTGTAATACAATGTCGCTGATAAACTGCAATATAGCTTCCCGCAGAGCTTTTCCTTCCAGAGTTTCATCATAACCGGCATGACTTCCCATTCCCAGGAAAGCGCCGCTTTCTTTTTTTGCCGTGCCTTTTCCGGAATTCGCGTATAGAATTCTTCCTGTCTGGACATCAATTACCCTGATGTCGACCACTGCTTCGGCTGTCTGGCGTTTTGTCTGGACGAAAAGCGCGTCTTCTCCTTCAATTTTTACCCCAAACTGAGATACTGAACCTGTGATAAGCGCGTTCAGGCCAAGGATCTTCCCAAGGCTAATTGCGGAATCCTGCGGCACAAATCCACTTTGCTGGAACTTCTGTTCATCAAGTATTTTTTGGAGCTGCGCGCGTTCAACAACTATAAAACCGCCCGATTTAACCAGTTCGGTTGTCAAAATATCTGAAGCTGAACTTCCAAGGCGGGCTTGCCCGTATTTAGTTTTATTTTCAAAATCAACTACCGCAACCCGATATTTAATGATCGGATTAGTTTCTGTATTTCCGCTTACTTCTGTAATCTCCCCCAAAACACCGCAGGCATTGATGATAAAAATTATGAAAAATATACCTATAAGGATTAATGATTTTTTTTCATTTTAATTTAGGGCTTCGGGCATTTGGGTATAGTTGATACAATTGTGTTTACTACTTCCCTGGATTCAGCACCCAGGGGGGTCTGAAACATTCCCTCTACTAATTTGTCTAATATACCGCCGGCAAAAGTTTCCGCAATTACCCTTCCGCTTAAAGCAATTTCGCTATTCTCTTTTTTTCTTTCGTCTTCCCAGAGAAGATCCCCGCTTCTTGAAGAGAACATTTTGAAGTTCGCGGCAACTTTTCTTTGATAGTATATTCCGATATTAGTATAATTAAAATCAGTCAATGTCCCATAAATAACCGCTTCAGCGCCGACAATTTTACCTATTTCTTTTGGAGTCATGGAGGACAGTTGTCCCCCGTCAGTAATTCCCGCTTCATTAAGTTTGCTGTCAACGTAAGACGAATCTATGACGTTATATCCTTTTTCGGCGAGATATTTTTTAAATAAAAATCTAAGATATTTTGGCCCAACCAAATCCGCAGTTTGATTATCCATGGGGAGAAGGGCAATAGTCCGCGGCGGGTCATAAGGCGCGACAAGATATTTTGGGGTCGCGCATCCGCTTAGCATTAATGCTAAGCCCGATACTATCAATAAAAAAAGAAACGATCCCTTCTTTTTACTGCTTTTCATTTTTCTTCCAACTATTTAATATACATTATTAGTTTTATTATATATTTTATATCTATTATATATGCTTTTTGCAGAAAGTCAAGTAAAAACTCGTAAAATTAGCAGTTTTATGTATAAATAATGAAATATATGTTTAATATGTTTTTGACTTGACATTTATTAAATTTATGATAAAATAATTACATATTATATATTTTCCTGATTACACCGATTAATGATATAGTTTTATATTAGTAAATATGACACAACACCTTGATAGTTGTCATTGCGAGCGATAGCGAAGCAATCTGTATACGAGATTGCTTCGTCATTTCATTCCTCGCAATGACAGATTAGTCGGCGATTTGTGTTACAGGGCATTAGTAATATCTTAAATCTGTGTAATTGTCATTCAGAAATCGGAGTGATCATTAGTTAAAAATCGGTGAAATTCGTCGTAGATACGACTTAACCCGCAAAGAATGTTGCGAAGCAAAGATCATCAGAAGGAGTTATTCTGGAAAATTTTAAGCCTTTTGCCTGGCAGGGCATATCAATAAGGATCCCGGAAGAATGGGATCTCGGTGCGGTTTCGGGCGACAGCAAGGAAGGATACTTCCGCCTGGACGACCCGGAAGACGTGCGCCTTGAACTCAGGTGGCGCAAGGAAAAGGATAAGGCAGACCTTGAAAAAGTCCTGAAAAAATACATTGACAGCCTCAAGGAAGGGGTAAAAAGAAAGAAGTTTTCGTTCTCCGAAATAAAACCGAGGGATATATTCGCGGATATACACCTGCGCAACAAGGAGAAGAGGATATTCTCCTGGAGATCCGGGAACAGGGAAGTGCTGAACCTGGTCGCGCAGTGCAACGAGTGCCATAATATAATAATGGCCCAGGTCTCCGTGACGGAAAAGGACGCTGAAAAGATACCGGAAATTTTCGCGGGCCTTGAAGACCACGCACAGGGTGACTTGGCACAGTGGGCGGTATATGATTTTAAATTTTCAATGCCGGCCTATTATACCCTGGATAAATTCTCGCTGAGAAGCGGGTACCTTGAGTTCAATTTTTTAGGGCCCGGCGCCGAGTTAAAACTGAGAAGGTGGGGCCTTGCGGGAATGCTGCTCAAGGGCATGGCACTTGAGAAATGGGCGGCAGGCGTTGCGCCCAAAACACTTAAAAGGGAATTTTCAAAGATCGTGAAAAAGGAAGAGCCGCTTCACGAAATAGTGGAGCTTGCGCTGAAACGCTGGAGCTGGTTCGCCTTCTACGCGCGCCGCTGCACGGAAGTCAACAAGATATACGCGCTTGAATACAACGGCAGGAAGGAAGAAGCCCTTTTTAGCCGCATAGCGGCAAAAATCCAGTGCCATTAAAAAATAACCACGGAGACACTGAGGCACAGAGATTGTAAGTTAGAGTTTCATATATCCGGAGAATAAAAGCTATAATTTTTCTCCGTGTCTCAGTGCCTCTGTGGTAGAGTTTATTTGAAAATGCTAAAACAAAAAGAAAAAGCGCCAAAACTTACAAGAAGGGACATCCTGGATTCCCGCCCGGTGAGGAACGCGGACTTAAAGTGGGAAAGAGCGGAAAACGGGGAGGTACGCATAACCCTTCCCCTGCGCAAGACCTGGTGGGCAGGGATCCTTTCCAAGGTATTCACGGCCCCGAAGCAGAGGGTCCTGGGCCTTGACGAGATCGGGACCAAGGTGTGGGACGCCTGCGACGGGAACAGGACCGTGGAGCAGATGATCCAGCTGCTGAGCGATGACCTTAAAATGAACCGCAGGGAAGTGGAGACATCTCTTCTGCATTACCTGAAGACCCTGGGGTCGCGCGGCCTTATAGGGTTCGCAGTAGATAAAAAATAAAATCGTTCATCGTTCATCGTTCATCGTCAGATTTTCTTTTTTCCCCTGTTTAAAAGGGGAATGCCGGGGGATTGCGACGCACGAAGCACGACGGACGATGCACGAGATTCAGGGGGGATAACATGGCGCATGAAAAACAGGAAAGACAGATCCACATGCCTTTGAGCGAAGCGTTCAAGATAGCGATTAGAAGCCTGCGCATAAGGTTCTGGAGGGCGATGATCACGACGCTGGGCATAATGCTGGCGATCGCGTTCCTGGCGTCCATACTTACCTCAAACGCCATAAGCGTCAACCTTAAACTGGCGAGGGAAGAGATCCCCGCGCAGAGAGTGTGGGTTGTTATAATGTCCCTGCTGGTCTGCGTAGTAGGTATAACCAACTCCATGCTGATGGCGGTGACCGAAAGATACAAAGAGATCGGGACAATGAAGTGCCTCGGAGCTCTTGACAGGTTCATCATAGAGCTGTTCCTGCTTGAGTCAAGCCTGCAGGGTTTCATTGGCTCGCTTATAGGGACTCTGGGCGGGGTCATAACGATGATCATCATGTATGCTTCCAAAGAGGGCGGCAAGGTCGGCGGCGCTCTGCAATTCTTTAAGAGTTTTTCGCTTACAGACATAGGCTGGATAATCCTGGCGTGCGTCGGCATAGGAGTGGCGCTTTCCGGCATCGGCGCGCTTTATCCCTCATACCGAGCCGCGAAGATGGTCCCGGCTGACGCAATGCGGGTCGAGCTCTAGTAATCCGATTAGCGCAACGCGGCGGCTCTTCGTGTAAGGTGCCCGCCCTGCACAAAGGCAGGGCGAGGTCTCGCCCCGATATTGATCGGGGCGGATAACGTGTAAGGCAAAATCGGTGTAATCATAACCTGAAATCTGTGTAATCATATTTAATTTAAAGGAGGAAGAAATGGCAGAAGAAAAGGCAGCTGACGAAAGGGTTGCTACAGTAAAGACGACGGGCCTTGTCAAAGAGTTCGTGATGGGCTCGGTCGTCGTGAAGGCGCTGCAGGGAGTGCATGTTGAAATAAAGAAAGGCGAATATATTTCGATCATGGGGCCGTCCGGCTCTGGCAAGACTACCCTTTTCAACATGATAGGGGGGCTTGACAAGCCGACTGACGGTAAGGTTTTCATAGACGAAATAGATATAGCTCAACTGGACGCCTACGAACTGGCGTGGCTGCGCTGCAGGAAAATAGGGTACATATTCCAGTCGTTCAACCTCATACCCGTTATGACCGCCATTGAGAACGTCACCCTTCCCATGATCTTTGCCGGCACTCCCAATGACCAGGCGATGGACAAGGGGAAGGAACTGCTGGAGCTTGTAGGCCTTGGGGACCGCATCAAGCACAAGCCCCTGGAGCTTTCGGGAGGCCAGCAGCAGCGCGTTGCCATAGCAAGGTCGCTGGCGAACGATCCTGCGATCGTGCTCGCCGACGAGCCGACCGGGAACCTGGACCTGAAGACCGGCAAAGAGATCATAAGCCTGCTGAAAAGGCTGAACAGGGAAAAAAGCGTTACGGTTATTTCCGCGACCCACGACCTTAAGATGATAGACGTTTCGGACCGCATTATATGGATCCGCGACGGAAGGGTCGAAAGGATCGAGGAAAGAGAAGAAGTCAAGATGAAGGTGGGAGAGATCGAGGGAGAGGACGCGTAATAATCTTTCGTGCATCGTCCGTCGTGCATCGTGCGTCGCAGAAACAGTTACTCGTTACCCCCTGCAGGTTTCTACGAAACCAAAACGCGGGGATCTTCGGCTGGTTACTAGTTGCTCGTTAAAGTTTTTACGATGAACGATGAACGACGAACGTCATTTTGCAGGGACGGGGGTGGATATGGGTAACGGGACGAATGTTGGGAAAGGATTTACGCCCAGAGCGTTCATTATCGGCATAATCTGCGTGCTTTTTCTTTCGATCGCGACGCCTTACTGCGACCTTGTGCTGAGGAGCACGTGGATCGGTTCCACGTTCCTGCCCATCGGGGCAATTTCGATATTCGTGGGGCTGATCCTCGTTCTGAACACGATCCTTAAGGCAATGAAACTGGGCCTGAACACCTCGGAGCTGTTGCTGATCTACTGCATGATGATATTCGGCGCAGGCATCCCGTCGTTCGGGCTTTCGGTCCTGCTCATACCCAACATGAGCGCCCCGTTCTACCTGGCGAATGCCACCAACAAATGGAATAATTTCCTGCAGTACGTGCCGAAGTGGCTTGCCCCGCAGGACAAGGACGCGATAAGATACCTTTACGAAGGCCTTCCGGACGGCGCGAGCATGAGCATGCCCGCGCTTATCAGGCAGATCCCCTGGAAGCCGTGGATCAAGCCGCTTTTCTTCTGGTCAATACTGGTGGCGGGGATCTACCTTGCCATGTTCAGCCTGGTTGTCATACTGCGTAAGCAGTGGGTGGAGAATGAGAAGCTCGTTTTTCCCACAGCGACCCTTCCGGTCGAGATGGTTACGGTCGAGCAGGGAACGCCTTCTTTCTTGCCCAGCTTTTTCAAGAACAAGATAATGTGGATCTTCTTCGCGATACCGGCCGTCATATACTCGCTCCAGGGCCTTCACTATTACTTCCCCGCGATCCCGCAGATAACCCTTTTCCTTGACCTGGGGCAATACCTTAAGGACAAACCCTGGAATGCCATGAAGTATATGTGGATACGCGTTTATTTCGTTGCGGTGGGTTTTGTTTTCCTGCTGCCGCTGCAGCTTGCTTTCAGCCTGTGGTTCTTCTATTTCTTCTTCCAGCTGCAGTCTGTCACGGGGAGTTTAATGGGATTCCCGATGCCGGAGATGGCAGGATATCCGTGCAGGGCTTTTGCCGGATACCAGATGGCAGGCGCGACCCTGACCTTCGCGGTCCTTTCGTTCTGGGGCATGAGGGGCCACCTGAAGGATATTTTCGCCAAGGTGTTCAAAAATGACCCCAAGGTTGACGACTCCAATGAGCCGGCGTCCTATAAGTTTGCGGTGTTCGGCCTGATAGCAGGCATACTGCTTATCGCGGTCTGGGGAATGATGGCAGGGGTTAATTTCTGGCTGATGCTCCTGGTAGCCGTTATATATTTCCTTATTCTTGTATCGATGACCCGGCTTGTTTCCGAGGGCGGGATGTATTACGTGCAGCAGCAGTTCAGGCCCCTTGAGCTCATAATACCCTTCACCGGCAGTGCGGCGATAGCTCCCGCAAGCATAACAATGATCGCGCTTTTCGAGCAGGCATTCGTGCGGGACATCAGGGCGACGCTCATGCCTTTCCTGATGGACGGCTACAAGATATCGGATTCAATGAACGTCAAAAAGAGGCAGGTCACCATAGCGATGGTGTGTTCAGTTGTCATAGCGGTGGTGGTTTCCTACGCGGCAGTGCTTGCTTTTATGTACAAGTACGGCGGCGTGAACCTTGATAACTGGTTCACCCAGGGCTATCCGGGAGGCGTGACAAGCTCCCGCATTGCGGACCTTCTGAACAGGCCGAGAAAGCCCAGCATCAGGGACATAATTTCAATGATCGCCGGTGGCGGCGGGATGATATTTTTGCTCTGGATGAGAAGGCTTTTCCTGTGGTGGCCGTTCCACCCGCTGGGGTACATCATGGGAATTTCATGGCCGGTACTCCAGCTGTGGTTCTCGATATTTATAGCGTGGCTCGCGAAGGTCATAGTCCTGAAGATCGGGGGCATAAAGGTATACAGGATGCTTGTCCCCGGGTTCCTGGGGTTGATACTGGGAGAATTCGTGACGATCGGCGTCTGGGCACTTGTTGACTTCTTCCTCGGCGTCAAAGGACACCAGATCCTGTTTATATAAATACATTTCAAATTGTAAATTTTAAATTGCAAATTGAAATTCGAAAATATACAGTGAAAACCACACGAGAATATTGCGAAGCAAAGAATTTTAAATTGCAAATTTTAATTCCTTAAATTTGACTTTTGCAATTTATCCCCGCAGATTTCTTACCCTGTGAAATGCAAAGCATTTCCAGGACTTGAGTCCCTGAAATCGCATTCGCGATTTCTAGGGGTGAAATCTAGACGCTGGGATCCCTTAGGGACAATTTGACTTTTAAAATTTATTTTGTCTTGAACTATAAAAAACAGGGGGATAGCATGAGAAAAAAGATCTTTGTGGCTTTAACGATACCGCTGTTCTGTTTGTCCTTTATTCTTTTCACGGAGGCGCAGGATGATGAGTCAACAAACTACGCTTCCATTGCCGGCATTGTCGACGCGGGACGGCAGGCATCGGTCATACAGTACCTGGCGGGCCTGAAGTCCAGGATCACGGGCCTTGAAGGCGCGGACGCGGCAGCTTCGTACATTCAGGCGAAGTTCGCGGAACTTGGCCTGAGGGATATCCGGACCCTCGAATTCCCGGTCGTGGTGCCTGTTGAAAAACGCGCCGCCCTCACTGCCGCCGGGGGCAAATACGAACTCCATGCCCTCTGGCCCAACCTGACCAATCCATCCACTCCTGATTCCATAACCGGGCACATCATTTACGCGGGGACAAGCAAGCTGTATGAATACAACCAGAAATACGTGACCGGTTCGATAGTGCTGCTTGATTTTAACTGCGGCGGGGACTGGTTCAACGCGTTCCTGCTTGGAGCGAAGGCGGTCATATTCATTGAGCCGTCTGAAACCCTAAGGGGCGAAACGGAGAAAAAATACCTTTCAATACCCCTGTGCGTCCCCAGGTACTGGATCTCCCGCTCCCAGGGCGAAGCCCTCGCGAGAGCGGTTTCAGGCAAAAAGGAAATAATAGGCGAGCTGAGGTCAGCGATGGCCTGGGAGAAAAGGACGGGGAAGAATATAGTCGGTTTCATACCCGGCCAGGACCCCAAGCTCAAGAACGACCTTGTGATAGTGGAATCATTTTACGACGCCATTTCCGTGGTGCCTGCCCTTGCTCCGGGCGCCGAGGATGCGTGCGGCATTTCCGCGCTGCTTGAGGTGGCAAGAACGCTTAAGGCATTCCCTCCCAAGCGCACGACCATGATACTCGCGTCCAGCGGCCACTTCCAGGGCCTTGCAGGCATGAAACATTTTATGAACTACTGGAACGAGCAGGCAGGCAAGGAAAAAGAGGGGAAAAAGACTACGGAAGACAACCTTGCTTTCAAGAAACCCGCGAAGTGCTCGAGCCGCGAGCCCTCGATATCGTATGTCCCGGACAGCGCGTTCGACGGAAAGATGAACACAAGATGGTCCTCGTCCCAGCGCAGGAGGGATGATGAATGGCTCACGGTGGATCTGCAAAAGCCGGAAACGATCGCGCAGATAGTTCTGCAGTGGGAGCTTTCATACTGCCCCAGATACGTTCTCATGTCTTCAGTTGACGGCACATCGTGGGACACTATTATTGAGGCTAAGTCCAATAAGGGCGGGGAAGACGTTGTAGCGTTTACGCCCCGCACAGCAAGGTACCTGAAGATGCAGCAGCTCAGCAGGGTTACGGGCTCAAGCGGCTGCTCGCTGTGGGAATTTGAGGTTTATCCAAAGCAGGTTACGGCGGTTACGGCGGTGCAATTCCCCGAGATCGCCCTGTCTATCTCGCTTGACCTTTCCAGCCGCGGAGAGGGAGTGGGCATTTTCTACAAGGGTTCTTTTTACGACCAGAGGGAAGACGACCTGAAACCCAAGTATTCATCCATGGGGATGATGTGCTCGACATACGCTTCCGCGATAAGCGAGGAGCTGGGATTACCCGAGCAGTATTTCGCCAACGGCATAAACCCGCTGAAAGGAAGGTCGTGGAGGACGTTCATCCCCACCGACATGGCTTTTAACGGCGAAGCGGTGACGCTGTTCGGCAGGACAGGCATTACGCTTGCCTCGACAAATGACGGCCGCCCGCTGGTGGATACTCCGCTGAACAAGTTTGACAAGATCAACGTTTCAAACCTGGGCAGGCAGACGAAGTTCGCGGCCTGCCTTGTTAACAAGATGGTCAACGGCCCGAAGATGCTGACAAAACTCGACATCCCCAATTACGCCTGCACGCTGAAGGGAAGGGTTGTTGAGTTTGACCCCAGGGTGTCTTACATACCCAACACGCCGGTGCCCGGCGCCATAGTCGCGGGAAGGGGAAGGGCGAAGATCTTCACCGGGGTGCGCGGGGAGCTGATAGACATCGCAAGCTTTGAAGGAGGAGAAAACGGGACAGACACGGCGTCCTTTAAATTCATAGGCCTGCCGTCGGTCAGGACCAGTTTCATCCCGCCCGAGAACAAACAGCAGGTCGAGGCGTACATAATAGACACCGGAGGCCAGGTCATATACGCTCCGGATATGGGAGAGCAGGGAGCAAAGGCGTATCCGATATCAGTGCCGCTGGACTGGGCCGAGAAAGAGGCGACCGTGGTCGTTTTTCCCTGCGTGAGCGTGTCGATGTATGACCTGATCGACCAGAGGTTCTACAAGACGTTCCAGTCGGTAAGCGTTTTCGACGGAAAGACCAACGCCGAGCCCACGCTTTACGGGTTTTCTTTCCCAAGGCAGATGGGCACGTTCTTCCAGGAGCCTGCCGCCCTCATCTACATGAGGCCGAACGAGCTCCTTAAGGTCACAATGGGCGCGGGCATAGTGGGCACCCAGTTCACGCTCTTGAACTCGACCGAGACCGAACCACTGGGCCGCGGGTATAAAGCGATGTTCCACTCAAGCGTTCCGCTCACGCCGTACAAAGTGGCAAAGGACATGTGGATCCTTGACAACTGGAGGATGGGCATCCTGAAAAGGCGCGGCATCGAGAATAACCGGCTTGAAGAGCTGCACCGCCTCGCGCTGAGGGACCTTACCAGGGCTGACACGGCGCTTGCCGCCATGGATTACGAGCATTTTATAAGGTATTCCCGCACAGCGTGGGGTTTTGAATCAAGGGCTTACCCTGATGTGCGCGCCACAGGCGACGACGTTGTCAAGGGGGTCATATTTTATTTATTCCTGCTCCTGCCTTTCGCGTATTTCCTGGAAAGGCTTTTCTTCGCGTTCCCCGACATCAGGAAGCAGATCGTGGGGACATTCGCGCTATTCCTTATAGTATTCGCTGCCCTCAGGTACGTGCACCCGGCGTTCGATATAACGCTGACGCCGTTCATGGTGCTGCTGGCGTTCATAACGCTTGCGCTTGCGATACTTGTCATCGGGATCATTATGGGCAAGTTCGACGAGCTGTTCAAGGAATACAAGAAGAAAGTGACGGGAGTTCATACCACGGACGTTGGGCGCATAAGCGCCACAGCGACCGCGTTTTCGCTGGGCGTGTCCAACATGAGGAAGAGGAAAGGGAGGACCGGCCTGACGTGCGCGACCCTGATACTCCTGACATTCACCGTGCTTTCGTTTACGTCCGTCAAGACCTTCATGCGCTCAAGCAAGATGTCCCTTGAAAAGCCGGCGATGTACGAGGGCCTTCTTTTCAGGGAGAGGAACTGGGAGCCGATGGAGGAAACGACCTACAAGATCCTGTACAACGAATTCAAGAATGAAACGAACCTGTCGCCCAGGGCGTGGTATTATTCAACGATGGTCGGGAACCAGTCGTTCATAGACCTTAAGAACGGCCAGAACAAATACACCATCACCGCGATAAACGGCCTAAGCCCCAACGAATACAGGTTAAGCCCGGTATATGAAAGGGCGCTGACCGCAGGAAGGTGGTTTGAAGAAAACGATCTCTTCTCCTGCATCCTGCCCGCAAGCGTTGCCAAGAGCCTGGACGTGGGGATAGGCAGCGAGGTCATGATATTCGGGCTTCCGTTCAGGCTGATCGGCATACTCGACGAGGATGAGCTCAAGAACATCATCGACCTTGACGAGGAAGAGATAACCCCCGTTAATTACCTTGCCATGTCCGAAAGGATGACCCAGCAGAGCACGGCCGAATCACCCGAAGCCCCGCCCCAGAAATTCATACACCTGATGCCCCACGAGATAGCGTTCCTGCCTTATGCCACACTGATGAACCTCGGCGGCCAGCTGCGCTCAGTGGCGCTGGGCGCAAAGGACTCAGCGCAGGTGAAGGAGATCCTGGCTGACGTGATGCCCAGGCTTGCCCTGAACCTGTTCGTTGGAGAGGAAGGAAAAACCTATTACTCAAGCTCCATCGGAAGGACATCCTTCTCAGGCCTGCCCAACCTGTTCATACCCATACTTATCGCGGCTTTCATAGTGCTGAACACAATGCTGGGTTCGGTCTTTGAAAGGGTGAGGGAGATCGGGATCTACAGCGCGGTGGGGCTCGCGCCCTCGCACATCGCCGCCCTTTTCCTTGCCGAGGCATGCGTTTACGCGACCGTGGGTTCTGTTTCTGGATACCTGCTGGGCCAGGGCGTTGCCAAGATAATAACCGCCCTGCATCTTTTCCAGGGCCTGACCCTTAATTATTCCTCTGTTTCCGCGACCGGTTCCATCGGTGTTGTCATCCTGATGGTGATACTGTCTTCCATATATCCTGCAAGGAAGGCATCCACGCTTGCGGTGCCGTCGGTAGAGAGGAGATGGAAGCTTCCGGAGCCTGTGGGCGACAGCTGGCATTTTGAGATGCCCTTCACGGTCACCGGGGAAGAAGCGAGGGGGATAAACGCGTTCCTGAAGGAGTTCTTTGACGGGCACGTGGAATATTCAATAGGCGATTTTTACACCGAGCCGGGCAAGCTTTTCGAACTTTCTTCGCAGTTCGGGACCGCGTATAAGCTGGCGCAGATGGCGTGGCTTGCGCCGTTCGACCTTGGGGTAAGCCAGGAGGTCAGCGTTGACACGGAGCCGATCAAGACCCCCGGAGTTTACAACCTTTCGCTCAACATTACCCGCAAAAGCGGCGACATCGTGTCCTGGAAGAGGACCAACACAAGGTTCGTGAACCACCTGCGGAAACAGCTGCTCCTGTGGAGGACCCTGCTTCCTGAGGAAAGGACCAGGTACGCCAAGAAAGCGGACGAGCTGATCACCAAAGCCTAGCTGACGCCTGATTACACCGATAAAGAATTTTATTTTTAAATCTAATCTGAGTAATCATTGTTTAAGAAATCTGTGTAATCATTACTAAAGAAATCTGTGTAATCATATTTAACGAAAGGAGCCGATAATGGAAGAACAAAAAGAAGAGGTAGTGGTAAAAAGAGAGCAGACCTCTGTAGGCTATACGCGCGAAAAAGCCCCCGTGGAGTTTATTGACGGTTTTTCGCTGCGCACTGTAATAGGGGCGTTCTTCGTTGGTTTTGTCATGATGCCTGCTTCAATATACCTGGGCCTTGTCGCAGGGACAAGCCTGGGCGACGCTGCCCAGTGGGTTACCATCATACTCTTCAGCGAAGTCGTAAGGCGTTCGTTCGGCACGCTGAAAAAGCAGGAACTCTACATGCTCTATTACATAGCGGGCAGCCTTATAGGTTTTGCCGGAGGCCTTGCGCTTTCAGGCGGAGTTTTCTCCTGGATGATATGGAACCAGTATGTTATCAGCTCCCCCACCGCGGAAAAATTCCGCATTGTCGAATACCTTAAGGCGGAAGGCGTTAACTGGATCGCTCCTTTCCCCGGCTCTGAGGCGCTTATCAACAGGACGTTCTTCCACAAGGACTGGATCCCGGCGATAGTGCTGATGGTTATCCTTAACGTCCTTGCAAGGATGAACTGGCTGGGGCTCGGGTATTTCGCGTTCCGCGTGACCTCTGATTTTGAAAGGCTTCCCTTCCCGATGGCGCCGATAGCGGCTCAGGGCGCGACCGCGCTTGCCGAGGTGAACGGGAAGCGCGAAACCTGGAGATGGAGGGTGTTCAGCATCGGCTCGGTGATCGGGGTGGCGTTCGGGTTAATATACATACTCGTCCCCACGTTTTCAGGCGCGATCTTCAACAAGCCTTTCCAGATCCTTCCCATTCCTTTTATTGACCTGACCACGAACACGGAGGGAATACTGCCTGCCGCCCTTACAGGCCTGAACACGGAGCTGGGCAGCATGATGGCAGGATTTGTCATTCCTTATCATATAGTGCTGGGTATGTTCATAAGCTCGGTTATCTGCCAGATAGGCCTTAACCCCGTCCTCTACAACGCGGGTATACTGCATACCTGGAGGAAGGGGATGGGCTCGATCCCCACAAGCATGGCGAACAGCCTGGATTTCTGGCTGAGCATCTCGATAGGAACGGCGCTTACAATCGCGATCCTGGGTATATTCAATGTCGTGAAGGCATTCACTAAGAAGAAAAACGCAGGCGAAAGGGGAAGCTTCGCGCCTGTGCCCGGGCGCGGTGATTTCCCGATAAAACTCGCCCTGGGCCTGTGGCTGGCTTCAACGCTTGGTTACATAATAGTATGCCACAAGCTTGTGCCCCTTTTCCCCATATGGCTTTTTGTTGTATACGGGTTTATATGGACCCCGCTGAACACTTACATTTCGGCGAGGATGATAGGCCTTACCGGAGGCGGGGTCGGGTTCCCTTACCTGAAGGAAGCAACGTTTATCCTGAGCGGCTACAAGGGCGTGGCGATATGGTGGGCTCCCGTACCGCTGTTTGACCACGGATGGGCGGCCCAGAGGTTCAGGGAAGTTGAACTCACAGGCACCAAGATTATGAGCGTTATCAAGGCGGAAATTTTCATGTTCCCCGTAATGCTTCTGTGCAGCCTGATATTCTGGTCCTTCATCTGGAAACTGGGGCCGATACCGTCCGCGATATACCCGTACGCGACCAAGTTCTGGCCCCTGCACGCGATGTACCAGTGCCTGTGGTCTACCGCTACGGTAGAAAAGACGAGCTGGATGCTTCAGGCGATCCAGCCGAAATGGATACTGCTGGGGCTTGGTACCGGCGGCATTCTTTACGGCATAACAGCCTGGATGGGCGCGCCCATACTATTTTTCTACGGACTGCTGGGCGGCATGGGGGGCTGGCCGCATTACACGATCCCGTTAATGTTCGGAGGGCTTCTTGGCAAATACGTCTTCACAAAGCAGTTCGGGCAGGAGAAGTGGAGGGCGTTTGCGCCTGTGCTCGTTGCGGGATACGCATGCGGCATGGGCCTGACGGGAATGTGCGGCATCGCGATAGCGCTGATCTCCAAGGCCGTATATCAAATGCCCTTTTAAATACAGTCATGGGTCATGTGTCATGAGTCATGAGTAAAATTGTAAATTTCGTGACTTCGTGACACTTTCGTGTCTTCGTGGAAATCTGTGGTTCCGGGGGGATTTATGAAAAAGACATTTGTTTTCTTAGCGGTTGTTTTAACTTTTAACGTTCAACTTTTAACTTTTAACTGTTTTTCGGAAGTGAAAGGGCTTGTCGGGTACTGGAGTTTTGACGAAGGAAAAGGAACTATCGCGAAGGATTCCGCGGGAAAGAGCGACGGGGAGCTGCAGGGCGACCCGGAATGGGTTGAAGGCAAAAAGGGGAAGGCGCTTTATTTTGACGGGGCGGAGCAGACGGTCATAATACAGAATTCGGACAGCCTGAGTTCCGCGGATATCACGGTAATGATGTGGATCAAGGCGGATGAACTGCGCATCCAGGGCCTTGCCGATAAATCGAGTTCCGCGGATTCCTGGCGGTTATTCATGGACAGCGATGTTGGGAATGTCGAGTTTGACGCGTGCGCTGACCAGTTCAACGCTTCAAGCAAGGCAAAAGCCACGGCGGGGAAGTGGTGCCACGTGGCAGGGACGTTTGAGTCCGCAACCAAGAAAATGAAGATATATGTTGACGGAAAAATGTCAGGCATTTTCGCGAAGGCGGAGACAGCGGGCAACGACTTTGACGGCAGTATCCAGATCGCTTCTCCCGAGAACAACAGGTTCCACGGCGCGATCGACGAGGTGAAGATCTTCAACAGGGCTCTTACGGCGGAGGAGATCGCGGCGGAAACCGGAGTTGCGGTCACGCAATAGATAAGTTTACAAAGTTTATATAGTTTACAGAGTTTACAAGTGAGATTTTATTTCCTTCTCCCCTCGCGGGAGAGGATTAAGGTGAGGGGCAACAAAAAAAGGCGGGGAATTTTCCCCGCCTTTTATTTTTTACAAATAACGCAGGTTAAAACCTGCGGCTACCTATTAGGGCGGGCAAGCCCGCCCCTACGCTGACACGCTGACACGCTTTTTATTCTTTATGGTATTCCTGCAGGCTTTTGATCCCGATCTGTTTCTTGGTAAGCGACTCTATGCCGTTCACAGCGGCCTGCGCCCCGGACACGGTGGTGATTATCGGGATGTTGTTCATGACCGCGTAGGAGCGTATTGAGATCTGGTCAGACTTGGGTTTTTTCCCGGAAGGGGTGTTTATCAGGAGCTGTATCTCTTTGTTCTTCATCATGTCAACAACGTTGGGCCGGCCCTCGTGGATCTTCTGCACTTCGGTCACCTGAATGTCGTTGTTTTCAAGCACTTTCGCGGTCCCTTTGGTCGCGAGTATCCTGAATCCCAGGTCGGCAAGTTTTTTGGCTATGAAGATCATGGAGCGCTTGTCTTTTTCCTTCACGCTTATGAACACGTTCCCTTTCACCGGGAGTATCGTGCCTGCCGCGATCTGGGATTTCGCGAACGCAAGCCCGAATTCCCTGTCAATGCCCATAACCTCACCCGTGGATTTCATCTCCGGCCCCAGGATGGGGTCAACGCCCGGGAACCTGTTGAAAGGGAACACCGATTCCTTCACCGCGACGTGGGTTATGTCGACTTCTTTCTCTATCCCCAGTTCCTTGAGTTTTTTTCCGACCATTACTTTTGACGCGATCTTCGCCCACGGAACGCCGGTTGCCTTGGAAACGAACGGGACTGTGCGGGAAGCCCTGGGATTCACCTCAAGCACGTATATCGTTTCGTTCTTTATAGCGTACTGCACGTTCATCAACCCTATGACCTTAAGCTCTTTTGCCATTTTATAAGTGCTTTCTTTTAACTCAGCGATTACCTTGTCGCTCAGGGAGAACGGGGGGATGACGCTCGCGCTGTCCCCGGAATGGATACCCGCCTCCTCAATATGTTCCATTATGCCGCACACCACGCATTTGTCACCGTCAGCAACCGCGTCCACGTCGATCTCTATGGCGTCTTCCAGGAACTTGTCAACCAGGATCGGATGCTCGGGTGACGCCTCAACGGCGATAGCCATGAATTCTTCAAGCGATGATTCATCATACACGACCCTCATTGCCCTGCCGCCCAAAACATAAGAAGGGCGCACCATGACCGGATACCCGATCTCCGAAGCTATCTTCTTCGCTTCTTTGAACGAGAACGCGGTGCCGTTCTCAGCCTGTTTTAATTTGAGCTTGTCAAGCAGCTGCTTGAAACGTTCCCTGTCCTCGGCTATGTCTATGCTGTCAGGCGAGGTGCCCAGTATATTAACGCCTGCCTTCTGCAAAGGCACTGTAAGGTTAAGAGGGGTCTGGCCGCCCAGCTGCACAATGACGCCAAGCGGTTTTTCCTTCTCTACAATGCTCAGAACGTCTTCCAGGGTGAGCGGCTCAAAATACAGCTTGTCCGACGTGTCGTAGTCGGTGGACACGGTCTCGGGATTTGAGTTCACCATTATGGTCTCGTATCCCAGTTCTTTGAGCGCGAGCGAGCAGTGCACGCAGCAGTAGTCGAACTCAATTCCCTGCCCGATGCGGTTTGGCCCCCCGCCCAGGATCATGATTTTCTTTTTATCCGATGTTTCCACTTTATCTGCTCCGTTATAAGAACCTGTCTTCGACAGAACCTTGTTGCTCGATTGAAAAGTCGAGAGCCTGTCGCAATAAGTGGAATAATAATAATAGGCGCTTGCCCCGCTCACAGGGACCTTGTCCCATGCTTCTGTCTTATTTATTTTTTTTCTCTGGTTCCTTATCTGTTCTTCAGGGATACCCAGGATCTTGCCCAGGTACCTGTCACTGAACCCCCATTCTTTTGCTTTGCGCAGCAGGGCAGTGTCCAGTGTCCAGTGTCCAGTGTCCAGTTTTTTATTTTTAAGTTTTGACCTTTGACCTTTGAGTATGAGTTCTTCCTCAAACTCCACCAGCTCCTTCATCTGCTCAATGAACCATTTTTTTATTTTCGTCTTCTCATACAGCTCGTCAACGCTCACTCCCTTGCGCAGGGCCTCGTACATTATGAACTGCCGCTCGGAGCTTGGGTCCCTGAGCAGGTCCCTGAGCTCATCGGCTGAGAGCTTGTTGAAATTCTTCGCGAAACCCAGGCCGTACCTGTTGTTTTCAAGCCCGCGTATGGATTTCTGGAACGCCTCCTTGTAGTTCTTACCTATGCTCATTATTTCGCCTACAGCCTTCATTTCAGTACCGAGCTTGTCTTTCGCCCCGGGGAATTTCTCGAACGCCCACCTGGCGAACTTTATGACCACGTAATCGCCGGACGGCGTGTATTTGTCAAGCGTTCCGTCCCGCCAGTAGGGGATGTCCTTTAAAAGATCGCCGCCCGCAAGGCGCGATGATACCCATGCGATCGGGAATCCGGTTGCTTTTGAAGCAAGCGCCGATGAGCGCGATGTCCTGGGGTTTATTTCGATCGCCACTATCCTGTCATCAAAAGAGTTGTGCGCGAACTGTATGTTGGTGCCACCGATAACGCCTATCGCCTCCACGATCCTGTATGAATATTCCTGTAGTTTGTCCTGGACTTCTTTTGATATGGTAAGCATCGGAGCTGAGCAGAAAGAATCCCCTGTGTGCACTCCCATGGGGTCTATGTTCTCGATAAAGCATACGGTGATCATGTTGTTTTCTCTGTCCCGCACGACCTCAAGCTCAAGTTCCTCCCAGCCGATCACCGATTTCTCTATAAGGATCTGGCCGATAAGGCTTGCCGTAATGCCGCGGGCGGCCGTGAATTTCAATTCTTCCTCATTAAAAACAGTTCCGCCGCCGGTCCCGCCCATGGTATAGGCTGGCCTTACTATCACGGGATACCCCAATTTCTTGGCGATCTCAAGCGCTTCCTCGACAGAGTACGCGAGGTCGGACTGGGGCAGGGGTATGTCCAGTTTCTGCATTGTTTCCTTGAATGCCAGCCTGTCCTCGCCCCGTTCTATCGCATCCGCCTGAACGCCTATAATGCGGGTCCCGTATTTCTGGAGTATGCCTTTTTTGAAAAGGTCCGAAGCCATGTTAAGGCCTGTCTGGCCACCAAGGTTGGGAAGCAGGGCATCCGGCCTTTCTTTCTCGATGATCTTTTCAATGAATTCAGCTGTCAAAGGCTCGATATAGGTAATGTCTGCCATGCCGGGATCAGTCATAATAGTGGCGGGATTTGAGTTCACAAGAATGATCTTGTATCCCATAGAACGCAGAGCCTTGCATGCCTGCGTCCCTGAATAATCAAATTCGCACGCCTGCCCGATGATTATCGGGCCCGAACCTATTATTAATACCTTGTTAATATCAGGCAGCTTTGCCATCTTCTCTCCCCTTTGAGATAAGTTAAAGGTTAAAGTTAAAGGTTAAAAGTTAATGGCTCAACCGCATTTTTTTATTTGATGAACCGGCTTAAACTTTCAACCTTTAACCTTCAACTTTCAACGTTATTTTTACACCCAGCCGCGCAGTTTCATTGCGTCCGCGACTCTTTTCACCGCGACTATATACGCGGCGACCCTCATATTGACCTTGAATTTCAGAGATGTGTCAAGCACGTCCTTGAATGACTTCGTCATTTTCCTGTCAAGGCGGGAATAAACCTCTTCCTCGCTCCACTGGTCGCCGGTCATGTTCTGGACCCATTCAAAATAGGAAACAGTCACGCCGCCCGCGTTGCACAGGAAGTCCGGTACAACAAATACTCCGTTCTTGTAAAGGACTTCATCAGCCTCAGGTGTTGTGGGCCCGTTGGCGAGTTCCGCCATTATTTTGGCTTTTATCTTTGAAGCGTTCTTGCGGGTTATGACGTTTTCAAGCGCCGAAGGGATCAGGATGTCCGCGTCAAGCTCCAGGACATCTTCGTTAGATATGGGTTTCGTGCCGGGAAAATTGACAACCGAGCCTGTTTTTTTCTTATGCGCGAGCGCTCTATCCGGGTCGATCCCGTCAGCGTTGTAGATACCGCCTTTTGAATCGGTAACCGCGATGATCCTTGAGCCAAACATCCTTTTTCCGATTATAGCCGCGAAAGTGCCGGCGTTGCCGTAACCCTGGACAGCTATCGCCGCTTTCTTAAGGTCTATTTTTAAGTGTTTTGCCGCTTCCCTTACTGTGTAAAGCCCGCCCACAGCCGTTGAATCACCCCTGCCAAGGGAACCGCCGGCCTCAAGGGGCTTGCCGGTTATTACGCCGGGGCAGTAATATCCCCTGATCTTGGAGAACTCGTCCATCATCCATGCCATCATCTGGGGGGTTGTATATACATCCGGAGCGGGGATATCTTTTTCCGGACCTATTACAGGATAGATCAATTCAATATATTTGCGGCTTAGCCTTTCCAGTTCTCCGGGGGACATTTCTTTGGGGTTGCATATGATCCCGCCCTTGCTGCCGCCCAGGGGGATGTCTACTACCGCGCATTTCCAGGTCATCCATGCAGAAAGAGCCCGGATCGTATCGATCGTTTCGTTCGGATGGTACCTGATACCGCCCTTGCAAGGGCCGCGCGCGTTGTTATACTGCACCCTGAAGCCCTTAAAAACCTTTACCGAACCGTCATCCATCTTTACCGGAACCGAGAGACGAAGTTCGCGCATCGGTTCCCTCAGGATCGCGTGCGTTCCCGGATCCAGTTTCAGTATCTTTGCTGCCGTATCCAGTTGCTCCTGCGCGTTCTTGAAAGGATTTAACTCCTCCACGCCACTCCGGCGGGTCGCCGTTGAGGCGACTCTTCTACCCTGAAGATCTTCTGCCATTTTAAACCTCCCCGTTCTGGGAGGCACTTTTTATTAAAAAAAAGTGCCCTTTAGCCCCATTGTTTATGGGATCCGGACACCGTTGTCTACACACGCAGCACGTCATTGTGCCGCACAGCCCATTTATAATACATTAATTAATAGTATAATTAAAAAAATGATTTTGTCAAGCGTCGAGCAGATTTTTCAGACTCACAAAGCGCAGTCCCCCCTGTATGTTCCAAAAGAATCCCCGCGCTTAGGTTTATAAAAACCTGCGGGGACAATCCTAGTTTCTTTCATTCTATCGGAGCAAGGGGGGGCAAGTGGAGTATATTTCCGATGAAAATTCATCGGGACGCAGACCCGCCCCTTTAAATTTCCTTTTACTCCTCTCCCCTGGTGGGAGAGGATGCGGGTGAGGGGGGTGCCTTTTTTCATTTTTCGTAAGTGGAATAGTAATAAGGGGTCTTTGCCTCAAATTCCGCGGCGCAGGTGTCCACAAGCTTGAAACCAGGCGCAATGCCGTATTTTTTGCGCAGGTTCCTTATCGAGAGTTCGTCGGTTCCTGCAAGGCGCGCAAGCTGGGCGTCGCTGAACCCGTATTCCTTTGCCCTGCGCAGCAGGGCAGCTGAAAGCTGAAAGCTGAAAGCTGAAAGTTTCTTGCTTTTGACCTTTGTCGCCACTTCGGCGACCCGCCGTTGAGGCGGGAGCTTTGACCTTTGAGCTTTGAGCTTGATTTCGTCCTCAAGCTCCACGATCTGCTTTATATTGTCCAGGAACCATGGGTCGATCTTTGTTATGTCATTAATTTCTTCAATTCCCATCCCTGCCTGCATGGCGTATTTAATAAAAAACACCCTTTCCGCATTCGGTGTTTTCAACCTATCTTTTATCATTTCCAGCATTTCATCGTTTATTCCTTCATTTTGACTTTTGCAATTTGCAATTTGACTTTTGACTTGCTTTGGCAGAAATTTATCATCCAGCCCCTGCGCCCCGATCTCAAGGGAGCGCAGGCCTTTCTGCAGGGCTTCCTTAAAAGTTCTCCCTATCGCCATGGTCTCGCCCACGGATTTCATCGATATCGTGAGCGCGGGGTCAGAGCCGGGGAATTTTTCAAACGTGAAACGCGGGATCTTTACCACGCAGTAATCGAGCACGGGTTCAAACGATGCGGGGGTTTCTTTGGTAATATCGTTGGGGATCTCATCAAGCGTGTACCCGACTGCAAGCTTCGCGGCGATCTTCGCTATGGGAAAGCCCGTTGCCTTGCTTGCGAGCGCGGAGCTGCGCGAGACCCTGGGGTTCATTTCAATGACCACCATCCTGCCGTTTTCAGGATTTACCGCGAACTGGATATTCGAGCCGCCGGTCTCCACGCCGATTTCCCGTATGACCGCGATCGCCGCGTTGCGCATGATCTGGTATTCCTTATCTGACAGCGTCTGAGCAGGGGCAACGGTTATGCTGTCCCCGGTATGAACTCCCATCGGGTCAAAATTTTCTATGGAGCAGATTATTACCACGTTATCTTTTAAGTCGCGCATTACCTCGAGCTCAAATTCTTTCCAGCCGATTATGGATTCTTCGATCAAAATTTCACTTACCATGCTTTCTTCAAGCCCCTTGGATGCAATTGTTTCAAATTCCTCAATGTTATAGGCAATTCCGCCGCCCGTTCCTCCCAGCGTGAAGCTGGGACGGATTATCAAAGGGAATCCTGTCTCGCCGGCAATAACCCTTGCTTCTTTTATATTGTATGCCTGAGCGCTCTTCGGAAGGTCCAATCCTATTTTTATCATTGCATCTTTAAAAAGCTGGCGGTCTTCGGCTTTTTTAATTGCCTGAAGGTTTGCACCGATCATTTTAACATTATATTTTTCAAGGATGCCTGATTCGGCGACTTTTACGGCGATGTTAAGGGCGGTCTGCCCTCCGAGCGTCGGAAGCAGGGTATCGGGCCTTTCCCTTTCGATTATTTTCCCGGCTGTTTCCGCAGTTATAGGCTCGATATAGGTATGTTGCGCCATTTCCGGGTCGGTCATGATCGTTGCGGGATTTGAATTTAACAGTACGATTTCGAATCCCTCGGCTCGAAGAGCCTTGCAGGCCTGCGCCCCGGAATAGTCAAACTCGCAGGCCTGGCTGATGATAATGGGCCCGGAGCCGATGATCAGAATTTTGTGTATGTCCGTTCGTTTTGGCATTTCAACTCCAGCAAAACCGTCGAACGTCGCAAGTCGGACGTCGTTCGTTAAATTCTTTTACGTAAGACGCTCGACGTACGACGCTATCTGTCCATGAGGCGGACAAACTCTCCGAATAAATATTGCGAGTCGTGAGGGCCGGGTGAAGCCTCCGGATGATACTGCACCGAGAAGATAGGTAATTTTTTATGCCGCATCCCTTCCGGAGTGTTATCGTAAAGATTTACATGCGTCATTTCAATGTCTTCGCTGCCGAATGAATTGATGTCAACGCAGAACCCATGGTTCTGCGCGGTGATCGCGATCTTCCCGGTTTTCAGGTCCTTGACAGGATGGTTTCCGCCGTGATGCCCAAATTTCAACTTATACGTTTTTCCTCCCAGCCCCAGCCCCAGCATCTGGTGGCCCAGACAGATGCCGAATAATACCGTCGTGCGTCGCCCTTGCGGGTCGTGCGTCGTGCGTATCAAATCCCTGACGGTTTCAACAACGTAGGGGACCGCGGAGGGATCGCCAGGGCCGTTTGACAGCAGGATGCCGTCAGGTTTGTATGCCAGTATTTCATCCGCGGTTGTTTGCGCCGGAACAACAGTTACGTCGCAGCCTTCCGCGGCAAGGCTGTTCAGTATGTTATGCTTGACCCCGCAGTCCAATACCACCACATTAAACCGTCGTGCGTCGTGCGTCGCGCGTCGTGCGTTTTCTGCTGGACACTGGTCGCCACTTCGGCGGCCCGCCGATGAGGCGGGACACTGGCCGCTGGACACTGGACACTTGTTTTCCCACTTGTAGGGCTTGTCACAGGTGACTTCCCGGACCAGATCAACGCCTACAAGGCCGGGAGACGCCTTTGCTTTTTTAACAAGCCTTTTCCCGTCCGGGTCCTTAGTTGAAAGAACGGCCTTCATGGCTCCTGCAAGCCTTATGCGGCAGGTGAGCGCGCGGGTGTCAATTCCCTCTATACCCGGGATCTTGTGTTCCTTCAGGAAATCACCCAGGCTTGTCCTTCCGCGCCAGTTTGAGAAGATCCTGCTGCATTCCTTGACAACGAAACCTTCAAGGAACGGCTTCCTGGACTCAAAATCCTCCGGGTTTACGCCGTAATTCCCTATAAGGGGGTATGTCATGCAGACGATCTGGCCTTTATATGAAGGATCGGTAAGTATCTCCTGATAACCGGACATGCTCGTGTTGAACACGACTTCGCCGCAGCTTTCCCCGTCTGCGCCGAAGGATTCTCCTTCAAATACGGTCCCGTCTTCCAGAGCCAGCATCGCCTTCATACAAACCTCTCTATGTTTGACACAGATTCACACTGTAATAATCACTGTAATCATCTTTTAATAATCACCGTAATCGTCAGTTAAAAATCACCGTAATCATCTTTAAAATAAAAAGCCTTCCAGGGCGTTCTATGCCCGGAAGGCTCCATTGCCTCAGGTATTACATTATACCTAAGGTATTATAACATAAAACATGATAATGTCAAGCGTCGGACAGATTTTTAAAGCTCATAAAGTGAAGATTCTGCCAGCTGGCGCGGACAACCGAATCCCGATGAATTTTATCGGGACGCAGTCTTTAGACCTTTTCAAGCTCCGTGGCCAGGATTATCGCTTCAGCGACTTCTTTCATTGATTTGCGGATATCCATGCTTTTTTTCTGGATACGCCTGAAAGCCTCTTCTTCTGTCAGGCCCTGCCTCATGAGGATGCCCTTGGCGCGGTCAATGATTTTCCTTGTTTCAAGCTCCTCCTGTATCTCCCGGGATTTCAGCATGAGCTGGGCATTCTCGATGACGACCGCTGCCTGGTTTGCGATCGTGCTCAGGAGGTTTATTTCCTCCTCGGTGAATTCGTGCGGTGAATCGGTGTAACAGTTCAGCACCCCGATCACTTTGCCCTTCACGCTCAGGGGGACGCTGAGCAGGGAACAGAGCCCTTCCTTTTCGGCTATGTCGTGGTTTATATAGTGCCGGTCCTTTTTCACGTCCAGCACAGCAACCGGCCTGTTTTCCTTCGCGGCCCTGCCGGCGATTCCCTCGCCCAGCCTGATGGAATTCTTCTTCCTGTATTCTTCGCTTATGGATTGGGTCGCGCATATGGCAAGTTCTTTCTTTCCGTTCAAAAGCAATAGGGAACAGATCCTGGAGTTCATGACCTCGGCGGTGATGGAAACAATGGAATTCAGGATGTCGTCAAGACACATATTTGACGTCATCATTTTCCCGATCCTGGAAAGCGCCTCTATTTGTTTGCCGTACGTGGCTGCATTCATTTTAACCCCAAAATATTATGCGCCTCAGCCCGCGGCTCCACGTTATGCCAGCAGCAGGGCAGGCGAGTGGACCGAATGTATGAGCGATGCGCACCCCGTTCTTTTAACCGACTCTTTTTCCTCAAGGATGCTTATGTCAAGGATCTCCGCGAGCGCTGAAGTGCCGTTTCCGATAAGCCCTTTATAGGCACCGAGTACAGCGGTTTTAAGCTCGCCGATCCTGCGGATAAGGCGCCGGTTTCTGTTCCTGACCACCACCAGAAGGTCAATGTCCGAAGTGATGCCCGCTCTGTCATCCACGGTGCTGCCAAAAATGTAGACTGCCTTCACCACCGGGCAGGTTGCGCGCAGGTATGTGGAGATCCGGCGCGCAAGACAGTAGCGGAACATACTGTGCGCCCAGGTATCGCCTGAGTGCAGGTAGTCCATGATCATTGAAGCCTTTCCGTTTGCCTTGTTTCGGCAGGACCTCAGGGCTTTTTCAACAAATTTTTCCGCCGAACCGGCGTCCATTTTCTCCTGCTTTAGCTGTTGAAGCGGGTCAGGCGGAAGCCAGCGTGGGCTCTTTGCGGTTCTTCACCTTCACGGCGCGCCCGTTTAAAATGCTTTCCACCTCTTTCCAGTCAGACTCCATGACAAAAGGAATGCCCGAAACATCGGATGCTTCCCGCGTCAACGCGACAATATCATCCCTGGTTATGTGTTTCAGGGCGAATTTCCTTTCGCCCGCCATAAGCTGCCGCAGGCCCGTAACGAGCCTGTCATAATAGGTATACATGCCGATCGCGCCGGCGGGTATTTTTGAAAAGTCCTTGCCGTATTTATCTTTCAGTTTTTCGGCATTGACAAATACCTGTTCGATCGAGTCGCCGTATTTCTTGTATTCGGGCGGGACCTTTCCTTCCTTAATAAGGTTCCCGACGGTCTTTGCGGCCATTGTCGCGGCGAAGGTAGCCCTTCCCATGCATATAGCCTTTACGTACGGCGCTCCCAGCGCGAGGGCCTTGAAAATGTGATCTTCCAGCGAAAACCCGCCTGCCATCGCAACGGGGGGGACATGCATGCCTTTTTCCTCGATCTTTCTCAGCATGTTATAAAGCATGGATTCAAGTTCCACTGTCGGGATCCCCCACTCGTTCATCATCCTCCATGGGCTCATTCCGGTCCCGCCGCTTGCGCCGTCCACCGTAAGCAGGTCTATTTTCGCGACGGAAGAATATTTTACCGCCCTTGCCAGGTCTGCCGGGCGGTACGCGCCGGTCTTAAGGGTCACGTACTTGAACCCGAGTTTCCTGAGCCGCTCAACTTCCTTATAAAATGCTTCTTCTTCAACCATTCCGAGGCGTGAGTGCCTTTCGAATTCCTTGATCGCCCCTTCCTTGTATGCTTTCTGGACCACGGGGTCTTCGGGATCAGGATACACGATGTATCCTCTTTTTTTGAGCTGCAAAGCCCTTTCTATTGTGGGGAGCTTAACTTCTCCCCCTATGTCTTTCGCGCCCTGTCCCCATTTCGGCTCGATCGCTTCCACTCCCAGCTCAAGCACGTATTCCGGAACTCCGAGCCTTCCGTCTTCAATGTTATACTGGACCACGATCGCGCCGCTGCCATCATGCCATTTCTGGTAGCTCTTGACCCTCCTGTCCATTTCCGGGGATTTCACGACCCTGCCGTTCTTGATCTCGCTGTCAGGGTCCATCCCGCAGACGTTCTCGCCTACCACCACCATTGTGCCGCAGATAGCCGCTCCGACCGCGGTGTCCTCCCAGTTTATGCGGGCCACATCTGTTGAACCCAGCGCTCCGGTGAAAAACGGGACATCCAGTTTCAGCCTGTTTTTGGACCCGATCTCGGTGCCAACATTCACTGAAGGGAAGGTGGCTTTGTCCGAATCCGCCTCTGTTCCTACCGCTCCCACGCAGGTCCCCTGAATATTAAAATGCGAGAAATCTATAGGGTAATCTTTCTCGCTTCCCGCCACGATCTTTCCGTAAGGCTGGGGATAGAGAAACTCCCTGCCTCTTATGGCTGACTTAGCCACCTCGCACAGGCCGACGCACCCATCCATGCATGTTACGCACAGCCCGGATACGGGCGACGCGTTCACCCTGTTCCTTGTCCCTGTTGCGGGACTCGCATTAGGCTTGCTGAACGACATTGTCTCCCTCCTTCCTTTAAGATATGATTACGGTGATTGTTTACTGATGATTACGGTGATTAAATATCTTGAATCACTGCAATCTCTTTTAGAATCACTGTAATCAGTCTGTAAAAAAAATAAACGTCTTCCTTGCCATGAACCGGATGGTTCACGACTGTAGAGGTCATCCTCTACGGAAGACGTCCTTGTTCCCCCTGTTCCGATACATCAGAGTGACAGGGGGGTTCGATGCATTCCATGCATCTCTGTCCTACGAAGCCCGTCTTTTCTGCTCCAAGAGCTTCCGGAGGGCGTAGTAGGACCAAAAAAAAGCCTTCTCTCCCGTCATCGGGAAAGAAGGCAGCTCTGCCTTTCTGACACATAACCGTGTCAACTGGATATAGTATAACACAAAAAATACGGTTGTCAAGTTATTATTGATTTTCAAGCAGAGCAGAGCATTTTCACCCGTTTTATTGTATCCTCGCCCCTTGTGGAAGAGGATTGAGGTGAGGGAAGATTGGAGTAGGGCGTTTATGTCCGTGAGTTTAAATTTCCACTTTGAAAAAGGGGGGACTTGTAATTGAGCAAAGTGTCTACGCTCGTTACGTTGTTGCAGCAACTCCTCTTATTCACTTTGTTTTCGCTCGTATAAATGAATAATAAAAGACGAAAATATACGATTTTTCTTGACTTTTAACTGAAAATATGGTATATTATAATTAGCAATAGACGATGAAACAGGAAAGGGGAAAGAGAAATGGGGGAATTGCTGACTGCAAAACAAAAAGAACTGTGGGAGATCATAAAGGACTTTATAAAACAAAATAAAGTGCCACCTACATACGAACAACTCAGAGATGCGCTAAAAGTAAAATCACTTGCTACTGTTGCTGCTCGTCTTAAAATGTTGGTCAGAAAAGGTTTTATACAGGTAATGCCCGGGGTAGCGCGCGGAATAAAACTTTTAAAAACAAGCGAGGATCAGGTCTTGATTAGAAAGCCCTTATTAGGTACTTCTGCAGCGGGTCCGCCCGTTCTGGCGGAAGAAAACATAGAGAAGGAAATTGAATTTGACGCTGACGCAGTTAATTCCATCCCTGACTTTTTTCTGAAAGTTAAAGGCGATTCCATGATAGGAGCCGGGATAAATGACGGCAACCTTATAGCAGTTAAACAAAACGTTCAACCCAATAACGGCGACATAGTAGTTTATATGGTTGACAACGAAAGCACGATAAAAAGATTTTACCAGGGCAAAGACTGTATAATATTGAAAGCAACAAATGACAACTACCCAAATATTATAATTAAAGACACCGGAGACTACTCCGCTGTCGTCGGCAAAGTAGTAGGAGTTTTAAAAAATAATTAAAAAGGGGAGGTACAAAAAATGAACGAGAGTGAAAAAAAGCACGCGAGTTAATACATTCCGCAGTCTTTAGAATTATTCGCCAGGCAGAACCCATTCCTATAAGTGAGTTTTTTAATAAGACAATAGGAGAGGTCATGCCGACGACGCCAACCCCACCAGGATGGGAAAATTTTTGGTGGGAGTCTTTGGCGATAGAAATTCAAAGACTATTTATTTTGGAAGGGCGCTACATTCTTGATTTTGATGAAAAATGGTTGGAAGATAACAAAGATAAAAAGTGGGAGGAATTAATTTCATATTTAGCAAGTGGAAAGCTGGTACCTTTCAAGAAAGAAAAGGAGGAGAAATAAAATGAAAGAAAATATTTTAAAAAAAATATCCATCGGGTCGGTAGTGTGTATAAGTTGCTTGCTATTCGCATCTAATACATTTGCATTTAGCGCAAGAGTAGAGGAAACCTCTGGGAAAGATAGAAGTAGTCTCGAATACGCAACTCAATATCGTATCCTTGTAAATAATATCGAACCCCCACTCACTACAAATCAGACAGAAGACACAAAGACGTTTGGGTTGAAAGAGAAGGAGAGCGGCAAGACTGTTATGATAACTTACTCACTGGGCTCAGGATTCCCAAATGACGATGGTACATATAATAATGTAATATTGTGGGGTAATTTTGCAGTGAACAAAAAATATGAATTAATTATAAATTATCCTGATGGTATAGTTACCAAAAATGAATTCGGTGAAGAAAAAATAGAGGAGAAACATTCTATTGTTGATATTTTTGGCCGGGACCTCTCTTTTCAAATCGGAGCGCACGAAGTGGGGGGGACAGACGAAATCGGATTTGATTATGATTTAGAATGGAAAATGGTTCGTTGGTCTCTCGGCAGAATGAAAGACCATGTTTTTAATATTTCATTAGTTGCCATTGGGGATTTAGGTACTAATCCAAAAGACCCTATGATCCAAAGCAGCTTACGAGAAAGCTCCGTTTTGGATTATCGCTGGCATTGGTACTGGCCCCTTGTAAAATATACATATCCTATGGGAGTTAAATGCAAATTTGCTGAAATTGAAAGCACCCAAGATTTTAAATTGGTTGATTACACATTTAAATTTGGTTTTGCTATGGCTCTTCCAATTATAGACCTACCAGTGTTGTGGTGGCATTCTTTTGCTAAAATTAATATGCCGTTTTTCCCTTGTCTTTTTTATTGTGGTTACACTTTTGCATCAGAGTTAAGGAACATAGACAGCATTCAATCAAATATTCGCGGAAATCGACTGGACGCCGAACTTATATATGCTTTTCCCATTTGGAAAGATAAAGATTTTAGTATTAAATGGTGGGCGTTTTACAATTTTGAAAATCAAACATTTGCAAATATGGTCGATACCGATATTAAATTTTATTTTAACCAAGACAGAAAAGCTGGGTTTATTGTAGGATACCAAAAAGGAGCACTCCCGCCCGAATTTAAAAATTCAGAAGCGGTTAAAACAGGTTTTACTTGTAATTTTTAATAAAATTTAATACCAAGGTTGGTTTTCAACTTGACATTTCCTATTTTCCTGATACAATATTGGACAAAAGTTCCAAGTGTCTAATATTTAAAAAGCACAGGGAGGAGAAAAATATGGCCAATGAAAGAATAACAGAGGATATAATAAGAAAACATTTTAATGCTTACTCTAATGAATGCATAATTGAAGAGCAAAAATCTTCAAATCCTAAAATTGATAAATTATTGAAAGCTGCTTCCAAAAAAGGAGGTGGAAGGGGATATCCGGAATTTATTATCTCTCTTAAAAATAGCTCTGTATTTATTATAGTAATTGAATGTAAAGCAGATATTACCAAACACCAAAGTACTACATTAGACAAATATGATGAATATGCGGTAGATGGGGCATTGTTGTATGCTTCCTTTCTTTCTAAAGAATATGATGTATTAGCAATCGGTGCAAGTGGACAAAACTTGACGGAGTTTAAAGTTTCACATTATTTATACTTAAAAGGAGAAAAGAACCCCATCCATATTTTTAGCAACAAATTATTAGACATAGAAAGCTATATCAATGGTTATTTAAAAAGTCCTGAAAAATTCAGACAGGATTATAATGCTCTTCTTGATTTTTCAAGGGATTTAAATGTGGAATTACACCATCATAAAATACCAGAAAAAGATCGTGCATTATTAATCAGTAGTATTCTTATAGCATTAGATGATAAAGCATTTCGTAAGGCATACAAAGAATATGAGAAACCAGAAGAACTTGCTAAATTTCTAGTTGATACAGTTTCAAATGTTTTGCGCCATGCCAATTTAAATGGGAAAAAATTAGACGATCTTAATATTCAATTTAGCTTTATTCACCTTAATGCATCATTATCAACCAAACAGGGCGTGTTACAAAATTTGATTGATAGTATTGATGAAAATATAAACAAATTCATAAAAACACATGAATATTACGATGTATTAGGGCAGTTATATATCGAATTTTTACGATATGCCAATAGCGATAAAGGGTTAGGTATTGTTCTTACCCCACCCCATATCACAGAATTATTTTGTGAGTTGGCAAGTGTAAATAAAAATAGTGTAGTATATGATAACTGCTGTGGTACAGGCGGTTTTTTAATCAGCGCATTAAGGAAAATGATAAAAGATGCAGAGGGTGATTTAAAAAAGGAAAAAGATATTAAAGCTATGCAAATCTTCGGAGTTGAGTTTCAGGCAAATATTTTCGCTCTAGCTTGTTCTAATATGTATATACACCAAGACGGTAAAAGCAATGTTATTAATAGAGATTGTTTTTACGCTGAAGTTATAGAGCAGGTTAAAAAATATAAGCCCACTGTAGGTTTTTTAAATCCACCATATCAAGCAGATAAAAAGAAAGATACTGAGGAATTGGAATTCGTGCTGAACAATTTAGAGGTATTACAACCAGGAGCAATTTGTGTAGTGATAGTGCCAATGCAATGTGCTTTGGCTCAAAAAGGAAAAAAGTATGAACTAAAGAGACAACTTTTAGAAAAACATACATTAGAAGCAGTATTATCAATGCCCGATGAACTATTTTTTGATTCTGATGTGGGGGTGGTTACTTGCGTTATGATATTTACTGCACATAAGCCACATCCAACAGGCAAAGAAACCTATTTTGGTTATTATAAAGATGATGGATTTGCAAAACGAAAAACAAAAGGCAGAATAGATGCTTTTGGTAAATGGGGAGACATTAAAAAAGAATGGGTATCATCTTATATAAACAGAAAAACAAAAGCTGGGTTTAGTGTGAATGAAATTGTTACCGCTAATGATGAATGGTGTGCTGAAGCATATATGGAAACCGATTATAGTCTTTTATCAAAAGAAGAATTTATCGATACGGTTAAATCATTTTTGGTTTTTAATGAACTATACATTAAAAAAAATGAAGCTAACTAAATTATCAAACATATTTGATATTAAATATGGAAATGGTTTTGAATTGTATAATTTAAAATCATACCAAAAACGTATTATAAATACTATTCCTTTTGTTGCACGCACGGCAGAGAATAATGGTATTTCTGCTTTTGTCGAAATAATAAATAATGTTGTACCATTCCCAAGTGGTTTAATTACTGTTTCTGTAGGCGGTTCAGTTTTAGAAGCATTTTTACAGCCCGAAAGATTTTATACAGGATTTCATGTTTTAGTTCTTTTTCCTAAATATGAAATGGAAATAGTTGAAAAATTATACTATTGTTATTGTATAAGAAAAAATAAATATAAGTATAGTTATGGCAGGCAAGCAAACAAAACTCTAAAAGATATACTTATTCCTAAATCTATACCTCAAGATTTTGTTATCATTAATTGTGAAAAATTAAATACTCTTATCCCCCAAAGTATAATAAATCAAAAATTTGAATTAAATACAAACGATTGGCAATTATTTGAATTAAAATCTTTATTTACTATAAAGGGTAGCAAGACAACACCGCTTTTAGAATTAGAAGACTACGGAATTGGTAAATATCCTTATGTAACAACGCGAGCAACAAATAACGGAGTAGAGGGGTTTTATAATTATTATACAGAAGAAGGAAATGTACTAACCGTGGATAGTGCAGTTTTGGGTTATTGTAGTTATCAGCCATTGCCATTTTCAGCAAGCGATCATGTTGAAAAACTTATACCTAAATTTAAAATAAATAAATATATCGCTTTATTTTTAACTACGATAATAAATTTAGAACAATATAGATATAATTATGGTATAAAATGCAGTCAAATAAGAATGCGTAAACTAAAAATAAAATTACCAGTAAAAAATGGTAAACCGAATTGGGAATTTATGGAACGATATATAAAATCGTTGCCGTATTCAATCTCAATATAAAAACAAAGGAACTTTTTTCCAGTAGTCTTAGTATGCATACATCCTTCCGTAAGGGCGGTGGGTGATAGGGCAGAGGACCGTGAACATATCCCTGCTGAATGAGCGGGCGTCAAGCGAAAATATCCCGCAGTATTCGTTCAGGAGCGGGAAAACGCGGTTCCAGGACTGTTCGTCCATTCCGTTTTTTCTCGCTTCTCCGCCCAGCTGAAAGTCTTCAACCTTTCCCTTTACCGCTATTATCCCTCCGTGCATTCCGGTGCCGATGTAATTCCCCGCGGGCTTTGGGTTTCCTTCCCCCAGAACAACGAGCGTCCCGCCGGCCATGTATTCGCCCGCAAAGTCCTGCACGCTGCCGCCTATAATGATCACCGGATCCAGGTTTTCGTATGATTTCATGTGTATCCCGACCCGGTATCCGGCATTTCCTTTTATATATATCCTGCCCCCGCGCATTGAATGGCCGACTATGTCCCCGGCGTCCCCGTGCACGGCTATGGAGCCCCCGCTCATCGTGTTGCCTGTCCCGTCCTGGCAGTTCCCCAGCACCGTGATGCCGGGTCCGTCCATAAAAGCGCCAAGGTCATTGCCGGGAGTTCCTTTTATCGTGATGAGGGCGGCGGCTTTTATCCCGTCGGCTATGTAGCGCTGGCCGTTGATACCCTCAAGGATTATTTCTCCTTCGCCGGATCCGGTAAGGCAGCGGATCTTTTCGTTCAAAGCCCGGTAATTCATTCCCGTCGCGTTAATAACCATCATAACCTCAATTAGTTTACAGAGTTTACACAGGTTACAAGTTTACAAGTTTTGACTCTATAAACTTTGCAAACTTTATAAACTATGTAAACTATTTTTGACGATGCACGGTTATATCTCAATGCCCGGTCCCGTGACCAGGTGTTTCCTGTATTCCTTAGGAAGGTGTATGAGCCCGAAGTCGTCGCTTAGAAAATGCCTGGCGAAATCCCCGGTGTCGATCCTGTCTTTTATAAGGCCGGCGAATATGCCGGCGCGGTCGATCCTGCCGACGAATATCGCTCCGACCACAAAATTGTCCTTCAGGACTATCTTTCTGTAGGAGCCTGAATCCTTGTCAAGCTCTGACAGGACCTGGTATCCGGCATCAGGAGTATCGGTAAGACCCATCGAGATCGTCGGTATACCGCACAGTTCCACCGAGTTCATCGCGAAGCTTCCCTCGTATGATCTCTCAACCCCGGCCATGTTAAGGCCCGCGATCCTGCCCTGGCGGGACGCATTGGGCCAGATCGCGATCGCGCGCGTCTTACCCAGGATCCTGTCGTAGACCTGCGCGACATCCCCGGCTGCATAAATATCCTTTATATTTGTTTGCATGTGCTCGTCCGTCAGTATCCCCCTGTCTGTCTTTATAGGCGTGTTTTTGACAATGTCTATGTTGGGAACCACGCCTATAGCGAGTATTACCATATCGGCCTTTAGGACCTTTCCGTTCGTAAGAGTGACCGCGTTCACATTCCCGCCTTTATAACGGATCCTTTTTACGGTATCGTTCTTCATTATCGCGCACCCGGCTTTTTTTAAGGCATTTTCCATGATGCCTGAGGCGTTCCTGTCAAAAGTGGCGTTCAGGATCCTGTCGGCCAGCTCAACTATACTGATCTTTATACCCAGTTCCATCAGGCCCTCTGCCGCTTTTAATCCTATAAGTCCCCCGCCGACTATAACGGCACTGCCGGAGGCGCTGTTCTTTTTAATATAAGATCTTATGCCTTTCGCGTCATCCCAGGTCAGGAACGTGAAAACACCCCTGCCTTTTTTAACTCCCTGCGGGATTATGGGTTTGCCCCCGGTAGCTATGAGAAGCCGTTCAAATTTAACCGTTTTTCCGTTTTCCAGCTTCACTGATCTGTTTTTAGCGTCAAGCCCCGCGGCCCTGATGCCTGTTATCAATTCAATCCTATTTTCATCAAAGAATTTTTTGTCTCTGTAATACATTTTGTCTTCAGTGACCTTGTTTCCGAGGAAATATGATATAAGCGGCCTGGAATACGCCGCGCAAGGCTCATCCGAAACAATGGTTATCGTTCCTTCAGTATCCGCGCCGCGTATCGCCTCCGCTGCGTTTATTGCCGCTACAGAACCCCCGATGATTAAGTATTTCGTCTTTTTCATTTTTTCCTCGCTGTGATCGGATGATTACGGTGTTTGAAAACAGTCGTTAGTCATGTGTCATGAGTAAAATATTTGATTAAAGGATTAAAGGTTTAACGGATTAATGGTTCAAAGATTGAAATCCGTGCTAATTCGTGGAAATCAGTGGTTGCAAAGGCAGTCATTAGTCATTTATAAAACCTAAAATTTCTCTGTGTCTCTGTGCCTCCGTGGTGATTTCTTTCGTGCCTTCGTGACACTTTCGTGATTTCGTGGAAATCTTTTGTCTTTAAACTTTCAGCTTTTCCGCCCAGATTGAAATCTGGGCGAGACCTCGCCCCGACGTAACATCGGGGCGGGCAGCTATTCATCCCGGCATACGATCGCGCCGTTAGGGCAGTTCTTCACGCAGACAGGTTCGTCCTCGCCGTTGCAAAGGTCGCATTTGGAAGCAACCTTCCTGCCTTCCTTTGTCCTTGATATCACCCCGAAAGGGCATACCATTATGCACATCCAGCAGCCCACGCACTTTTCTTCGTCGCACAGCACGGCGCCTGTTCTTTTGTCGCGGCGCATAGCTCCGGTAATGCACGCTTCAAGGCAGGGCGCGTCCTCGCAGTGCCTGCACTGCAAAGCGAAGGACAGGTGGCCCTTTTCCTCTACAAGCATCTTCGGCTCCGGCTTGGGGTATTCACCCTTGTATGCCTTAATAATGTTTTTCGTCTTTGAATGCTGGACAAGGCAGCGTATCTCGCATATCCTGCAGCCCATGCAATATTCTTCCTTAATATATATGCGCTTCATGATTACTCCTTATGAGATTACACAGATTTCTAAATGATGATTACACAGATAAAACATTTTTTAATCGGTGTAATCTTTTGTTCATAATCTGTGTAATCAGGCGCCTCCGGCGCCTACCAGGATTCGCCCGCCGCTTTTATGCCCAGTATCCTTAGTTCCGTGTCGCTGAGGCCCACGCCGCGCAGGTGCTCGCGGTTACCGCGCAAAGATTCAATCGCGTTTATGCCCATTCCGCCCAGCATTTCCTTTATCTCCAGGGACCACGCGCGCAGAAGGTTAACCAGCCTCTGCGTTCCGATCTCTGGGTTAAGCCTTTTTGTCAGATAAGGGTCCTGCGTCGCGATCCCCCAGTTGCATTTTCCGGTGTAGCACTTCTGGCAGAGGTTGCAGCCCAGCGCGACAAGGGCTGACGTGGCTATATAGACCGTGTCCGCTCCCAGGGCTATTGCCTTGATAACGTCGGCGCTGTTCCTGAACCCGCCGGCTGCGATCAGGGATGCCTGGTTCCTTATGCCTTCCTCGCGCAGCCTTGTGTCCACTGCCGCGATGGCAAGCTCAATGGGTATGCCCACGTTGTCCCTTATCGTCAGCGGAGCGGCGCCGGTCCCGCCGCGCAGGCCGTCTATCGCAACGTAGTCCGCTCCGGCGCGCACAACACCGCTTGCTATCGGAGCCACGTTGTGGACCGCCGCGATCTTCACGCCCACAGGCTTGCTGTAGCGCGTGGCTTCTTTCAGCGCGAAGATCAGCTGTTTCAGGTCTTCGATCGAATATATGTCGTGGTGCGGGGCAGGCGACAAAGCGTCCGTTCCTTCGGGTATCATCCTGGTCCTTGAAATATCTCCGGTCACTTTTTCTCCGGGAAGATGGCCTCCTATGCCGGGTTTCGCTCCCTGGCCTATTTTTATCTCGATAGCGCTTGCGGTTTCAAGGTAGTCCTTGTGAACCCCGAACCGCCCTGAAGCGACCTGCACTATCGTGTTTTTTCCGAATTCATACAGGTCGGGATGAAGGCCTCCTTCTCCCGTGTTCCAGAAAGTCCCTATCTCCCGCGCAGCCCTGGCAAGGGAAACGCAGGTGTTATAACTTATTGAGCCGTAGGACATCGCGGAGAACATTATCGGGATCTCTAACTTCAAAAGAGACTGGATGCTGGATGCTGGATGCTGGATGCTGGATGATTGTTTTTTGTTTGCTGTCCACTGTCCACTGTCCACTGTCCACTGTATCCTGTCCGGCCTGCGCCCGATATAGGTGCGCAGTTCCATTGGCTCCCTGAGCGGATCTATAGATGGATTCGTGACCTGGGACGCGTTGAGCAGGATGTGGTCCCAGTATACGGGGTAGGGGCGGTCGCATCCCATTCCGGTAAGGAGCACGCCTCCTGTTTCCGCCTGCTTTACCAGGTTGGCGATATCCCTGTATTGCCAGTTGGCATTCTCGCGGAACTGCGAGGCGCTGCGCTTTATGTTGATTGCCTTTGTGGGGCAGAACGATTCGCAGAAATGGCATCCGACGCATTTGGCGCTGTCGCTTTCCACCTTGTTTGTCTCGGGGTCGTAAGAATGGACGTCGTTAGAGCACATCCGCACGCATGCCTGGCATGCCACGCACCTGGATTCGTCCCTCTCAACCACAAAGTCCTGTAAAACCGGTCTCTTCGCCATAACACACCCCAAAAACGTCGTACGTCGTAAGTCATACGTCGTACGTTTCACGTCGAACGTCAAGCGTCTTACGTCGTGCGTATAAATTCTTAAACATACGACTTACGACGTATGACGGTATTTACGTGCGACTTACGACGCTCGACGCACGACGGTCATTAAGTTTGCCGATGACAGGCTCCCCGGCCCGCGGCATCCACACCCTGTCCGGCCCGGGGCATATATCCCGTATTGCCGCTTCCTCGCTTGCGAGGTAAAGGGTTTCCCCGCTTGTTGCCGCGACCAGAGGCCTTAGTTTTATCCTGTCGTTCAGGCCGACCATATGCCCCGAGTTTCCCACGATCACGCTGAATGGCCCGTTCAGCAGGGCGCTTCCGTAAATGATCCTGAGGCTGGTGAAAAAGTCTTTTTCCTCGGGCGGCATCCTTTCTATGTCTGACCAGAACGGGGCCGCGAGTATTTTCGCCACGACCTCAAAACTGAGCCCGTGTTTCCTGGAGAGCAGGTCGAAGAGGTAGGCTATGACTTCGGTGTCCGTTGAGAGCGCGCACCTGTAGCCGAAATTCAGGAGATAGCTCCTGTTGATCCCGTAGGAAGAGATCTCGCCGTTGTGCACGACAGACCAGTCCAGCAGCCCGAAGGGATGCGCCCCGCCCCACCATCCTACCGAATTTGTGGGGAACCTTCCGTGGGCTATCCAGGTATACGCGCTGTATTCGTCCAGCCGGTAAAAATGGCCTATGTCCTCGGGAAAGCCCACGCCTTTGAATATACCCATGTTCTTTCCGCTTGAAAACACGAAAGCGTCATTTATGCCGGAGTTTATATGCATCACGGTTCTTGCCACATAGTCCTCTTCATTGCTGTTCCCGCCGCGCGGGCAAAGGAAGTAGCGCCACAGCATCGGCTTGCTGTCAATTCCCATGATTTTCCTGGTGGGGATGGGTTCGGTTTTCTCTATGGTATATTCCTTATTTAAATAATTTTCCGCGCAGCCCTTTGCCTGTTCGGTTTTATACATGACGTGGAACGCGTAGAGCCCCGCGTATTCCGGGTATATGCCGTATGCGGCAAAGCCCCCGCCGAGCCCGTTGGAACGCTCGCGCATGACCGAAATGGAGCTGATCACCGCGCTGCCGTCTATCTTCTTTCCGTCCTGGTTCATTATGCCCACAACCGCGCACCCGGACGCCACCCGATAGTCTTTATCCGCTACCAGCTTTTCCATCTTTATTCCTTATTTGATTACACAGATTTCCAGCTAATTGATTACACCGATTAAAACAAAACCTTAATTTCAGTTTTAATCTCAACCTGCTTTAAATCTGTGTAATCTATGCTTAGATATCAAAATACAGATAGAACTCATAAGGATGCGGCCTGAGGCGCACCGCGTCAAGTTCTTTCTCTTTTTTGTATTCCAGCCATACCTCTATGACGTCCTTTGTGAACACGCTGCCCTCAAGCAAAAACTTATGGTCTTTTTCCAGAGCAAGAAGAGATTCATCAAGCGAACCCGGCACGGTAGGCACCCTGCCTGCTTCCTCCTCTGAAAGATGATACGTATTTTTTTCAAGCGGTTTACCCGGGTCGATTTTATTCTGTATGCCGTCTATACCCGCCATCAGCATTGCCGCAAATGCAAGATAAGGATTTGCCGAACAATCAGGCGGCCTGAATTCGATTCTCTTTGTCTTCGGGTTTTCCGAATATACAGGTATGCGTATTGCCGCGCTCCTGTTCCTCGCAGAATAAGCAAGGTTAACAGGCGCCTCGTATCCCGGCACAAGCCTCTTGTATGAATTTGTCGTAGGAGCGCAGAAGGCCATTAATGCCGGCGCATGCCTGATAAGGCCTCCTATATAATACTTTGCCTCCTGGCTTATAAGCGCATATCCTTTTGCGTCAAAGAATATGTTCTTGCCTTTTTTCCAGAGCGACTGGTGCGTGTGCATTCCTGACCCGTTATCCCCGAAAAGCGGCTTTGGCATAAAAGTCGCCACCATATTATGTTTTTTACAGATATTTTTTACGATATATTTAAACATCAGGCATTTATCAGCCACTGTCACAAGAGTGTCGAATTTCATATCTATTTCGCACTGGCCCGCGGTGGCTACTTCGTGATGATGCACTTCTACGGGAATTCCGGCACCGATCATTTTAAGAACTATTTCACTGCGCAGGTCCTGCAATGAATCGTGCGGCGGCACAGGAAAATATCCTTCCTTGTACCTGGGTTTGTAACCGAGGTTCGGGTTTTCCTCGCGGCCCGAATTCCATTCTCCTTCTATGGAATCCACGAAGTAATAACCGCTGTTTTCAGTCTGGTCAAAACGTATGTTGTCAAATATAAAAAACTCCAGTTCCGGGCCCCAGTAACTTTTATCTGCAATGCCGGTACCCCTTAGATAATCTGCTGCTTTTTTGGCAACATTCCTCGGATCTCTCGTATAAGCCTTTTTTGTAATAGGATCGTAGATGTTGCAGAGCATGCTCAGGGTCGGCACCTCGCATACCGGGTCGATAACGGCTGTCTCGGGGTCCGGTATCAGTATCATGTCGCTTTCCTGGATCTTCTGGAAACCCCTGATGCTTGACCCGTCAAACCCGATACCCTGCTTGAAAATGCTGTTTGTCAGGTCATCCATCTCCGTCAGTTCTGAGGCGGGTATCGAAAAGTGCTGCCACAGCCCCGGCAGGTCGTTGAACTTCAGGTCCACGATCTTGATCCCTTTCTCCCTTACGAATTTCAAAACCTCTTCCGCTTTCATGTATCCTCCTTTCCTTATTAAAAGTATTTGTTTGTTATAGGCATCCTGCGGTCCTTGCCGAATGACTTGAGCGTTATCTTGGGCCCGATAGGCGCCTGCCTTCTTTTATACTCGCTGCTGTCAACCATTTTTATCACCTTCTCAGCCAGTTTCCTGCTGAATCCCTCTTTTACGATCTCTTCAAGCGTTTTATCTTCCTCGATATAGCTGCCAAGTATCCTGTCAAGCAGAGGATAGGGCGGGAGCGTGTCCTGGTCTTTCTGGTCCGGCTTCAGTTCGGCTGTAGGCGGTCTTGACAGGATCCTTTGCGGGATAACGGGTTTAACCGAATTCCTGTGCCGGGCAAGCCTGTAAACAAGGGTCTTGTATACGTCTTTTATGAGCGCGAACCCTCCGGCCATGTCGCCGTAAAGCGTTGCGTAACCGGTGCTCATTTCTGATTTGTTGCCGGTGCTGACCACGAGATGCCCCAGTTTGTTGGATATAGCCATTATGATATTTCCCCTGATCCTTGCCTGCAGGTTTTCCTCGGTGATGTCCCTGGGCAGGCCCGCGAACTGGTTCGCGAGCAGGCTTGTGTAGAACTCAAGCGCCCGCTGGATGGGAATTACCAGCAGTTTTATGCCGAAGTTCCTTGCAAGCCCGTCCGCGTCCTCTCCGGATATCCGGGAAGAGAACTGCGAGGGCATGAACACGCCCAGCACGTTCTGGGCGCCTATGGCATCAGCCGCTATCGCGGCAACCAGCGAGGAGTCAATGCCGCCGCTGAGCGCTATCACGACTTTTTTAAAATTGTTCTTGCGCGTGTAGTCCCGCAGGCTCAGCTTGAGTGCGGCGTAAACTTCTTCTTCAGGCGCCATCAGGCAATTCTTTATGGTTACATTCCTCTTTTCGCTGTCATGGGTTATCAGGTCTTCCTCGAACGGTTTCCCCCTTGAAATTATCCTTCCTTTTTCATCAACGATGATTCCGTGCCCGTCAAAGATCAGTTCGTCCTGACCGCCTACAAGGTTATTGTAGAAGATAATAATACCGTATTTTTTTGCCAGGTTCGTTATCAATTCTTCTCTTTTTTGTATCTTTCCGTATGAATAGGGTGACGCGTTCACCGCGAAGATCGCTTTTGCCCCGCCCGCTGCCTGCTGCTTTATGGTCTCCTCGTTCCATATGTCCTCGCAGATGCTAACGCCGAACTTCAGCCCGCCTTCCGAAAAAACCTGGAATTGTTTTCCGGCTGCGAAATATCTCTTTTCATCGAATACACCGTAATTGGGCAGAAAGACCTTCCTGTGAATGCCGCATATTTTTTTCCCGCGTATGACAGCCGCGGCGTTATAAAGGAACTTGCCTTTTCTGTCCGCGAAACCGACGATCACAGTTGCGTTTCCGGTGTTTTCTACGACCTTTCCAAGGCATTTCAGGTTGTCTTCAATAAACCCGGTTTTGAACAGCAGGTCTTCAGGCGGGTATCCCGTAATTGTAAGCTCCGGGAACGTTATCACGTCAGCGTGCGTTTTTTCGGCTTCCTTTATATGCCTTATGCACTTCTCGGTATTGCCTTTCAGATCGCCCACGATCGTGTTTATCTGCGCCATCACTATCTTCATTTATTTTCCTTATGATTACACAGATTTTGAACTGACGATTACTCAGATTAAGAATCGGTGTAATCTATCTGGAAATCAGTGTAATCATTCCGCTGGATTTTCAGCGGAAAAAGAAAAAGGCGTCCCCGGGTCATTCAATTCACCTTTAGGGTGAATCATCTTTGACCTGAGGACGCCTGTATCCTCGCAATTTAGATTACTTTGATCCGTGTAATCTACCGCACTGGTTATCGCTGTGCGGTTCCGATCATCTTGTAATCGCTGTCATCGCAGTTTTTATCGCTGCGATCGTTTTTTAAATAAGAACCTGCTTCGCAGAACCTTGTTACTTGGCAACTAAGCGTCGTTGGCAAGTCGCAATAAAAAAACCTTCTATCCCGGCTGCGGGACAGAAGGCTCCTTTACCTTCTCAACACTTCATCATGTTGAACATATTATAGCACAATTTTTCAAAAAGTCAAGCGTCGAACATGTTTTTGTTCCGCAACATTCAAAATGTCACATTTGGGAACCTTAAAATGTCACATCGCTCATAGTTGGTACTCTCCGATTTTCTGCTCATCCTTTAAAACAATAATCTTTCTGTTGGGGATAAGACCCACGG